>Ga0208390_1000090_pt1 | contig 26954 bp, 28 predicted proteins | sample Knorr_S7_td_Surf_FD_185594 | JGI IMG/M metagenome (GOLD analysis project Ga0208390, IMG submission 185594) | Marine microbial communities from Southern Atlantic Ocean transect - Knorr_S7_td_SurfaceA_ad_6m_LV_A (SPAdes) (version 2) | ecosystem: Environmental > Aquatic > Marine > Oceanic | place...
CAGCGAAATCAACATTCATTGTTGCTGGATTTAAGATGACATTTGACACACCTCTTACAGCATTTGTAATGACCTCATTTACTGCATTAAAACCCTCATTAAATTGTGCATTTGCTGGAAAAATCTCGAAGATTTTTTCATTGTCAATTTCAATACATGAGTCTACGTTCTGCATTAATTTTGAAATACCAGCTCGAGCCTGTTCAGCTCTTTTTTCTTGCTCATATTTAAATGGTGTTGTAACGACAGCAACTGTAAGAATATCTAACTCTTTGGCAACTTTTGCGATTACTGGAGAACCACCAGTTCCAGTTCCACCACCCATCCCCGCAACAATAAAAAGCATCTCCGTATGTTCTAGTGCATCTCTTATTTCAGGAATACTTAGTTCTGTAGCAACTCTTCCTCTTTCCGGGTCATTTCCAGCTCCCAAACCTTTTGTAAATTCTTCCCCTAATTTAATTTTTTTCGCTTTATGAATTTTAGTTAAGTCCTGTGAGTCGGTATTTGCACAGATGAATTCCACTCCTTTAATCTCAGATTGGATCATGTGGTGAACACTATTCCCTCCACCGCCGCCAATACCAATAACAGTAATTTTAGCCTGCTCATAGTTCGAGTCTAGAATTTGCCAAGTCATATAATGATTTTAAATTAGAGGAGTGAGTTGGTCTATAAGCCGGATTCTGTTTAAGCCATCATTTATCTAGATGTTTTGTCGCCAAAACATTCATGCTGCCTACCCAGATCTTACGCGAGCAACGTATTCAGATCTCTATTTGGCATTGCTTCAAGTGGGGTTTGCCATGCCCTAATTTTACTTAGGCGGTAAGCTCTTACCTTACCTTTTCACCCTTACCACTAATGGCGGTTTATTTTCTGTTGCACTAGCCGTAGACTCACGCCCCCCAGCAGTTAACTGGCACTTTGCTCTTTGAAGTCCGGACTTTCCTCTTATAAAAATAAGCGATAGCTCGACCAACTCAGGTGCATATAATATCAGGACTTTTGCGAAAAAGACAAAAATCTTTTATACAGTAAATTTTTATTTATTCCTGTCAGGTCTGAAGCGAGTTTTGATAATTCTCCAATTGCGACTTTGGATTCTAACTTTTTGAATAATTTATCTGCAATCGCATAATCGTAGTCTCTTTTTTCAAAATAAATTAATAGAACAAACTCCCCTCTTACAAGCTGACTATTTGCCTTAAATTTATCCAAAATTTCCCTTGCGGTGCCTCTAAAATAATTCTCATGCGCTTTAGATAATTCTTTTGCTACACAAAGGCGAGCTTTAAAATCAAAAATTTGATCGATTAATTTTAAAGTATTAATTATTCTATGAGGCGTTTCATAGAATATTGATGTACCAGAAAAGCTTGAGCAATTATTGAGTACTTCAACTAATTCTTTATTCTTTTTTGGAAGGAACCCGTTGAATTGAAATTTGTCAGTTGGAAGGCCACTTCCAGTTAAAGCTGTTATAACCGCTGTAGGCCCAGGCAAAGAGGTAATATTTATATTATTTAATATTAGTTCAGAAATAAGTTTGTAACCTGGATCTGATATTAAGGGAGTTCCAGCATCAGAAATAATGCCTCCTATAAGACCGCGCTTTAATTGCTCAACTATATTTTGTCTATTAGCGTCATTAGAGTGATCGTTATAAGTAAATATTTTCTTTTTGCCAAGTTTTAGCCTCTTTAAAAGTTTTTTAGTGGTAGTTCTGTTCTCTACGACTAAAAAATCAACTTTAGTAATTACATCAATTGCTCTAATCGTAATATCATCAAGATTCCCAATTGGAGAAGGTATAATATAAAAAGTCATGTTTAAAAAAAAATTTCTTCAATTATTAATAATCATCATTATAACTGGTTGCTCTAGTGCTCCTAAAGAAACAGTACCAAAAATTAAGTTTGTCCCAGATATTGAAGGAAATGAGTTTAAGGGGATAACTAAGATTGAAGATTATCTTGAAGTTAATAATTATCGAAATAAATTTATCGTAGCAGCTCCTGATCATAAAAGATTTTCCGAATTTAATAATTTTTTTCAATTGGGTATCCTAACAGCTAAAAATCAATTAAAAATTACAAATGAAATTAAATTTGTGAATCAAAATAATCTAAATTTATCCGAAGCAAATAAGAATTTTTTAATTGGTCCATTAAGTAGTGAAATTGTCTCAAAAATTGATGGTTTATTGTTAAAAAATCAAGCTCTTCTTCTAAACGATGCATCAGAGAATTATTCAATTTCACTAAGTCAAAAATCTCAAATTTCTGCACTTGAAAATTATTTACTACAAAACGATGTAGAAAGATTAGGTTTCATTGAAGACGAAGATAATAGTTCAGAACAAAATATGGCCTTCAAAAACAAGTGGTTGAGTTCAAAAAGAGATGCTGTGACTATCGGAGTGAAAGAAAATCCATCGACTAGAATTGAGAATTTTCTGGATGTAGCCGAAAGTAAATCTCGATTTCAAATCATTGATAAAGCAAGTTTTTCTGATGTTGAGTTCGTTCCTAGAACCAGAAAAGATTTTTCGCAAATTGTTATTTCTACAAATGATCTCAGCAGATTGTATGAAATAGCTTCTCTAGTAAGATTTAATTATGGATTGAATTACGAAATCTTTTCATTAAGCTCAAATTTTGATCAAAAAATAGATGAAAATGAAGTTTCATTACACGACATACGATTAATTGATCATACCTACGAAAATAAGTTCACAAATGATCTGCCAAAAAGCCGTAGTTTCTGTTTAGGTTTTGACGCAATGCTTGTCAGTTATGCTATTGCGAATAATATCAAAGGAGAAATAAGAGGACTGCTTGGGATCTATAAGTTCACAGACAATAAATTAGTTTCAAGATCTTATATCAACTAAAGGAGTATTTTAGATCTCTTTCTGAATCTGTTAGAGATAATTCAAAACTTGGTCTTGAAAAAAGTTTTTCCTGATATGAACTTAAGCTTCCAAAAGATTTGGTATTTGGAAGGCTCACTCCAAGATAAGGAAGTCTGTATAATATTGCAGCCATATAGCAATCAACTAATGTAAATTCGTCACTCATAAAATATGGTTTTTCTTTTAACACCAGAACTATACTGGATACCAAGCCAACAAGTTCTTTTTTTAAAGAATCAAATTCTTTTTGGCTAATTTTTGGGCTCATCATTCTGTCGACAACTGGTAACCAATCTTTCTCAATTCTATGAATGAGTAGCCGACACTCTGCTTTATCATTTGGATAAATAGGTAACAGAGGTGGGTGAGGAAACCTTTCATCTAGATATTCGAGTATTACTCTAGGCTCATATATAGTCACTTCTCTATCTACCAATACGGGGAGTTTATTATATGGGTTAATCGTAGGTAATTCTTCGGGCAATTTTCCTTCTGGATCGAATTCCTTTATTTCACAAGCTATATCTTTTTCCGCAAGAACGATCCTAACCATATGGCTGTAGTGTCCCTTTTCTTCTGAGTAAAATATCATTTAAGCTCCTTTGCATATTCTCTGTAAAGAAGATTCATAACAGCGGTAAAAACAATAAAAAATAGTATTACAAAAATACCATTTTTTTCTCTAGTAATTCGTGCTGGTTCTGCAGCATAAGCTAGAAAATTAACCAAATCCTTCATAGAACTATCAAATTCTTCCATAGTCATCGAACCTTCAGAAACTTGTATAATTTTACCATCCTTGTCAAGAGCCTGATTGCCCTGCAATCCAACCAGTACGTTAGGCATAGCTGTACCAACGTAAACAAGGTTATTTGAACCAGAAGTCTGGGAGGAGTCTTCATAGAATGTTCTTAAGTAAGTATAAATCCACTCATCACCCCTAACTCTAGTCCTTAAAGTAAGGTCTGGAGCACCGATTGGGGATACATCAGGCATTCCAAATGTCATATAGTCAGCTATTTTTGTATCCGGAGTTCTTATTAATTCTTCTGTTACAATATTTTCGGGAATAACAAGATCTTTTTGCAATCTATTCCACCTTAAAAGTTTTAGGGAATGGCAACTAGCACAATAGTTCATGTAAATTCCAAGACCTCTTTGAAGAGAATACAAATCATGCACATCAGATGAAAATGCATCACATTTTTCTAATGATCCACAATCATTCTCACCTGCTGAATAACCATCTAAACTCAAAATAAATAATATTAATAAAAGTCTTTTCATAATCTATCTGGAACTTCTAGTGTTTTTTCATACTTTGTATAGATTGGCATTAATATAAATGGTGCAAAATATAGAACAGTGCAAATCTGCGCAATAAGTGTTCTAAGCTCATTGACAGGTTTTGTGCCGAGATAACCAAGTGTAATAAACGAAGCCGCAAAAAGAATCATAGCAATCTTGCTATATATGCCTTTGTATCGAATACTTTGAACATTTGATCTGTCCAACCAAGGGACAACAAACAGAATAGCGATACTAGCTGCAAAAATTATAAACCCTAAAAATTTACTTGTTATGCCCAAGAATGGTATACCAAAAGTGACTGCTCTTAATATGGAGTAAAAAGGAGCATAGTACCAGACTGGTGCAATATGCTCTGGTGTTTTAAGAAAATTAGCTTCTTCAAAGTTTGGTTTCTCTATGAAATAACCGCCACCTGTTGGCGCAAAAAATACAATTGCAAAAAATACAATAAAGAAAACACCTATAGCAGGTAAAGCGCCAAAGGTTTTGTATGGATGGAATGGAGCTCCATCTAGCGGCATACCTTTTTTGTCTCTGTACTTTTCTATATCTACTCCCTCTGGGTTTCCTGCTCCCACCTCATGAAGTGCAAAAATATGAAAAACTACTAATGCAATCATTAACAGTGGAACAACTACCACATGCAATGCAAAAAATCTTGAAAGTGTAATACCTGAAAGGACAAAATCACCTTGAATCCAAACTTGCAAGTCAGGCCCTATAAAAGGAATTGCTCCAAATAGCGACAAAATCACATTTGCTGCCCAATATGACATCTGACCCCATGGAAGCACGTAACCCAAAAACCCTTCTGCCATTAATAAAAATAGAAGAAAACAGCCAAACAGCCAGACAAGTTCCTTTGGTTTTTGATAAGAACCATACAAAAGACCTCTAAACATATGAAAATACATCAAAAAGAAAAACGCACTTGCACCTGTACTATGCATATATCTCATCAACCATCCATATTCGACGTCTCTCATAATATATTCAACACTAGCAAATGCTCCTTCTTCAGTATTTGTGTAAAACATCATTAGCCATATGCCTGTCACAACCTGGATCATAAAAACAACCATTAATAATGCTCCAAAAAGATAAAAGAAATTTACTTTTTTCGGAACAGGATGTTTTGTTAAGTGTCTTTCTAGGTTTTCTGTAACAGGTAGTCGTCTGTCTACCCAGCCCATTATTGTATTTTTTTCGCTAGCCATTATGTTGGTTCTCCTATGATTAAAGTATCTCCTTCGAATGTGTGTGGTGGCACTTCTAAGTTTGTTGGTGCAGGTACACCCTTGTAAACTCTTCCTGCGAGGTCAAATTTCGATCCATGACAAGGACAGAAAAAACCTCCTAACCATTGTTCATCCCAAGCCTTAGGTTCAATTTCAGGATGATATTTTGGTGCACATGACAAATGAGTGCAGACACCTTTTAATACAGTAAACTTATCGTTTGTTGATCTAGCAACACCTTCCGATAAAACAGGATCTGTTACTCTTTCATTCAATTTAGGTAAATTTTCTAAAGCTTTAGGGGTTTGATGAACTACAAATATAGGAGTTCTTCTCCACTCCACAACAGCCATTGCACCTGGCTCAAGTTTAGATAAATCAAATTTTACAGAAGCCCCCAAGGCTTTTGCTTTTTCACTCGGATTCCAAGCGCTTAGAAAAGGCACTGCAAACCCAGCTACTGTAACTGCTCCCATTAAACTTGAGGTAATCATCAATGCTTTTCTTCTCGTATTGTCAACTTTCGGGCTATCAGACACTTTTTTATTTAAATCGTTACTATTTTTGCTTTCAACTTTATCGCTGTATAACAATTCATTTTTCCAATCAAATAAAAGTCTCTCAGCTTCTTTCTTATCAGTAGTTTTAAGGCTTTTTTTGTGAATTTCACCCTCTACATTTAAATAACCCCAATAAAATGGAGATTTATCACGTGTGTAAAGAGACATCCCATCTAATATGTGTATGTGTTTTTTTCCTTGCTTATTTTTAGACATTTTGAACAGTTAATTCAGTGTTCAAAAAACTATGAAACTGAGTTATCAAATTTCTCTTAAATCTTTATGATCAGTATTATATACAGAATTTTTTAAAAATAAAAAGCTTTTTTTTAAATTAGTATTAAAAATATAGAATTTGAACATAAATTAAAGAAAATTTTGGTGTTCAAAAGAAGGTAAATTATCTTTTTGAAAATTGTGGACTTTTTCTAGCCTTTTTAAGGCCAACTTTCTTTCTTTCTTTAACTCGTGAATCACGAGTTAAGTAACCTGCCTTTTTAAGATCTGTTCTAAGGTTAGGATTTTCAACTAAAAGTGCTTTTGATATTGCAAGTCTTATCGCTCCAGCTTGACCAAATGAGCCGCCACCTTGAACCTTTGCTTCGACATCGTATAGACCATCATTTTTTGTAAGCACAAGTGGTTGTCTTACTATCATCTTTGCAACGTCTCTCCCAAAGTAATCGTCAATATTTTTTTTATTAACAGTAACTTTGCCTTTACCCTTAGTAAGTTTTACGACAGCAGTAGCTTCTTTTCTTCTACCTGAGATTGTGCTCACTATTTTAACTCCTGTGGATTTTGTGCATCGTGAGGATGGTTATTATCGTTATATACTTTTAACTTATTGATAATTTTTCTATTTAATTTATTTTTTGGTAACATCCCCTTGACCGCATCCCTAATTACTTTCTCAGGATTTTTCTCCATTTGATCTTGAAAAGATATTTGCTTAATACCGCCTGGAAATCCTGAATGTCTATAATAAATCTTATCTGTTGCTTTTTTTCCAGTAACTTCAATATTTCTTGCATTGAGTAAAATTACGAAATCACCTACATCTGAATTAGGAGTATACTCTGGCTTATTTTTTCCTCTTAAAATATTAGCAACCTGTACAGATAATCTGCCAAGTTTTTTTCCGGTACAATCTAGGATGTACCATTTCTGCTCGATATCTTGAGTTCTTAATGCTGTAGTTTTCATGTAATGCTCAAAGTTGCGCCGCTATATATTAATATATTGGTAAAGGATTTGAAACATGAAGAACCTGTTTTTATTAATATTATTTTTTGGCCTTTTTTTTGGGGCACAATTTGTTTATTTCGAAAATAGATATGATCTAGAAGAGAAAATAAACTTTGATGAAATTTCATCATCAATTGTGACAATTGAGTCTTTAGATAACCGTGGAAAAAGTTTTGGTTCTGGAGTCATAATATCTGAAGATGGATATATTATTACAGCCTTTCATAATCTGTCAGGAAACCTCAGCACTGTTAAAATTTCTGAAAAATCTTATTTAGCAAATCTTATTGGTTTTGACGAGTATGCTGATCTTGCTGTTTTAAAAATTAATGAGGATAACCTTAATCACATTAAGTTCTCGGATCAGGAGGACCTAGAAATTGGTCAGACGGTTTATGCTATTGGAAATCCCTATAACATAGGAATATCTATTTCACGAGGAATTCTAAGTGCAACAGGTAGAAATTTTGGAAATCCTTACTTAGATATTATTCAAACTGATGCAGCTATAAACAAAGGGAACTCGGGTGGTGCATTGATTAATGAAAGTGGAGAATTGATTGGTTTAAGTACGTTAATAGCTTCAGCATCAGGGGGTTCAGATGGAGTAGGCTTTGCACTTCCGTCTGGAAAAGTTCTATCAATTACAAATGAAATAATAAAATATGGAAAAGTTAGTAGAGCATGGATTGGGGAGTTCAGATTCAGGCGGGGTTTTTATACAGATCCAGAAACAAATAATAGAATACCAGCACTTTACACGGTTGCTTTAAATGATAATTTAAACTTCGAGAATGGTTTAAAAGATGGTGACATTATCATCGCAATTAAAAATACTGAAGCAAGATGGAATACATTGCTTGCGTCTGTAAATAGCATCTCTCCTGGCGATGTACTCGAGTTAAAAATTATTAGATCAAATAAAAATCTTAATTTAGATTTGGTTACAAAAGAAAGGCCTAATAGACCACAGGCTCTCTAATAATCTCTGCACCTAACTTATTAAGCTTTTCTTCAATGCATTCATAACCTCTATCAATGTGGTAGATATCATTAATTTCGGTCTTATTTTTACCTACTAAACCAGCCAAAACTAAACTTGCTGAAGCCCTAAGATCTGATGCACTAACATTTGCTCCAACTAAGTTTGAAACACCTGACACAGATGCCTTATTTTTGTTTAAAACAATATCTGCCCCCATTTTTCTCAATTGACTTACATGTTGAAATCGATTTTCAAATACTGTTTCCTCTATTGTGCATGTGCCAGAGGCTATTGTATTTAAAGCCATGAATTGAGCTTGCATATCAGTGGGGAAGCCTGGAAATGGTTCAGTGAAAATATCTTTAGCTTTCAAATCTGAAGAGGTGGCATCAACTTCAACGTAATCTAATCCATTACCTACTTTAACTCCCATGTCATTTAATTTCTTACTAATTATATTAATAGTATCAGGATCTATCTTATTCACTTTTACATGGCCATTCGTTATCGCTCCTGCTACAAGGTAAGTACCAGCTTCAATCCGATCGAACAAAACATTCCATCTGCTTGCTTCTAAGTTTTTAACTCCTTCTATTACAATTTCAGATTCTCCTGCTCCACTAATTTTTGCACCACAGCTGTTAAGATAATTTGCAAGTTCCAATACCTCAGGTTCTTTAGCACAATTTCTTAAAGTAGTTTTTCCTTTAATTAATGTAGCAGCCATCATTAAATTTTCTGTGCCAGTTACGGAAACCTTGGGAAAAACGAAATCAATTGGATTTAATTTCTTAGCTTTTAAATATATATACTTTGAATCAGATGTAATCTCTGCCCCCATTCTTTCCAAACCCGAAAGGTGGAAGTCAATCGGTCTTGTGCCAATATCACAACCTCCTGGTTGTGAGATTTTAGCTTTACCATATTTAGCTACTAGAGGACCCATAACTAAAATCGAGGCACGCATAGTTTTGACTAATTCATATCTTGCTTCAGGCAATATAATATTTGAAGAATTTATCTCAATGAAGCCATCTTCATGGAAGTTAATTGAAGAGCCCATTGAATTTAATAACTCTAGCTTAGTTGTAATATCTTGTAGATGCGGAAGATTTCCAATGTGTGCTGATCCATCAAGTAATATTGTGGATGCCAAAATAGGCAAACCGGCATTTTTAGCACCGGAACAATCTACTTCTCCATATAGGTGATTACCGCCTTTAATAATTAATCTTTCCATAACCTAAAGTGTTGTTGGTTTCCAAGATTCAATGGCAATATCTAAATCAGAGTTATTCTCTAGATAAGCATCTTGGAATTGGTTCCTGAAAATCAGACCGAGATTTATACCATCGACGATTATATTTATAATTCTGTATTGTCCAAGGTTATTTTTATAAACAGTTAATTTAGTTACAAATGAGTCAGAATCTGAGAAGAAACTTACAGACACTTCATATGTTTTTTTATTAACTTTGATATTTTCATCAGTAACAATTTGATAATTATCAAATTCTAATAAAGTTGATACATATGTATCTAATAATAATTTTTTTGTTCTCTCTTCAAATATTTTTTTTTGGGTTTGTGTAGCAGAAGCATAAATTTTCGACGAAAGAATTAACCTTGACACAACTTTTACATCTACCATGGGTTCCCAGATATTTTTAAGTCTCTCTTTAAACTCTTCAGGATTATCATCATAATTTGAACCTTCTTCCTTTATTACAGTCAGAAAATATTGAGCATTTGAATCAATATATTCATGAAGTTCGGGAATTTTATCGCCAAACAAATTTTGAGTTAAAAAAATAACAAATAATATTTTTGATGAAAAAAATCGTAACATGTGTAAATTATAGTTTGAAATGAAAAAAAATATTTTCCAAAAAGAAGCAAAAAAAGCTTTTTTAATAGAATTAGAGGAATTAAAGGCTTTTTCTAAGTCAAAAAACTTCAATGTTGAGGAATTATGTACTCACATCTCAAACTGTAAGGGAAAAATATTCATTACAGGAGTAGGAAAGTCTGGGCATATTGCAAATAAGTTTGCTGCTACACTATCTAGTACTGGCACCCCCTCTTTCTTTATTCATCCAGCTGAAGCGCTACATGGAGATTTAGGAATGATAGAGAAAAATGATGCAATTATAGCTATTTCAAAGTCTGGTGAAAGTAAGGAAATTTGTGATTTGATACCTGCAATAAATATGAAGAAAATTAATTTTTTCTCAATAACAGAAAATGTTAATTCTACAATAGCAAAAGCCTCCAAATCGCATATTCTTGTAAAAGTTAAAAGAGAGGCATGCCCAAATGATTTAGCGCCAACTTCAAGCACTACAGTCACTCTTGCCTTAGGTGATGCTATAGCTGTGGCTTTGCTTAAGTCAAAAGGTTTTACTTCAGAAGATTTTGCAAAGTCGCACCCGGGGGGGAAACTTGGTAAAAAACTTACTTTAAGAACAAGAGATTTAATGGTTCCAATAAAAAAAGCAGCCGTCGTTAAAGATTCAGATTCCTTAAAAGATTTAATTTTTGAAGTTTCTGAAAAAAAACAGGGTATCGCATTAGTAAAAAAGGGGGATCATATTATAGGAGTATTTTCTGATGGTGACTTGAGAAGGCAGCTTCAAAAAAATATCCAAATTGATAAAATTAAACTTTCCTCTGTCTTAACTAAAAAATTTAAAACTATTAACTCAGAAGAACTTGTAGTCAAAGCGGCTGAAAAAATGAAATCTTTCAAAGTTTATACTCTGGTTGTTAAAGAGAATGAAAAAGTTGTAGGTATATTAACAATGCATGATATTTTGGAAGCAAATGTTATATAAACTCTTCATTCTTTTATTATCATTTACACTTGTTTCTCAAGAATATGAGATAACATCAGAAAATATTGAAATTGATACAGAACTCAATACCATAAATTATGAATTTAATGTAATCTTCAAATCTGATGAAATATTTTTTACAGCTGATTCCCTAAAACTCAATCAAAAAAATGAATCTTTTATAGCATATGGTTCCCCAATAAAAATTAAATTTTTTGACGGTCTTGAATACATTGAAGGAGAAGCTGGGCAAGTTGAAATAGACACAGAAGTGTTAAGACTTTCAAAAAATGTTTCAATTATAAAATCTGGAAATAAGATAAATTCTAAAAATATGACCATCAAATTATCAAATGATAAAAGTTGAAAATATAAGCAGATCTGTAAAATCAAAAATACTTTTTAAAAATATTTCATTTGATTTGCCAAATAATAAGATCACAGGTCTTTTGGGTGCTAATGGAGCAGGCAAAACTAGTTTATTTAAAGCTCTCGCTGGACTATCAAAAATTGATGAAGGCAAAATATGCTTTTTTGAGGAAAGTTTGCATTTAATGAGTCTTGAAGAGAGATCAAATGCAGGATTGAATTATGTACCACAAGAAAATTCCTTATTTGATGATTTAAGTCTTCAAGAAAATCTTGAAGCAGTTGTTGAGCTTAAATTTAAAAAAGTTTCAAAAGAAAAATTTAAACAAATAAAAAGTTTGTTAGATATTATGAATTTAGAGGATAAAGCAAACATAAAATCAAAATTTCTATCAGGAGGCGAGAAAAGAAAAACTGAAATATTGAGATCTATTTTATTAGATTCAAAGTATATTCTTTTAGATGAGCCTTTTGCTGGTGTTGATCCAATATCAGTAGAAGAAATTATAAAAATTCTTAAAAAATTTAAGAAGGACTTAGGGATTTTTATTAGCGATCATAACTTTAGAGATGTAATAAATGTTTGTGATGAAATAATCCTGCTTAATCAAGGAGAATTGCTATTGCAGGGCACTCCAAATCAAGTTAAAAACAATCCAATTGCTAAAAAGTTATATTTCGGCGAAATGAATTAAAGGTTTTTCGAGTAGAATAGCCCAATGGCTAGTGAAAATTTAGACAAAAGATTTGAGCTAATACAAGAAACCTTCTCGAATCCAGAATTTAAAACAAAACTTGGGCGAATCTTAAATGAAATGACTCCAAGTGAACTAGCTTATGTAATTGAATCATCTCCTCCACATGAAAGAAAAATTATTTGGGATTTAATACAACTTGATACTGAAGGTGAAGTATTAGGCGAACTTGATGAAAACCTTCGAGAAGATTTACTTTCCGGCATGAATCCTGAAGAAATTTCTGCTGCAATTAGTGATTTAGAGGTGGATGATTTAGCTGATATCCTCCAGACACTGCCAGAAAAAATGACAAATGAAGTTTTGTCTTTAATGAATTCAAGAGATAGAGGCAGAGTTGAAAAAATACTTGATTATCCTGAAGAGTCAGCTGGCGGCTTAATGAATACTGACATCATTACTGTACGTGCAGAGAATTCCATTGAACTTGTGATGCGTTATTTACGTTTTTTAAAAGAGCTCCCACAAAATACTGATGATATCTATGTAGTAAGCAAAAATGATGAGTATTTGGGAATATTACCTATAACAAAAATCTTAACTTCCGACCCTAATTTAAATGTAAGAGAAGTTATGGATACAGAATTTCAGCCCTTAAAAATTGAAAGTGATCAGATCGATGTTTATAACGAATTTAAAACAAAAGACCTATTTTCAGCTCCTGTCGTTGATAAAAACAATCATCTTTTAGGAAGAATTACAGTAGATGATATTATAGAAGTTGCAGTTGACGAAGTTGAGCAGGATTTTATTGGTTTTGCTCAAATTGAAGAAGATATTTTTGCTTCACCAAAAAAATCCATAAAAAACCGGGTTTTATGGCTTTCGGTAAACTTACTTACCGCTGTAATTGCAGCAGCTTCAATAAGTTTATTTGAAGACGTAATAGAGAAGGTAGTCTATGCTGCAATTCTCATGCCAATAGTTGCAAGTATGGGTGGTATAGCTGCCACACAAACACTTGGGATTTATATAAGAGCAGAGGCAATGAGACAATTAAATCGAAAAAACCTTAGATATTTATTTCGTAGAGAATTTATAGTTGCACTTGCCAATTGCACAGTATTTTCAATTTTAATTTACGGGATAACTTCTTTTTGGTTTGCTGACCCATCACTCTCTCTGGCAATAGCTTTAGCGATGGTTTTTAATTTATTGGCGGCGGCAATATTTGGCTTTCTTTTTCCTCATTTTCTGAGAAGATTTGGCTATGATCCTGCAATAGCTGGAAGTGTTGTAATAACAACATTCACAGATATTATTGGTTTTGTGAGTTTTCTAGGTATTGTTAGCTTTCTTATTGCATAACTTCAACATTCAGATTATCAACGTCACCTGATACAGAATATTTTGTTCTTGTAATATCGCTTAAACCTTCTTCAAGCACTTCTGTCACAACGACAGCACCTGCGGCCGCAGGGAACCCACCAAGAATTGCTACATACCATGGAATGCTTTCTGATAAGCTTGAATCGAAAACCATTTCCAAATTAAAGTTGTCAAATGATTCTTCAACCGATGAAATTGTTCCTGAAAGCTCTGCATTGCCAACATCAAAATCCATTATTAGTTCATTAATGTTTGCATAGCCAGAGCTATCAATAAAAAAATTACCATTCATTGAATTGATAAAAAAATTATCCTGGTCAAGCTTTTCAAAGTCAGCATTTAAAATATTCAATAGTCTCGACCTAATATCAATAAGGGATAAAACCCTCAAGGCATCAATCGTAAATGTTGTATCTGTATACGAAATATCTTTCCCAGAAATTTCTACCAAACCCCCGAAAGCAAAATTTGAATCTTGTACGTTTATAAAACTATCTTTTAGTCCTAAATCTAAGTTACTAAAGCTTAGGTTTGAATTTCTTAAAGGATTTTCTTCCTTGTTTTTAACAGATAATTGAGCATTAATATTTTTTAGTGAAAAATCAATAAGATCAAATTCGAAAGAATTTTCTAATTTTTCATTCAAACTTAAGAAGTTTGATTTGAAGTTTTTTGGAAAAATTCTTAACTCACCACTTTGAGTGGTGTACGAGTCAAGATAGTTGAATTCAATAAAAATATTGTTGTAATTCAATAATAAATTTTGATCATTAAGGCTTACTTTAAAATTAAGATTTTCTGGGGATGAGAAGTCTCCAAAAATACTCTTGAATCTTCCACTATTATCAAATTTTCCTGAGATTCCCCTTTCATCTAATAAAAAATTAAATATATTATCTGACGTGAAATTATTGGAAAGATACATATTTCCCAAAGCATATTCAGACAAATATAAATCGTCTCCAAATAATTTTATAGACGAATTATCTATATAAGTTTTTAAATTATTAACAGCAAATTTTGCATCTCCTAAATTAATAAGACTTGATTCTGAGTTCAATACTGATGAAAAATTTAATTTATCGTTGAGTGAAGATATTGATAACAAGAAATCTAATTCATTTGCTTTAAAATCTGATTCTTTTAAAAATTTCTTAATACTACTTTGATTTTTGACTAGGTATTTAAAAATAGCTTCCTCATCTCCACTCGAAGCCATATTTAATTGAAATTTTTCATCGTACTTTAAGGTTAACCTTAAATCTGAATCCTCGCTTAGTGATGTTATATTTGCGTACGGGATTTTAAATTTACTTTTAAAATCCAAGTAGATATGTCCTTCCATATTTTCAAGTATTTGTGGAGCATCATAAAAATTAAAGTACATAACCCCCTTTTTTGAATTCAAATCAACTTTTAATTCACCATCATAAAAATAACCAACGCCATTCAAACCACTTATATTCCTAAGATTTCCAGGAAGATCAATATTTAAGTTTTGAAAATTGAATCCAAAAGCATCTTCATTCGTTAAAAAGTTAAATAAATTGATTTCCTTGAAAATAGTATCTCCAACTTTTAAATCTATTATCAATAATTCGTTGATAAAAACTTCTGGCTGATCAGTCTGGTTATTATCTCTTTGTTCATTTAGTGTTACTTCAGCATTGAATAAAGAGAAATTTGAGACATATATATTATTTCCGATGATAGAGTTGAGAAAATTAATTTCTAAGTTTATTTCTTCACCTGAAAAAGCTGCTGCTCCAGTGTATTGAAAATTTCTTATATCTACTTGGATGCCAAGCAAACTAGGTTCTATTGATATTTTTTCATATTGAATACTTTCCTTAAATAAATATTTTGTAATTGATTTGGATCCATAATCGGTTGAAATAAATAAGCACAAGGCGTAAAAACTCAGAATAAACAATGCTATGAAGTATAAAAAAAACCTTATTGGCCATACTAGATATTTTTTAACCATTTTTGCCTCTGATTTATAAAAATTGCTGACCATATAATTGAATTTAACAATGGATTTATGAAAATTCTTACTCCCATTCCACTTGCAAAATCATTCGTTGAAAACAGCAAAATATTTAAGAATAAGCTTACTAAAGTAATTAAAATTATTTGCTCTAAAAGAGACCTTTGAATCCATTTAAGATTTGAAAAATTAAGATATAGACCTATCAAAGTATAGCTAATTGTATACGGCATTGAGATATTGCTAAAAAAAAGATCAATTACAAAACCCTTGAATATGAAAAAATAAATATTTGGTATTTTTTTCACGAATGTTGTGAAGAAAAGAGTATGTACTAAAAATATATCCGGGGAAATAGCCCATGTATCCGTGGCCAACAAAATCTGGTTCAAAATAACCATTAATCCAAGGCTCAAATATCTTAATACTTCACTCATGTAAAATTACCTTTTTGTTTATTGATTGATATGGATCAAAGAAAAGTTCTATCTCTAAATTTTGTTGAAATATATTTATTTGACTAGATGAAATATTCTCAAGTCTGCCAACAATTAGGCCTGGAGGATAAATGCCGTCAAAGCCAGTTGTAAAAAAAGTATCTCCATATGAATAACTGACTGCTTTTGATTCATTTAAACAACTTATCAATCTGCCTTTACCTGTTCCCTTTGCAATGCAAAAAAAGCCATTTGTAGTTTTAATCGAGATATATTCACTAGGGTCACTCAATAACCTTACTTCCATTTCATCAGCTGAAATAGTCTTTGTTTTACCAATCGCAAAGTTTCCTTGAGACACTGCGAACATACCATCTGTTAGGTTATTAGGATTATTGATATAAATTCTATGCTTATTGCAACAAGTAAAATTCATCTGATCAAATGAGTTGATGTAAGTTTCTGCATTCTTATTAATTACAAAATTGAAATCATTGAATGATCGAGAATTTTCTAATGACTTAATTTCAAGTTCGTTCTCGTAAATCTGATTTTTTAAATTAAGAATTTCTTCTTCAAGTTCTGCTATTTTTTGATTTTCAAATTCACGATACTCTGTTAAAACTTGTGAAATAAATTGTTGAGGAACATTAAGAAATTTAACTAAAAATCGTTGTGCTTTTTCATTTAAGTTATAGTTCTGTGATGCATAAATAAGGGCGCCTGAAATAATAAATGAAAGTAAAGCTAATCTTAATTTCTTCTGAAATGGAAGAATATTTGTCGACATTATTCTTCGGCAAATAAATCGAAGTCTTTATCCATTAAACCAAGAGCAATGCCGCCACCTCTTGCAACACTTGTTAGAGGATCTTCAGCAACTCTTGTTGGGATACCAGTCGATTGTTCAATTAATGTATCTAAGCAATGCAATAAAGCCCCTCCACCAGTAATGACTATTCCATCTTGTGATATGTCTGCAGCTAATTCAGGCGGAGATAGTTCCAGAGCAGTTCTAACTGATCTGACTATTGCTGATGTCTGATTCTCGAGAGCTCTAAATCCGTCCTCTTTTTGAAAAACAACAAGCTCTGGAATTCCTTCGGCAAGATTTCTGCCTCTAAACTCATAAGGTTCAAATTCTTTTTTGCAATTCAATGTAGCACATCCAACTTGTAGTTTTATTAATTCAGCGGTCGATTCACCTATAACTACACCAAATTTTCTTCTTACGTATGTTTGAATTGCTTCATCAAACTTATCTCCACCTACTTTTAAAGATTCAGAGTAAACAATTCCATTCAAGGAAAGAATAGCAACTTCAGAAGTTCCACCACCTATATCAATAACCATGCTTCCTCTAGGTTTATCAATAGCAACACCTGCACCTAAAGCCGCTGCAATTGGTTCTTCTATAAGCTTTACAACACTTGCACCTGCAGATAATGCAGACTCGCGTATAGCTCTTTTTTCAACCTGAGTAGCTTTTGATGGAACACAAACAAGCACCCTTGGGCTTGGAGATAAAATTGAATTGTTTGACACTTTTTTAATGAAATGTTGCAGCATTTTTTCTGTAACATTAAAGTCTGCAATCACTCCATCTCTTAGAGGACGAATAGCCTCCATTTGGCCAGGCGTTCTACCTAGCATTTTCTTAGCATCATGGCCAACAGCAACTACAGTTTTCTGCCCGCTACGCTCTTGAATTGCTACAACAGAGGGTTCATCTAAAACAATTCCGTCCTCTTTTGTGTAAATTAATGTATTTGCTGTCCCCAGATCAATGGATATATCATTTGAAAAAAGACTACGTAAAAATTTAAACATTCTTAATATATCTCTATAATATTCAGAATCTTATAGAATAAGGCTTTTAATGGATAAAATCGAGCTAAAAAATCTTTTATTTCTTGCACGAATCAGTGCAAAAGAAAATGAATACCCCGAAATTATTAAAAAACTAGAAAATACATTTGAACTAATCGATGAAATGCAAGACTTGGACTTATCAGATTTAGAACCTTTGAATAATCCCTTAGAGTTAAGCAATGTAACAAGGATAGACAAGGATAAAAATCGTAACGACAAGAAGAAATTTCTAGATAATTCGCCAGAGTCAGATGAAGATTATTTCAACGTACCAAAAATTATAGAATGAATTTTAAACAGCAAAGAGATAATTTTAGAGCAAAGAAGATTTCAGCTGTGGAAGCTGTAGAAGAATCATTGAGAAAAATAAAAGATGACCAGTTAAATATCTTTATAAATCATTTTGAACAAGAAGCCCTCAGCAATGCTAGGCACATAGATAATAACTTTGATGATTTCATTGCTAAACCGCTATCTGGTGTACCAATAGCTCATAAGGACATTTTCTGCACAGAAGGTTTGCCTACAACCTGTGGTTCAAAAATGCTTGAAAATTTTATACCTCCATATGATTCGACAGTAGTAAAGAACTGTTTGGATGCTGGGTCGATAATGGTTGCTAAAACAAATATGGACGAATTTGCAATGGGCTCTTCAAATGAAACAAGTTACTTTGGTGCTGTTTCCAATCCATGGAATCATGATTTAGTTCCAGGTGGTAGTTCGGGTGGAGCCGCAGCGTGTGTCTCAGCAAATCTTACGACTATATCGACTGGCACAGATACAGGTGGATCGATAAGACAGCCTGCAGCTCTATGTGGGATAACGGGTTTGAAACCAACCTATGGCTTAGTATCAAGGTGGGGGATGATTGCATTCTGTTCAAGCATGGACCAAGCAGGACCTTTTTCAAGAGATGCTTTTGGATGTGCTGCTTTACTTGATGCTATGGCCAGTTATGACGAAAAAGACTCTACAAGTACAAAACGTCAAGATACAAATTTTGAGGAATCTTTATCAAAAAATTTTGGTTCACTTAAGGTTGGTGTTATAAAAAATATTCAGGAACTTGATATAAGCGAGGACGTAATAAATGCTTATGAAACCTCCAAGACTGTGCTATCTGGCTTAGGTCATAAGCTAGTTGAAGTTGATTTTTCTGAATTGTCATCCGGAATTTGTTCATATTACGTAATAGCTCCAGCAGAATGCTCTTCAAATTTATCTCGATTCGACGGAGTAAAGTATGGGTATAGATCAAAGGGTGAAAAAGATATCGCAAATTTATACATGAATACAAGATCTGATGGTTTTGGTGACGAAGTTAAAAAAAGAATTCTTATAGGTACACATGTTCTATCAGCTGGATTCTATGATGCATATTACCTACAAGCTCAAAAAGTCAGAAGAATGATAAAACTTAAATTTGAAAATTTTTTTAAAGATGTTGATTTAATTTTCATGCCTACCACTTTAGATCAAGCCTTTGAGAAAAATAGAAAATCAGATGACCCAAATAGAATGTATAAAGAGGATCTTCTTACTATACCTGCTAATCTAGCCGGATTACCTGCAATTTCATTTCCTAATGGATTTAAAAATAATTTACCGATAGCAGGTCAATTAATAGGAAAGTATTTTGCTGAAGATTTACTTTTAAATACAACTAATAAAATACAGGAGGTGACAGATTGGCACAAAATGACACCCTAATCAAAGGTTGGCAACCTGTAATTGGATTAGAAGTCCATGTTCAGTTAATGACTAACACAAAATTATTTTCACCTGCAAAAAACCAATTTGGAGAAGATGCAAATACATTAGTAGATTTGATTGATCTTGGTCTGCCTGGTGTTTTGCCTGTTTTAAATGAAGGGGCAATGAAACAAGGCATTAAATTTGGTTTAGCTACAAATGCGAAGATCGCTGAAACAATGATTTTTGATAGAAAAAATTATTTTTATCCAGACCTGCCAAAAGGATATCAAATAACACAATTACATTACCCAATTGTTCGTGATGGAGTGGTAGAGGTAAATGGGAAAAAAATTAGAATACATCAAGCGCACCTTGAAGAAGATGCAGGTAAATCAATGCATGACAAGTATGACGATAAGTCAGTCATTGATCTGAATAGATCAGGAGTTCCTTTATTAGAGATCGTTTCTGAACCAGATATCAGATCAGCTTCTGAGGCTGTTAATTACTTAAAGAAGATACACCAAATAATTACATATCTTGATATATCAGATGGAAATATGTCTCAAGGATCTATGAGGTGTGATGCGAACGTTTCTATTATGAAACCTGAAGATAAAGAGTTTGGTACACGAGCTGAAATTAAGAATATAAATTCCTTTAAATTTGTTGAAAAAGCCATTAATTTTGAAATAAAAAGGCAAATTAAAATTCTAGAAGCAAATGGAACTGTTGAACAAGAAACAAGGCTTTATGACTCTATAAAAGATGAAACAAGATCAATGAGGACAAAAGAATTTGCGAATGATTATAGGTACTTTCCATGTCCAGACTTAGTGCCAACAAATATAACAGAAGAGTTAATAGAAAGTGTGAAAGAAAATATGGATGAATTACCAGAAGAAAAACAAGATAGATTCATGAATTCTTATAATTTGAATGAATATGATGCTGGGGTTATATGTGCTGATAAAGAGACTGCAAACTTCTTCGAAAAAGTTGTGGAAAATGCAGATGTTCAACTAGCAGCAAAATGGATAATTGGCGATTTAAATGCCCTACTAAATAAACATGATATGGACCTTCAAGAGAGCAAAATTGATGCTGAAAACTTTTCAGAACTTATTCAAAAAATTACGGATAATACAATTTCAGGAAAAATAGCTAAAGAAGTACTTGAAGAGATGTGGAATACTGGAGCAAAAGTATCTGAAGTAATTGATAGCAAAGGTATGCAGCAAATTTCTGATGCAGGGGAGCTAGAAAATATTATTGAGATAATTCTTAATGAGAATACTGACCAAGTAAATGCATATAAATCTGGCAAAGATAAGCTATTTGGTTTTTTTGTTGGTCAGGTGATGAAGGCTACACAAGGCAAAGCTAATCCTGGGCTAGTTAACGAACTTCTAAAGAAAAAACTTTCTTAAATCTATTCAAAAATCATTCCATCTTCTGCAACAATAATTTTTCCGGAATAAAAGGTTTTGACTTCATCTAATATCTCTTGCTCAGAGCTGCCCCAAAATAAAATATGCGAAAGTATTAAACTCTTAGGTTGTAATAAATTTGCAATCTCAGCAACCTCTTTAGGGCCTGTATGATGAGCTTGGTGGTATTTCTGCCAATCTGGAGTTTTATTATTAAAGCCTTTTTGCGAATAAATTTCATGAATTAAATAATCTAAATTTTCTCCATAAGAAATTAAATTTTTTGACATAGCTGTATCACCTGATATGAGAATTTTTTTGTCGGTCGTTTCAATTAAGAACCCATATGATTCCTGAAGATCTCCGTGGTCATTTAAGAATGCTGTAACTTTTATGTTCTCATCTTGGTAGACAAATTTATCTTTGAGTTCGTTGAAAATAACTTTATATCCAGTACTATTTTGAGGTTGTGTGCCGTATATTCTGTAATCTATGTCTGGTTGGTATGCTTCAATGATGTTGGTATGCATATTTTTAGCTCCTTTAGGCCCAAAAATTTTTAATGGTTCTGATCTACCCATAATCCATGGCGTTATGATTAAATCTGCCAATCCAAGCGTGTGATCTGAATGAATATGCGTTAAAAAAGCATATTTTAAATTTTCAACTTCCAGTGCCTGATATTCCCCTCCCCAACTTGGAGAAAATGCTGCTATCCTTCGAATTACACCAGTACCATAATCAAATAGATAGGGCTCATCATTTGCTAAAACCAAATAAGATGATCCCATTCTTTCTGGATTAGGATTTGGAGTACCTGTTCCTAATATAAATAATTTTGTTGAGGCACTTGCTGTCGATATTAGCAATAATAGTAGTAGAATTCTGATTTTCATCTCTCAAAAATAGCTATTCTGTCTGATTTATAGGCTCCTATAAAAATTTTATTTTCAAATGGGTATGCAACAGATGCTCCACCATATGCGACGTCTTGAAAATTATACTCCTCTAAAATATTTAAATCCCTATCAGCTCTCATTATAAAAAAAGGCATTGGGCACTGAATGACATCTTCGGGAATACAATTTAAGCCTCCAAGATCAGTATTCTGTCCACCTATCCATAACTCATTACCAACAGCTGTCACATTATCTGGACCGCCATTGAGGTATGTTCTGAGAATTAGATCTTTAGTTGTATTTGCACTAAATTTAGTTATTTTACCATTCCCTCTATAGTTCACATATAAATCGTCATCAATCATATCTATTCCATTGGGCCAAGTTCCTTGAGAATTTGGAATAATTGAATAACCGTCCTTAAAACTCCATTTATACACATGACCAGTATTTAGTTTAAAAATATTGAGTAAAAATAAACGATAAAAGCCTAGATCTTTATCATATTGATGTGTGGCATAAAATGACCCACTTTTATCACTAATAACTACATCATTAAAAAACGTATTAGCTTCAGGTGCCTTGGTACAACCTACCCAAAATAAAGTAGGCTTATCCTGGTTAGAGAAATTAACGAAATCTGGAAAAATAAGGAAAAATTCTATGCTGCTGATTTTCTGGTGATTCACAACAGCTAATAATGAAGCTTCCTCCAAGAAGGGGCTTAGATTATTTCCTCTTATCTTTAGATCCTCATATATATCGATCCCATGTGGATATAATTCCTCATATGGTTCACATGTTTGATCACCTATCCCGAGGGTATTATTATTTAGAAATTGAACTTCGTAATCTTTAATTTCTTGTGTTTCCATATTGAGCTTTGAAAGTTTGCCTACTAGAACCCTTCCCTCATTCAATTCTGGTAAGCCCGCAAATTGCGAGACTACTAATGAATTTGAATGAGGAATTTTGGCAAAATCTTCAGGGTTTTGAAGACCACAGATTAATTCTAGGGTGCCTAAACTTTTGCATTCGTTAATATTCTTATACTCGCTCGAGCAACTAGTGAATAGTATTGATACTAAAATTAAATATGAAAATTTATTAAACAAAAATCATCGCTAAGTTTTCAGCAACAAAACCTGGTTTCTCTTGACCTTCAATTTCCAGCTCAATGCCAAATTTTAATAGCCACCTATCACCAGGCTTTTCAGTAACTTCTACCAATGTGCTGTTATAGCGACATTTTGAATCAACTGGCACAGGACTAATAAATCTGATCTTATCGTATCCATAGTTCATTGCCATTTTAGTTCCTTCTACAGGTATTGCTGTTTCATATCCTTTTCCAACAGATAAAGAGAGCATTAAAGCTCCGTGTGCTATCGTGCTTCCAAAGATAGGCTTAGCTCGTTCTGGATCGACATGGATGAATTGAGGGTCGTCGGTTACATCCGCAAATGTGTTTATCATTTCCTGATTGACATCAAACCATGAAGTGCTTTGTGTCTTTCCTATTTCTTTATGTAAATCTTGTGGTTTAATAGCTTCCATTTTTCCTCCTTATTTAATTAAATGGTCTTTAAACTGTTCTCTCAACTCAATCTTAAGAACTTTGCCCGTAGCTCCAATTGGCAACTCCTCTACAAAAACTATATCATCTGGCTTCCACCATTTGGCAATCTTATCCTCCAGAAAAGCATAAATTGAATCTTTATCTTTCTTTTCATTGGCTGGCACTACCAATAAAACTGGTCTCTCATCCCACTTGGGATGTGCCACCCCTATTACGCAAGCTTGCATTACATCAGGATGACTTTGTGCAGCATTTTCTAGATCAACCGAGCTTATCCATTCTCCTCCTGATTTTATGACATCCTTTGCTCTATCAACAATTGTCATATAACCATCTGGATCAATAGAAGAAATATCACCTGTATCAAACCAACCATCTTTATCAACTGCATCAGAATCGTATTTATAGTATCTTTTGTTAATCCATGGTCCTCTTATCATTAATTTGCCATAGGCTTTGCCATCTTCAGGTAGCTCATTTCCATCATCATCGATTATCTTTAGTTCTACGCCAAAAACAGGTTTACCTTGTTTAGTTTGCAACTTGTAAAGCTCCTCTTTTGGTAGTGCTTCCATATCTTTAGTTTTAATATTAGCTGTAGCTAACGGACTTGTTTCTGTCATTCCCCATCCTTGAACAACATTTACTCCGTGCTCTTCATCGAATTGTTTAATCATTGCGTATGGCACTGCTGAACCCCCAATTACAGTTTGTTTAACTGTATCCAAAGTGATAGCATTCTCCTTACAATAATTCAAAAGCCCCAGCCAAATCGTAGGCACACCGAAAGCAAGAGTGACTTTTTCTTTTTCAATAAGCTCGACAAGGGCAGCGCCGTCCATTCCCATTCCTGGCAAGACTAATTTAATTCCATTCATAGCACCAATATAAGGTAAGCCCCACCCCATCACGTGAAACATTGGCACGACCATAAGTATTGAATCGTCTTTGTCTAATCCGAGCCCGTTAGCAGAGGAACCTGCCCATGCATGCAATAAAGTAGATTTGTGAGAATATAAAACACCTTTTGGATTGCCTGTAGTTCCAGATGTGTAACATAATCCACAAGGGGCATCTTCTTCAAGTTCTGGCCAATCATATGTTTCGTCTCCATTCTCAATAAATTCTTCATATGAAACTGCATCTTTGAGCTTTGTCTCAGGCATTTCCTCTTTTGAACAAAGCAACACATATTTCTCTACAGTCGGGCAATTTGCTTGAATTGCTTCGAGTAAAGGAGCAAAAACTGTCTCCAGAAAAATAATTCTGTTTTCAGCATGATTAATGATATAAACAACTTGCTCAGGGTGTAATCTAAAATTTATAGTATGCATAACTGCACCCATACCGGAGATACCATAATACATTTCCATATTTCTATATGTGTTTAAAGCAAGTGAACCAACATTCTGTCCATGTTTAATTCCATATGTTTCAAGAGCTGATCCTAATTTTTTAGCTCTTTTAGCAACTTGCCCATAATTTGATTTGACTATCTCTCCAGATAAAGCTCTTGAGATAATTTCTACTTCTGGAAAAATTCTTTCTGCATAATTAATTATGCTGCCGACATTTTGTTTCCAAGATTGCATATTGCTCATAAATTTTCCCCTTTTTTTAAATTATGTAGATAAGGATACCATTCATTTTTGAGTGGGTGAAACCATGAAAACATAATTTCATGAATTTTGTGTCTATCCTTGTCTTGTAATTTTTTCTTGGAATTGGGGTTCAGCAGATGTATTAAGTCTAATAATCTTTCATCGACTCCATGTCTAAGTAGTATGGTTTCAAAAGAATCTTTCTCTCCCACCTTAAAAGCGCCAAATAATTCAACTAATAATTTATCTGTTCTGGGCATTCCAGTTAAATTTATTAAATAACAATTTTTTGAAGAAATAAATTCGTGGCTTAAATGATCACAAAAAGATAAGTTGATATTTTTTGGGCAGGAATCAATTGTAAAATAGTTGTCCCATATATAGATATTTTCGTTATTGAAACCAAACAAAGAAGATTGACAGTTGTCACTCATTTCCAAACTGATTACTTTGTCCCCCGTCCAAAAGAAATTATTTGATTTTGGAAAATACTTCATGAAGTTATTGAAGTACTCATTATGATTCTTATCTTTATCAATCAATTCAGTAGCATATACAGTAGGGCAAAAATCAAAAGAAAGCTCAGAGAAACTTGTTTTTACATCATTAAATATCTCTAATTGCTTTTCAAAACAAAAACTGCCTTCAATATCATCAAAAAGAATAGAAATAGACTTAACACCCAGTTCTGAAAAAATTTTAATTTTTTCTTTCAGACCAGATAGATGAGCTGTTTTTACTGGTGCAAGCCCAACACCAATTTCTACAGAAAGGTCAGTTGAAAAATTAACAAAACTACGAAAAGCTGAAAGCCATTCCTTTGTATATTCGATATCTAAATGAGAGCGTAAAAAGGGGTCTTCTTTAGCTGCATAAAGATAAAAATTTAAATTATATTTATTTAAGCTTTCAATAATTTTTTTTCTATCATCGAATTTTGATATTTCTCCGTAATAACCTTCAACAACACCAATTTTTTTCATAATTTATCTGTAGCCAATAATGAATCTATTTATATCTTTTAAGTCTTTTATTAATTCTATCTTTTTAAAACCCTCTTTGATCATTTTTTCTCGTAAATAATTTTCTTGTCCAATTCCGTGCTCTAGCATTAACACACCATGCTCTTGAAGATAGTTAATTGAATCAGTGATAATTTTTGATAAATCAGCTAAGCCTTGATTTTCTGAAAATAAAGCTATCATAGGTTCAAACTTTAGGCTTTCATCTAAGCTGGAATCTTTTGATATGTAGGGAGGATTTGAAACAATCAAATCATACTTTTGATTCACATTTGAGAACCAGTTTGAGGTGAAGAAATTAACACAATTCTCCGTCTGAGCATTATTCTTTTTAGCTAATTCTACAGCTTTTGCAGAAAGGTCTACACCAGTTATCTTCGCTGTTTGTAATTTTTTTGAAAGCTCAATTGCAATACAACCTGAACCTGTCCCAAGATCTAAAATACTCTTTTTATCTCTAAATTTATTAACTATATAATCTACAAGTATTTCAGTTTCGGGCCTAGGAATTAAAACATTTTCATTTATGTGATATTCACCTTCATAGAAAGACCACTTTTCAAGGATGTACTGGATTGGAATTTTTTTTTCTATTTTTTCAACTACATCGAGAATACTATAAATAGGCAAATTAAGACCTTTTATTAAAAATTTAAGGCCCTCGTCATAAGAATTTTGGTAAACAGAATGCCAGGTGTCTTGAAGGAGTCTTATTTGTGAATTACCCGTCTTGAATTTCAAGTAGTTTCTCTGCATTGCTCTGAGCTTTTAATGAATCGAGCATCTCATCGATGTCACCATCAAGGAAATTTTCAATATTATATAAGGTTAATTTTAACCTATGGTCAGTTATTCTTCCTTGAGGAAAATTATATGTTCT
>Ga0208390_1000091_pt1 | contig 26953 bp, 20 predicted proteins | sample Knorr_S7_td_Surf_FD_185594 | JGI IMG/M metagenome (GOLD analysis project Ga0208390, IMG submission 185594) | Marine microbial communities from Southern Atlantic Ocean transect - Knorr_S7_td_SurfaceA_ad_6m_LV_A (SPAdes) (version 2) | ecosystem: Environmental > Aquatic > Marine > Oceanic | place...
CTCTATCAATCTGAAGTAACTCTTCCAATGTTTTTCTATCATATTTTACTGATAACAAGTCCCTGATTTCATTATTTGCACGAGCCTTTTTTAGCTTTCTTAATTGATTTGGTTTCTTACCAAAAATATTATATAAAAAATCTGCAGGGTTTGAAAAGGCTTGGAGCAATCTTATTGCTCCTACAGGATTTCTATTTCCAGCTTCGTAACCCCCACTAGGTAGACCGGGTATACTAAATCTTCTTGCCCTATTAATTGGAATATTTCTTGCATCAATATCAAGAAAACCTGTCAATTGGTAAGGTCTAACAATTACCTCTTCAAGTGCAAGTGCAAGCTCTGTCAATTTAAATCTTGTATTTGGATATTTTATAAGATCGTTCGAAACTCTAATTTTTATAGATTTGAAACCTAAATAAGAGATGTAGAGAGTGTCATTTACATCTGCGTCTATAAAAAATCTTCCATCATTATCAGTGATTGCCATTTTCACTTTATTGAGATTTAATACATGAGCATTTGTAATAACTTTACTGTCTGATGCATTTTCAACAATACCGATTATTTCTTGTCCATATGTATTAATATAAAAAACAAGAATGATGATTTGATAAATTCTTGACAGCCTCATTTGTTACGCAAGCTAAGTATTTACGAATTTTGTTTGCAATTTTTTTTTAAATATTAACATTTTGTTTAGAATTTAAAAATTTTTTAAGCTTATAAGTAGCAATTGTTCTATGACTAATACTTAACTTAATTTCATTATCAAGTTGTCCAAAAGTTTTTTTGTAAGATTCAGGGATAAAAATTGGATCGTAACCAAAACCATTGTGTCCTTTTTTTTTCTCTGAAATAGTGCCATTAATGCGCCCCTCAAATAAATATTCTTTGTTATTTAATATAAGCGCTAAAACACATGTAAAGAATGCATTTCTTTCTTTTTTATTTTCCATTTGTTTTAAAACCTTTTCAATATTTTTTTGATTATCCTTTTTCAAACCAGCAAATCTAGCCGAATGAACCCCAGGTTCTCCGTTTAAGACTTTTATGACTAAACCACTATCATCTGCAATAACTGGTTTTTTGTATAAGTTATAAATATGTCTTGCTTTTAAAAGTGCATTACCATCAAATGTATTTTTTTTCTCATCAATTTCTCTTGAAAAGCCAATTTCATTTAAGCCTACAATACTATATGTATTTAATATATTTCTAACTTCTTTTAATTTATTGTTGTTGTGGGTTGCAAAAATTAGTTTTTTCATTTGTTATGATAAGGATGATTATTAATTATTGTAATTGCACGAAAGATTTGTTCAATAGCAATAAGTCTAGCAATTTCGTGTGAAAAAGTCATTTTTGAAAATGATATTTTAAAAGTTGAAAAATCTTTTAAACTTTTTGATAACCCATATGCACCTCCTAAAATAAAAACAAGTGTTTTTGTACTTGTTATCATTTTTTTTTTAATAAAATTAGAAAAATCAATTGAACTCAATTGTTCCCCATTCTCGTCTAATGCAACTATTATTTCATTATTTTTTAATTTATTAAAAATCAATTTTGATTCCTCTAATTTTATCTGATTAATACTTAGATTTTTAGAATTTTTTAAGTCTGGAATTTCAACAAATTCTAATGGACAAAACCTATTAGTTTTTTTCAAATATGAATTGATAAGTATTTTAATTTCATTTGATCTGATTTTTCCGACACAAATAATTTTAATTACCATTTTCTTATGTTATAAATTTAGTGTTATTATCTTGTGTTATGATTAAATTAGCTTAATGCTAAATTATGACGATTTTCATCATACATTAACTAATAATTTTATGTTTTTAGATGTAGTCTTGCCTTTACCACTAAGACAACCCTATACCTATATTGTCACAAAAGAAGAGTCTAAAATAATTAAACCTGGAACAAGAGTAATTGTTCCATTTGGTAAAAGAAAAAAATATACAGCTGTTTCTTTATTAGTACACAATAATTGTCCACAAGCATATGAACCAAAACAAATTGAAGGAATTCTGGATGAAAGTCCAATACTGACACCAATACAAATAAGTTTTTTGAAATGGATTTCTGATTATTATATAACTCCATTAGGAATTGTTTTAAAAGCAGCTTTACCATCAACGATGTTTTTACAAAGTGAAACTGAAGTTACAGTTAACAAATATTTAAATTCAAATAATATACTTTCAAAAAAAGCGAAACAAATTCTATATTCATTAAAGCCTGGGGAAACATATTCAATTAAAGCACTACAAAAAAATTACTCCTCAAAAAATATTTTTCCTGTAATCAAGGAGTTAAATGAAAAAAACTTTTTAATAATAAGTGAAGAAATTTATGAAAAGTATAAATCAAAAAAAATATATGTTTTATCACTAAATAAAAAAATTAAATCTGTAGACAAAGTTTTAATTTCATTAAAAAATAAACATCACCAATATTTAACTCTCTCAAATTTTTTAAAAGAAACAAATCCTGTTATGCTTTCAAAATTTAAAAAATTGAAAGACGTGAGCGAATCCTCAATATCCACCCTAATTAAAAAAGAAATATTAGTTAAAAATACTTTAGATATTGAGAGGGTGAGTGCAAAAAAAACTTCAGATATTAAAGTATATAGTTTGTCAGTCGAACAAAATAATGCCTACAAATCGATAAAAAATCATTGGAAAAATAAAAATGTGGTTTTACTGCATGGAGTCACGGGCTCAGGCAAAACTGAAATTTATATGAAGTTAATTAAAGATGTTATAAAATCAGGAAAGCAGGTGCTTTATTTAGTTCCTGAAATAAGTTTAACAACGCAACTGACAAGCAGACTTCGTAAATTTTTTGGAACCACAATGGCTGTTTATCATTCACGATATACAAAAAATGAAAGAACTGAAATTTGGTATAAAGTAATTTCAAATGACACAAAAACTAAATTAGTTGTTGGTGCAAGATCTGCTGTTTTTTTACCTTTTGTAAAGCTTGGATTAGTCATTGTTGATGAACCACATGAAAGGTCGTACAAACAATATGATGCAGCTCCTCGATACAATGCAAGAGATTGTGCTATTTTTTTATCTAAATTAAATGGTTCAAAGGTTTTACTCGGAACTGCAACTCCAAATGTTGAAAGTTATCTAAATGCAGAAAATGAAAAATATGGTCTTACAACGCTATCAAAAAGGTATCAAAATGCTAAACTTCCTGATATTTCTTTTGTAAACTTGAAAACTGCATATAAAAATCAGCAAATGCATGGTTTTTTGTCCTATGAGCTTATTAATTCTATTGAATTTGCACTAAATAAATCAAAACAAATAATATTATTTCAGAACAGAAGGGGCTACTCTTCATATGTGGAGTGTAATAATTGTGGAAGTGTACCTAAATGTGATAGGTGCGATGTGTCTTTCACTTATCATTCAGAAAATAATCAATTAAAGTGTCATTATTGCGGAAATAACAAAAAATTTAATAATATATGTGAAGCATGTGGAAGTATAGGGCAATCTAATCATGGTTTAGGTACTCAACAGCTAGAAGAAGAAATAAAAATATTATTTCCTAAAGCCAAGGTAAAGAGAATGGATTTAGATACAACCAGAAATAAAAATTCTCATCAAAATATAATTAACTCTTTTGCTCAAAAAAAAGTAGATATTTTAATTGGAACACAAATGATTGCTAAAGGACTTGATTTTAATAATGTCACACTTGTTGGTGTAATATCTGCTGACAGTTTTTTGAATTTTCCTGATTTCAGGTCCAACGAAAGGACCTTTCAGATTCTCACTCAAGTTTCTGGAAGAGCTGGAAGAAATGGAGATGCTAGTAAAGTTTTAATTCAAACTTTTAATCCTTCCCACACAGTTTTAAAGAATATTGGTGATAATGATTATTTATCATTTTATGAGAACGAAATAAATCAGAGAAAACAGTTTTTTTATCCACCTTATTCACGACTTATTAAAATTGAATTAAAATGTAAAAATATGTCAACTCTAAGTGATGCATCAAAATGGATAAAAAAAGGAATTGATCAAAGGTTTACTCATGTTTTAGGTCCTGTCTCTCCAATAGTTCCCAGAATTAGAAGTTTTTACTTAATGAATATTATTATAAAAGTTTCACCTAAAAAATCTTTAAAAAAATCAAAGTTTATTCTTTTAGATTTAATAAAAAGTTTTGAAAAAATTTCTATTTTCAAACCAGTAATCATAAATATTGATATCGATCCAAATTAAAAATTTATAAATTACCATTTGCAGCCATTAATAAAATTGTTATTTTCGCAGACCGATAAAATATATAAATATGAATCATTACGAAGCTGTTTTCATATTAAATCCCGTTTTATCTGAAGAACAGATAAAGGAAGCAGTAAAAAAGTATGAAGATTTCATCACTTCAAATGGAGGTGAAATTGTTGCAAAAGAAAACTGGGGTCTAAAAAACTTCGCCTACCCAATCCAAAACAAGAAAAGTGGTTTTTATCATTTATTTGATTTTAAAATTGATGGAAAATCAATTACACCATTTGAAACTGAGTTCCGTAGAGATGAGCGTATAATGAGATATTTAACCGTAAAGTTAGATAAACACGCAGAAGCATGGGCTGTTAAAAGAAGAGGTAGAATTAATAAAAAGTCAAAATAATGTCAATCGAGCAAGAGAGTAAAGGTGGTAAACAAGGTGAAATAAGGTATTTAACCCCTTTAGATATTGAAACAACAAAAATCAAAAAATATTGCCGTTTTAAAAAGTCTGGTATTAAATATATTGATTACAAAGATCCAGATTTTCTTATAAAATTTGTTAATGAACAAGGAAAAATTCTTCCAAGAAGGCTTACTGGAACATCATTAAAATTCCAAAGAAAATTATCGGTTTCAATCAAAAGAGCGCGACATTTAGCTTTGATGCCGTATGTTGCTGACTTGTTAAAATAGTAGTTATGGAAATCATTTTAAAAGAGGATGTTGAGAATTTGGGACTTAAGGATGAAATAGTTATTGTCAAAAATGGATATGGAAGAAATTTTTTAATTCCCAGAGGATATGCTATTTTGGCAACTTCATCTGCAAAAAAAGTTTTGGCAGAGAATTTAAGACAAAGAGAACAAAAGGATAAAAAATTAATTGCTGATGCTGAAAAAATTTCGAAAAAACTATCCAAAATAGAAATTAAAATTGATGCTAAAGTTGGTGAGGGTGATAAACTTTTTGGTTCTGTCACAAATATCGATATTGAAAAATATTTGAACTCTAATGGTTTTGAAATTGATAAAAAATATATTAAAATAATTGGTGGTTCTGTAAAATCTTTGGGAAAATACAAAGCTATTGTCAGACTACATCGAGAATTAAGTTCTGAAATTGAGTTTGAAGTTTTAAAATCAAAAGCTTAGTATTTACTAAAATTTCGCTGTTTTTCCTTAATGCAAATATTTTATAAATTGTAGCATGTCTATAAAGCCATCAATTCCAAAAGGAACTCGAGATTTTCTGCCTATCGATTTTGCTAAGTTTTCTTATGTAAAAAATATTATTGAAGAACATTTTAAAAACTATGGATACGTAGAAATTAAAACACCCTCCTTTGAGAAAACCCAAACTCTTTCTGGGAAATACGGTGATGATGGTGAAAAATTAATATTTCATATTTTAAATTCAGGTGAAAAACTAAAAAAATCTGATAAATCAGCATTTAATTCAAATAATTTACTAGACTTCAGAAACTCTATTTCTGATAAGGCATTGAGATATGATTTAACTGTACCCTTGGCAAGATTTATTACTCAAAATCAAAATGAGATTAATTTTCCATTCAAAAGATTTCAAATTGAAAATGTTTGGCGAGCTGATCGGCCACAACATGGTAGATATCAAGAATTTGTTCAGTGTGACGCAGACGTGGTAGGAAATATAGGGCCAATAGCAGAATCTGAAATAATAAATTTAGTTGATGACATCTTTTCATCACTAAAAATTAAAAATCTAAAGCTTAAAATCAATCATAGAGAAATTTTAAATTTAATTTCAGTCTATGTAGAGGAAGCAAATAAATTTAAACAACTAACAATTTCTTTTGATAAAATTGATAAAATTGGAGTTAATGGAGTTATTGATGAGCTTATTAATGATGGATTTAGTGAAAGTGCAGTAGATAAAATAAAGACTTTGTTGTCTTTTTCAGGGACCAATGATGAAAAATTTGAATTTTTAAAAAACCTTTTTAAAAATCAATCACTTAGTGATTCGTGTTTTAATGATTTAAAATCAACAATGGACTTGGTTGCAAAATTAAAGACAATTGAAATCGAGTTTGATTTTTCTTTGGCACGTGGCTTAGGTTATTACACTGGTATTATTTTTGAACTTGTTCCGCCAAATGGTTTAGATATTGGATCAATCGCTGGAGGAGGTAGATACGATAACTTGACTAATAATTTTGGACTTAAAAATATAAGTGGAGTTGGAATATCATTGGGAATTGATAGGATATGTCATGTCCTTGAAATATTAAATCTGTTTCCAATAAAAATTTTTCAAAGTATTGATATCCTAGTTTTAAATTTTGGAGATTCATTTCTAAAGGATTTAATACAACATATTCAGCAATGGAGAAAAAACAATCAAAAGGTTTTGGTTTACCCTTCAAATCAAAAATTAAAAAAACAAATGCAATATGCAAATCATGTTCAAGCTAAATGGGTAGTTTTTTTTGGTGAGAATGAAAAAAATAACGACCAATTAAATTTTAAAAATATGGTTACAGGAAAAACAATCAGTTACAAATTCAATGAATTCAATATTTCAAATTTTTTAAATCAAGAGAAATGTTGAACAAATTTGAAATAGAAAAAATTCAATCTAAATGGGGTGATGTAATTGTAAAAGTTGGAAAACAAAATTCAATTGAAAATAAACTGAATTTTTTAAAACCAAAGCTGAAGCAGTTATATGATTTTGATTATGGCATACAATTCAAACCCACCAAAGCCTCAAATAATCAATTTAGAAATAATTTTGATGGAGCGTTATCCTATTTTTTAGGTTATAAATATTTAGAGTACGATTTTATATTAAGAAATAGCAAAGAATTGAATGATTCAATTGTAAAGCCTGAAAACATCAACTTTAGCTATCCAAAATTATTAGAAAAATATTCAGAGGATAAAGGATTTGCCTTGTCAGGATGGGATAAAGTTACATTTGAAAATGATTCACTCAAAATTATGAATAATATTGCTGTAGCAATGGGGAATTATTTTTTTGAAATTATTCATTCTTCAACTCCATTAAAAGTCAAGGCGGAATATACTTTTATTTATAGAATTTCAGATGATGGAATCATCAAAATTATTTTACAACACTCATCTTTTCCGTTCAACACGAATTAGTTTTTGAGATATAATTTTAATTTAGGAGAATTTAATTTTTATTTTTTTAAATTGAAATAAATTTTAAAATGTTAAGATTATTACTATTAATCGCATTGTTTTTTTCTTGTAATGACCCTGAGGATGTAATTTACCCCCCTGTAAATTTAAATTTAGACCCTTCGGGGATATATAAACCAACCAAAAAAGGTGTTGCTTTCAACAAAAGTTATAGCAATACTTGGGATACTAAGTTTCAGCTTTTAAACCCGGTTTGGCATTACTCATGGAATTGGGAATTATTAGAAGAGTATCCAGAAGGCGTGGAGTTTGTTCCAATGATTTGGGACGAAAGAAATGTTAATGAAGAGAATTTATCATATTTGGAAGATTTAGCTAATGATGGTTCGATAAATTACTTGTTAGGATTTAATGAACCTGATTTAATAAGTCAGGCAAATATGACAGTTGAAGAAGCAATAGCTTTATGGCCGGATCTTGAATCAGTTGGTGTTCCTCTAGGAAGTCCGGTAACCGCTAGCACTTCAAGTACTTGGTTTTCTGATTTTATGAGTCGTGCAACAGAAGAAAATCTTAGAATTGATTTTGTTGCAGTTCACATTTATGACGTGTATAATGTTGATATTTTCGTTCAAAAACTAGAAGAGGTTTTTGAAAAGTATGGAAAACCAATTTGGATTACTGAGTTTGCACTTAGAGACTGGAGAGCTGACAACAACAACCCAAATCGATATTCTGAAGAAGATGTTCTTTTATTCATGCAACAATTATTACCTAGATTAGAAGAACTAGATTTTGTTCACAGATATGCGTGGTTTGATACAAGTCCTAACAATCCAAATTATGAAAAATTAAGAACTGCAGATTTAATAACCGAAAACAATCAATTAACATCTCTCGGGGCCTATTATTCAAGTTTTATTCCATAAACAAATGAAGTATTTAATTAATCTTTCTTTTTTATTATTAAGTTCTTTTTGTCTCTCCCAGCAAATTGTTAATGGAACTGTATATGATGAATTTGGAAACCCCATTCCTGGTGTAAATATCACTGTTAAATCTAAACCAATTGGGATTACTACTGATTTTGACGGTAATTTTTCCATAGAAGTTCCATCCACTAATGATGTATTAATATTTTCATATGTGGGCCTTCTAACGCAAGAAATTGAAGTATTAAATAAAAAATCTATTAATGTGGTTTTGAAAGCTAGTGTTGATAAATTAGATGAGGTAGTTGTTGTTGGTTACGGTACTCAAAAAAGAAGTGATATCGTCGGATCGGTTACAGTGGTTAATACGGAAGATGCAATAACCCAGCCTACTTCTGATATCTCTGAGTTGTTGAGAGGTAAAGCTGCTGGTGTATTAATTACCCAAAATTCAAATAGACCTGGTGGTACATCATCCATAATTATTAGAGGCTCAAATTCAATTCTTGGCGGTAACAGGCCATTGTTTGTTTTAGATGGAATACCCACTAATAACATAGACGACATAAGCTCCGATGAAATTGAGTCAATAGAGGTGTTAAAAGACGCAGCTGCTCAAGCGATATATGGGGCAAGAGCTTCAAATGGAGTAATATTAGTAAATACCAAAAAACCTCAAGAAGGTCCTTTGAAGGTTTCATATTCGGGATATTTTGCTGTTGAGGAGTTGTATAAAAATTTTGATTTGTATGACCCTGTAGAATTTATTCAACTTAGACGCGAGGCTTATCGAACAGATAATAATGACCAATATGAATATGACGATTTTATTTTTTCAGAACTTCAGATTGATGTAATCAGATCAAATCAGTATGTTAATTGGGAAGATTTGGTAATAAAAAAAGGAAGAATTTCCAATCATAACATTGGAATTAGAGGCGGCTCAAAAAATACTAAAGTTTATACTAATTTTAGTTTATTTGATCAAGAAGGGTTAATTCCTGGTTCTGATTTCAAAAGATTAACTGCTCGAATTAATCTAACACAAACAGTCAATGATAAAACTTCATTAGGCCTTAATGCTTTAATAACAAACAGAGAGCAAAATAATGAGTCTGGAAATCTTGACTGGATTGTTTTACCACCTATCGCTAAAGCTTTTGATGAAAATAATGAAATAATTAGGTATCCGCTTGGGTTGGGTGATGCTACCATATACAGCCCCTTGTGGAATATGAGGGAAAGCACAAATATTTCTGAGGCAAATAATTTTAAAATTAACGCTACATTAAATCACAAATTTTTTGAGAATCTCGATTATAAAATTATAGGATCTTTAACTAGAAGGAATTCTGGAAACTCTCAATATTTAACAAGCCTGCATCAGGGTGGTGTTTCAAACAAGGGTGAGGCAAAGGTTAATGATTATTTATTTAAAGAATATTTAATTGAAAATATTTTAACCTACAAAAATTCTATTGATGAAAATAACCAATATGATTTCACCTTTGTACATTCTGTAAATGAAACTAAGTATACTCACAATGGCTTAACTGGTACTGGTTTTGAAACTGATTTTTTGGGTTTTAACGGAATTGAGTCTGCAGAAACAATCAGCGATGTTAGAAGAAACGCAAACAAAAGAACACGTCAGGGTTTTATGGGTAGACTAAGATTTAACCACAATGATAAATATTTGATTACAATAACCTCAAGGTATGATGGCTCATCGGTATTTAGTGAATATAAAAAGTATGGTTTTTTCCCTTCAGTTGCGTTGGGATGGAAAATAAATAAAGAGAAATATTTTGATGAAATTAGCGATATCAACCAATTAAAGCTAAGGCTTAGTTATGGCAGCATTGGAAATGAGGCTATAAATCCATACCAATCCTTAGGCTTAGCATCGCCAACATTTTATGCCTTTGATGGGCAAACTTACATAGGTTATGGACCTACAAATAGCCTTCACAATCCAAATTTGTCTTGGGAAACATCAACAACATTTAATATTGGAATTGATTTCGGTTTCTTTAATAACCGACTTACAGGTACGGTAGAATATTATGACACAAAAACTACAGACGTGCTTGTTAACCGAAGAGTTAATGCACCTGGATACACAACTACTACTTATAATGCTGGTGAAACAAATAACTCAGGTTTAGAAACACTAATCTCATATGATATTATTAGAAATAAGGAAGTGTCATGGAATCTAACTGCAAATTTTTCCTCAAATAAAGAAAAAATAGTTTCACTCTATGGAGATTTAGACGAGGATGGAAATCCCATAGATGATGTGGCATCCAACTTATTTATTGGACAACCGATAAGTGTAATTTATCAATACGTCTTTGATGGAATATGGCAAGTTGGTGATGATATTTCCAACTCTCACATGCCTGATGCCCTACCCGGTGATGTCAGGGTTAGAGATATTAGTGGTCCTGACGGCGTACCTGATGGCTTATTAACCAATGATGATAGAACTCAATTTAAGAGAAATCCAGATTGGTTTGGTTCATTTTCATCCAGAGTTGATTATAAAAATTTTCAACTTTTTGCCGATATATACTTTTACAATGGAGCGTTTAAATCTAATCCATATTTAGCAGATTTTAGTAGCGGAGGTACATTGCAGGGTAAAAGAAACGGTATAAAGGTTAATTATTACACTCCAGAAAATCCGTCAAATACCTATCCTAGGCCAAGAACAACGACTCCTGAATACTTGTATGCATTAGCTGTTAAAGATGCTTCATACATTAAATTAAGAACCTTGCAATTAACATATAACTATCCACCATCTTTATTAAAATCATCAAAAATTAGTAAAATGAGTATCTATGTAACAGGAACAAATTTGTTGACTTTCACTGATTATAAATCTTATAATCCCGAGGTAAATCCTGGTTCATACCCAGATGGTAGGGAGTTAACAATTGGATTAAAATTTGAATTATAAGATGAAGACATATCACAATAAAAAAGTTTTTACAATTTTCATATTAATTTCGCTAATTATTTCAAGTTGTTCGAAAGACTTTCTTGATGAAACTGCATATACAGATGTAACACTTGATTTCATCTATACAACTCCTGAGGGATTAGATGCGGCAATGGTATCTCTTTACAATGTTCATAGATCATTTATAAGCAATAACCAACATAATTCTTACAGAGCACTTGTACTGCCTGTTAAGTCTGATTTGGCAGTAGTTAGGGTAGGTGAAATTGGCTTATTTGCATGGTTAAGATGGGGTCATTCACCATACGCTTATCAAGGAAGTTTGGTTCACTCTTTTTGGAAACACTATTATAAAATAATTGATAGATCTAATGCTATAATTAAAGGTGCAGAATTATCAAATGAAGTTAGTGAAGAAATGAAAATATTGCTCTCAGAAGCAAGAGTGTTGAGAGCGGAAGCTTATTTTACACTATACAGAATGTTTAATAATATTTATGTAACCACAGAACCAACCTCACCCGATAATGCTTTTGAAAAAATTAAAGACAAGTCAAGTGAAGAAGAGATATTTGAATTGATTAAATCTGATTTAAATTATGCTGAACAGCACCTGCCATGGACAAATACACCAGGAAGAGTTAATCTTGCAATGGCAAAACATATAAATGCTAAAGTGAGTATGTGGAACCAAGACTGGCAAGGTGCGATTAACAAGACTGAAGATATTTTCAACTCAGGATTTTATTCTTTAATGGATAATCCAGCAGATATTTTTGATGGAATAAACAATTATGGACCACGATCATCAGGAGCTGTAAATAATGAGACAATTTTTAATTTTCAGTTTAGTAATCCTACGATTGGAGGAGGAATAAAAACCATGATTAACTGGAATTTTACTGCTAATTATGGTCTTGTTAGAGGAGCAACTTATTCAAGAGATTTTGGTGGGCGAGGAGCTGGATGGGTTTTCCCTAATCAGTATTTATTAAGTCTATATGATGAAAATGATTTAAGAACAAAAGATATTTATTTTAGATTAAAGTTTTATTTCAATGATCAACCCAATCTTCCTGCTGGTGTTAGTGTTGGAGATGAAATTACCAATCCTGTTCCATTTTCAAGTCAGTGGTATCAGAGATTGCACCCATCTTGTTTAAAATATCAACCCTTTAATAGTAGTAATTGGGATCCTAGTGTAGGAGCTTCACAAGCAAATTTTATAGTTTATAGATTAGCAGAAACTTATTTGATTGCCGCAGAGGCATATATGAGATTGAACGGAAATTCAGATTCAAATGCATTAGGTTATTTAAATTCAATTAGGACTAGATCTGGAGTAAGTCCACTTAATTACGTAGATCAAGAGGTGATTCTTGATGAAAGAGCACGTGAACTTGCATTTGAGGGACAAAGATGGTATACACTAAAAAGAATGGGAATTTTATATGATAGAATAGTCAAATACGCTGGAAATGATGATTACAAGAATGAGGCAAGAACAAGAATGCAGCCACATTATGTAAACTTTCCGATACCACAAAATCAATTAGATTTAATGGACCCAGCTTATCCACAAAATGATGGTTACGAATAATTATGAAAACCAGTTGTGTTTTCCAAAATAATTTCTAGGTACTACTTTATTATTATCCATATAAAATTTTAATCCCCTTAGAACAGATTTCAAATAATTTTTTAGCTTGGGTCTAATTAAAAATAAGTTTGCAAAAGGATAAAGAAATTTATTAATTCTCTTACTTGTATATGGACTAATTGTTATTGATATTTCACAATGGTTGTTCATATCTGAAAGTGTCCATTTTACATTTGATTTTTTTCCATTTTTAGTTCCTATAATTAAATCAAATCCATTTTTTTCATTCCAATCTATAAATTCTCTGTAGTAGGTCAATCCATTGAGGTAAATCAATTCATCTTTTTTATTTTTCTTGTTATCCCAGCATATTACTTTGTTACTTGAACAAAAAGGGTGAAATAAATTTAAGTGCCCAGGTGCAGAAATTATTTTCCATACTTCGTCCTTTGAATGATTCAATATTATTTTATAACTAACACTGAATTTTTTTTTCATTTAATTTAAATCTAGTTGACTTTTTTTAATTACTATTTTTTGTTTGTGAATTTTTAGTTCATCCAACAACTCCTCAACCAATTTCTCATTTCCAAAAATAATATTTTTTGACTCTGACGGATCGTTTATTATGTTATACAGCGAAAATTTATTTTTTATTATGTTTTTATTGAAACCATCTATATACATATCATTAATGAGTAATTTAAATTCACCTTTTCTTATTGCCATCAGCTCACTTCCCAAATAATAATAAATAATTTCTCGAGAACTTCTTTCTTTTTTTAGTAGAGTTGGTGTTAAATCAAATCCATCATCTGAAACAACAAATTTTTTATCTCCAATTATACTTTTAACAGTATTAAATAAATCAAGGCTACTTCCAATTTGATTTATTTCTCCAGAAATAATTTTATTTTCCCAATAGAATATTCCAGGAACTCTGAAACCACCCTCAAATGTAGTTCCCTTCCCTTCTTTTAAATTTCCTGGTGATCCACCATGTTTTTCAAATAACAACCACGGTCCGTTGTCAGAAGTGAAAATTATTAATGTATTTTCCAATAAATTTCTTTTTTTCAACTGTTTATATATTTCTCCAATACCCCAATCTATTTCTTCGATGACATCTCCATAAATTCCACCATTACTAATATTTTTAAACGGTTTTGACCTAAATAAAGGGATGTGTGGCATTGAATGTGATAGATATATAAAAAAAGGTTTGTTAAAATTACTATCAATAAATTCAATGGTTTTTTTTGTGAATCTTGATGTTATTAAATTTTGATTTACAGGCCTTTCAATAATTTTTTCATTCATCATTAGGGGAATGTTATAGCTTTTATAATCCAAAACTTGTATATCACCATTTTTATAATCATTTACATACTCTTTCCAATTGTTCCACTTTTTTGGTTTTCTGTCCATGTCATTGCTGTATGGAATTCCATAAAACAAATCAAAACCGTGTTTTTTTGGTAAAAACTGTTCTTTGTGTCCTAAATGCCATTTACCAATCAATGCCGTCTTGTATCCATAATATTTTAACAATTCAGCAATAGTGATTTCATTTTTTGAAATCCCACCTTCGGAAAATTGATGTAAAACTCTTCTTTTATCACCATACATTCCAGTTCTTACAGGAAGTTTTCCAGTTAAAAGTCCGGCTCTACTTGGCGTGCAAACACTTGCTGCAGCATAGAAATGGTTCCATTTTTGTCCCTTATTGGCTAAAAAATCTATGTTTGGAGTTTTATTTTTTTTATTTCCGTAGCTTGATAAATCACCATATCCTAAATCATCGCAATTAATAATTATAATATTTGGCTTTACATTTTCTTGAGAATATGAAAATGAAAAAAATAAAATGAAAATTTTAATAAATGTTCTAAATAACACTGATAAATCAATTTCTTATGTTGGACTCTTTGATAATATCGTACTCAGATTTCTCCCCCAAATCATTGGTTAGTTTAATCCATTTGTTAAGTTCAAACTTAAATTCTTCTATTAATTTAGCATATTTTTCATTTTCTACTATATTTTTAAGTTCATATGGGTCGTTTTTTAGGTCATAAAACTCATATTCTTCTCTAGGTAAAAACCATCTTTCTTGTTCATTGTTTAATTGATTTTTTTCAAATAGATTATTTAGTCTTCTCATCATCGGCATATTTTTCCTATACTTAACATCTAGATTATGTGATGTGTTTAAATTGTAATTTTTAATTAGCTTAAAGTCATGATTTTGTATTGCTCTGACTCGATCAATTTGACCATCAAATCTATCAGATGTTGTTATTAAAAAATTTCTTTTTTTTGGCAAGTTCTTACCTATAAATGCTTTGCCCTGAATATAGTCTGGAATTTTACTTCCAGAAATATTCAAAACTGTTGGAGCAAAATCAACAAAACTTAATAGTGAATTATCTATTTTTCCAGCATTTTTAGATTTAGGAAATTTTACAAGTAAAGGAACTTTTGTGCCAGATTCATAAATTGCTCTTTTATGCCTCGGAAAAGGACCACCATGGTCAGAATAAAAAAAGATGTAACTATCTTCATAGAGTTCATCTTTTTTAAGTTGATTAATGATTTCGCCGACCTTTTCATCCATTAATATGAGATTGGAATAATTAATAGCCATGTCTTTAATTATAACAGAATCGTTTGGAAAATAGGGAGGAGGTGAAATTTTTTTTATATCAACAAGTATATCATTTTTATTGTGCTGCCATATTTTACTTTCATGTGTTTGAGGTAAATTAAATACAGAAAAAAAAGGTTGATTTCCATTTCGACTTTTCCAGTGTGCCCTATCATAAAGGTTGTCTTTTGAACACATTCGTTGATGACAATTTATATCCCACGTGTTTTCAGAAATTTTAAAATTGTAGTCCATTTTATCTCGGTTTGTGCAGAAGTAGCCTTGATCTCTCATATATTCAGTGAATGGTGGAATATTTTCAGCAATTCTAGATGAATATATAGGTATATTGATTTGTGGTTGATTTTCTTTTTTTCCTAAATCGTAACTGTAAGCCCTCATGTTATGAGTTCCAATTGATGTTGGATACATTCCAGTAATTATTGAACTTCGTGCAGGGGCGCATACAGGTGTTGTAGCATGCATATTTGTATAAATTACACTTTCCTTGGCAAGCATTTCCAAATTTGGTAGTTGGGCTGTGTTGTCACCATAAAATGGAAAAAAATCAGTTGATTGATCTTCACAGACAATCCAAATTATGTTTGGTTTTTCTTCATTTATATCACAAGAAAAAAAAATAAAAATTAATATAAATGCAAAGTTTTTAATAAATAAACTTTTTAGACAGTTCATCTGAATCTTTGTATTTTAATCGAAGTTCACTTAACCTTTCTTTCATTTCCAAGACAACCTTTTGGTAATTCACATCAGAATATAAATTATTTAACTCTTTGGGATCATTTTTTCTATCAAAAAGTTCCCATTCATCAATATCATAATAGTAATGAACAAGTTTATATTCTTTAGAAACAATTCCATAATGTCTTTTTACCATGTGTACAGAGGGATATTCATAATAATGATAATAAACAGCGTCTCTGGTCCATTTTTCATTGTTTTGAAGCAGTAAGGGAAGAAGACTTTCACCTTGCATATCGCTTGGAGATTCAATACCGGCTGCTTCTAAAAAAGTTTGTGCAAAATCTAAATTTTGAACCATTTCATCGTTTGTTATTCCAGGTTTTATCTTGTTTGGCCATTTAATTAGTAGCGGAGTTTTAAATGATTCATTATAAATAAAACGCTTATCATACCATCCGTGTTCACCCAAATAAAAACCTTGATCAGATGTATAAACCACGATTGTATTATCACTTAAATTATTTTCTTCCAAATAGTCTAAGACCCTACCAACGTTGTCATCAACTGATGAAATTGTAGCAAGGTAGTCTTGCATATACCTTTGATATTTCCATTTTGTTTTTTCAATATCATTCATTTTTGGCCAATTTTCTTTGAAGTCTGAACTAATTTTTTGCAAAACCTTATCATATAATTTTTTTTGTTCTTTATTGGCCCTATTAAAAGGTCTGTTGAAAGGTCCAGCATTTGCTTTTCTAACTCCTCTGTCTTCTCCTGTGTATGTTATGTCTTCAACCAGATTCCCCATTTCCTCAATTGTTTTTGGATATACTTTATTGTCTTGCATCAAGTGCATGTGTTTTAAAATATTCATTTCAGCACTTGAAGCAGCACTTGCTCTGTTTGAGTAATCATCAAATAGAGTTTCTGGTTCAGGAAAAGTTTTATTGTAAAATTCTTCAAATTTTTCAGGACTGGGCCACCATGCTCTGTGAGGGGCTTTGTGTAGGTACATCATTAAAAATGGTTTTGATTCATCTCTCTTTTTTTCAAACCAATCGATTGTTAAATCAGTTATTATGTCTGTAACATATCCAGTTATTACAGTGTCTTTTTCTTTCCCTATAAAAATAGGATTGATGTAATGTCCTTGCCCAGGGAGTATTAAGAAATCATCAACTCCCTTTGGATTATTTCCAAAGTGGAGCTTACCAAACATAGCAGTTTGATAGCCTGCTTTTTGAAATAATTGTGGAAAAGTAACTTGGGACGTATCAAAAGGGAAAATATTATCAACCTTACCATTTATGTGGCTGAATTTCCCCGTTAAAATTGTTGCTCTAGATGGTGCACATATAGAGTTAGTAACACTGGCATTAGAGAAAAGAATACCCTCATTGGCAATTCTATCAATATTTGGTGTTTCTATAAGTTTATCATCATACGCACTGATAGCTTGATAGGCATGGTCATCAGACATTATAAATAAAATATTTGGTTTCTTAAGTTCTTGTTTGCAAGAGGCTAAACATAGAATTATCATTACTAGTATTAATTTTTTCACGACTTATAATAATTTTTTATAATTAAACTTAAACTATCAACAATTTTTTTTGAGTTTTCCTTCTCAGAAATATTTTTCATTTGTAAGCTATCCAATTTCTTATCATATAGCATTTTTGCAATTATATTGCCTTTTTTATCCTTCCATTCAGAATACAAGTAGTCATTTGAAATAAAACTCTCACCTTCAATATATCTGGAAACAGCGTTATCATGTGTAATTAATTTTGGATTTTTTAAATTTTTCAAAATTGACTTTCCTTCAAGTTGATTAGGTTTTGAAATACCTAATAAATCACATATTGTGGGGTACAAGTCTATTAGCTCTACAAATGATTTTGAAACTTTATTTGCAGGCATACCCGGTGCTTTTATTATAAGTGGAACTCGCATTTCAACATCAAATAAGTTGTGTTTAGACCACCTATTGTGTTCTCCTAAGCTCCAACCATGGTCACTTGTAATTATAACTACTGTATTTTCATCCAGTTCTAATTCATCTAAAGTTGTCAGAATTCTTCCAATCTGCGCATCAGTATAACTTACACAGGCATAGTATCCATGAATTAATTTTTTTTGAAAATCTTTGTTAATCGAGTAATTATTACCATTTAAACCTCCATTGATGCTCGACTCAACAACGTCCTTATATCTAACCAATTCGTACCATCTACCTGCTTGTGAAGGAGCATCTTTTGGAAAACTATTGTTAATTGGGAGTTTTATTTCATTTTCACTATAAATGTCCCAATATTTACTCGGAGCATTAAATGGGAGATGAGGTTTTAAAAATCCAGTAAAAATCATAAAAGATTCTCCAGTTTCTTTAAACTTCTTTAAATCTTTAATTGTTTTTGTTGCAATTTGACCATCAAAATATGCATCATCTTCAACATCAGCACTTTCTATTGCTGACAAAATATTATACCCTATGTTAACAGGTGCATTTGGAGTAGTATCCCATCTTTTTTCAGCTTCAATATTTTCTGGCAGTAGGTAATTTCTCCAAAATCCGTTAGGGCAGGGGTCCCTCATTCCATCGGGATTCCAAATTTCTCCCCAAGTATGATCCATATCATCAGAACAATGAGAAACTTTACCATTACTTACTGTTTTATATCCATTTTGATTCAAGTGATCGGAGATAGTAATTGCATTTGGTAAATCACTTTCAATAGTTGAATAATAATACTTTAATCTTTCATTATTTGGTTTCATTCCGGTTAAAATACTTCCCCTTGAAGCACCACAAACAGGAATGTTACAATATGCATTGTCAAATTGAACACCTTCAGTGGCAAATCGAGTTAGGTTTGGAGCCTTGACATGAGTTTTTCCATAAGATGGAAGTTCTGGGCGTAAATCATCAACAATTATAAATAGTATGTTGTTTTTTTTATTGTGTGAACATCCAATTGCAGCTACTACTAAGAGCGAAAAGAACAAATATTTTACACAATATTTAATCATAAATATTAATATGTTTATTAATTAAAATTTCTCCACTTTTCAAATCTGATTTTTTTGATGAGCTTCCTACATAAATTTCAAATTCACCCTTTTCAACAACAAAATTCATTTTACTATCATAAAAAGCGAATGACTCTGGCTCGAGGTTAAACGATACATTTTTTTTCTCACCAGATTTTAAAAATATTTTTTGATAACCTTTCAGTTCAAGAACAGGTCTTGTCAGACTACTGAATTTATCTCTAATGTATAATTGTACAGTTTCAGAAGCATCGACATCTCCTATATTTTCAATGTATGTATCGACGACTAAACTATCTTTTCCATCCCAACTTTTTGTTGAAAAACTAGGTTTAGAAATTGAAAATTTTGAGTAACTGAGTCCAAATCCAAATGGATAAAGTTCTTTTGTTTTTTCAAATGCGTATTTATGCACATAATTTGAGGGTTTACTATTATAAATCATTCTTAGCTGACCGACGCTTCTTGGAGTTGTTATTGGCATTTTTCCACTTGGACTAATTTCACCAAAAATAATTTTTCCAAGAGAAATTCCACCCATACTACCTGGTTCCCATGCATGTAGAATTGAATTAACATTGTCTTGAATCCAAGGCTCACTAATTGGTTTACCGCTAACATAAATTACGGTCAAATTTTTATTGTTTTGATAGAGTTTTTTAACAAGTTCTAATTGTTTACCAGGAAGGCCTAAGAACGTTCTCGCCTTATTTTCTCCTGCTGTTTTTTCAAAACCTCTACCACCTTCCCAGGAATATCTAAGGGAATTATCGCCTACAACCACAAAAACATGATCATATAATTTCGATAAGTTTCCGGCTTTATTAATTTTAGAATCTTTAATATCTCTTATTTTAATCCCCGAGTCATAAAAATCTACTTTATGACCTTTACTTTCACCAATTTCTTTTATTCCCTCATGTAATGTTATTACATTTTCTTCAGGTTGTTCAAAATGCCAATCTCCAAGTGTTGTACTATTGTCTGCATTAGGACCAGTTACAAGAATTTTTAATTTTTTTATGTTATTTAAAGGTAAATTTTTAGTGTTTTTAAGTAGTGTTATGGAATTATCTGAAATTTCCTCAGCCTTTTCTATATGAGATTTAATAAAAACATTTTCTTCAATTTTTGATTTATCCACAAATCGGTTTTCAAAAAGCCCTAATTGAAATTTTGCATAAAGAATTTTTGAACATGCTTCATTCACTCTTTCAATAGAAACCTTATTTTCATTGACTAGTTCTAATACATAATCATAAAAATCTGGACCATGCATGTTCATATCAATACCAGCTTCGACCGCCAAACCAGATGCTTCTTTGTAATCTTTTGCAATTCTATGGTATTGCCATATTCTTTTGACGTCATACCAATCACTAACATAAAAACCTTCGAAACCCCATTCGTCTCTAAAAAGCTCGGTCATTAACCCTTTGTGCATATGACATGGAACACCATTAAGTTCGTTATGTGCAGCCATAATAGAATAAACACCTGCATCAATTGCTTTTTTATATGGTGGAAGATGAATTTCGTACAAAGTTCTTTCAGAAACATCCATTGGTGATATATTTAATCCATTAATTGGTTCACCACCAGCAATCATGTGCTTAGCACATGAAATCACATTATTGGGACCACTAAAATCATTTCCTTGAAATCCTTTTATCATAGCTTTACCCATTTCACCAACAAGAAAAGGGTCTTCTCCAAATGTTTCACCAACTCTTCCCCAACGAGGGTCCCTAGCAATATCAACATTTGGCATAAATGTCCATTGAGAGCCTGTTGCTCTCATTTCTCTTGCACTTTGCTTTGCAACATCAAAAGCGAAATCATTATTAAAAGTTGCTGCAATTGAAATGGGAGAGGGATAGACAGTTGTTCCTCTTACCATGGCATTTCCATGAATTGCATCGATACCAATTATTAATGGAATTTTAAGCCTAGAGTCTAATGTAAATTCTTGCAGGTAGTTTACCTCATCGGGATCTAAGACATGTAAAAATGATCCAATTTTACCATCAATAATTTCTTGAGTAATTTCCGATGTAGACAAATCATATTCCGCCAAGGCATCAGTGTTTAGTTTTGTTTGTTCGTCGACACTTAAATTTTTTCTTTTTATTTGTTTTTTTAAATAATCAATACCAACATATTGGCACATTTGGCCAACTTTTTCTTCAAGTGTCATTCTACTCATTAAATCCTCAACACGATCCTCAGAAGAGTAATTTGAATCCAAATATATTGGTGAATCAGACGAATTATTGCAAGAATAGATTAAAGCAACAATTACAAAGAAAAAATTTTTAAAAAGAAAATTCTTTTTTTTCATTTAATTAGATTTTTTTAAAATAATTATTTAAGAAATTTATTGCATCATTTCTTATTTGGTTTTCAATAACTAAATAATTATCGTATCCAATAAAGTTTTTGGTTTCATTAGGGTCATTCTTGTAATCAAAAAGTGCTTCAATTTCGATATCATTTTTTGAGATATTTTTACCTATGTTTTGTTTGTCAATAAACATTATATATCTGAATTTATTAGATCTAAATCCATAGGCCATCTTATTTTTACTTCCAAACATTTCAAATTGGCTAACCGCGTACTTTTTTGAACTTACACCATTATCCATCGAACTTTTTAAACTTTTACCATCTAAATAGTCTAGCTTATTTAAGTTTGTTAAATCACATAATGTAGGAAAAACATCAATTGACTCTGTTGGGCTATCAATAACTTGTGGTTTGTTCGTTGATGGATCGTAAATCAATAAGGCTGTTCTAGTTGCTTGTTCAAGTACAGTATGTTTATTCCAAAGACTATGATCTCCTAAATGGTATCCGTGGTCACCCCATATTACAATAATTGTATTTTTAATTAATCCAGTAGACTCTAATTTGTCAACAATTTTACCAATTTGTGCATCTATAAAACTTACACATGCATAGTATCCATGGACTAAGTTTTTTTGAATGTCTTCATTTACTTCAGCTAGACCATTTTTCAAACCGTATTTTATTTCAGGTGTTACATGGCCTCTAAGTTCACCTGAGCTATGATATATTTTTCTTGAACTATTTTCTGCTCTCTCTTGAAAACTTGCTAAAGTTATATCTTCTTTGTTGTAATAGTTCCAGTATTTCTCCGGTGCTACAAATGGAATATGAGGCTTAGAAAATCCTACTGCAAAAAAGAATGGTTTGCCATTTTTTCCGATTGTATCTAGTGCTTTTACAGCAAAGCTAGCTATTGCTCCATCTGGATACGTATCATCGGGTTTTGGACTACTTGAATATGGGGGTTTGTACCTGTTTTTAAACCATCTATACATATAAGTTCCAGGCGGTGGTCCATCAGGAAAACTTTTTTTAACCAAACTATCCATTATTCTTTTTTTCTCCTCATTTTGATATCCATATTTTGGTCTGTCATAATTCTCATTAAAACTCTTTGTAAAAAAAGGACTGTAAAATTTATCCCATGAGGGTTTGTCATGTTGAGTTACACTTCTGCCGTCAAAAACCTTTCCTATTCCTACAGTCGTATAACCATTATTTCTGTAATATTGAGGAATTGTAACAATATTTGGGCGCATTTTTCTCATGCTAGTTTGAAGTTGATATGATTTTGTATAGTCTGGTCTTTTTCCAGTTAAATAACTAATCCTTGAGGGACTGCAAGTTGCAATTTGAACATGGTTATTAGTGAAAATAGCTGATTTTTTTGAAAGTTTATCAATATTAGGCGTAACTGCACTCATGTCACCAAATGACTTTATTGCAGGTTTTAAATCATCTACCATGATGAATATAACATTCTTTTTTTCAGTTTGTGAAAAACAAAAAGAAGAGATTAGTATTAACAATAAAACTTTTGAGAGAGGATGTTTCAATTTAATTTGGTTTTATAAACTTAAATGTGTGAACAATGTTATTTGTATTTACTTGTATTAAGTTAGGATTATTATCTAATATTTTTAGTGGAATAACTTTTTTTTTTGATTTATGTAATAATTTACCATTCATATCAAATATCTTAACAAAGTTTATATCTGAACTATTATTCATCAAAATTAGATTATTGTCATTTACGATATAGCTTATTTTATTTTGTTTTATCTCATCAGACGAAAGTGTATTTGTTACATCTACAGTAAAATCATCGATAAAATATTCTCCTGTAAACTGACCAAATAAGACTTGTAACTGAAGATTAGATGTATTGTCGGGTACAACAAATTCATATTCGTAGGGCTCGTTTGGGTACTGGTTTGTTAGTTCAATTGCTTCTGATGGAGTGTATTGATAACCATTTGAAGTAAAATGTTTAAACCTAATTTTTATTTTATTTCCACCGTTATTGGTCTTGGCGTAAAATTTAACATCAATTGTTTTACCATCAAAAAAAGATGAGTCGTCAATTATTGCATTTCTTAAAACAACCCTATTGTAAGCATCGCTTTGACTTACAGAAATTTTTCCTCCAGATGAACCAGCTCGTGAATTATCTAATGCATTCTCGTAATTAGCAGCAGCTACACTACCAACAGTTTGAAGAGTCCAATTGTTATCAAACCCACATTCAAAGTCTAAATTTTTTACAATATCTGAATCATTGCATGTTACACCTTGATAACCATACAACAAGGCGTCCCTTACATCATCAACCCATTTACTCTGTTCAACAACATTACTAGGCGAGGTTATTTTCGGGACAAAACTTGTCACAGTAAAATAATCGAAATCATAGGTAACCAATCCAGAATCTTTTCTTAAATGAACTGTTTTTGTTGATTCACCACCACCGCACCATGCTGAGAAGGAAAATCCACGAGAAATCGCTGCATCTGCAATGTATCCGTGATAATCAACTCTTGATTGAGGGTCTGGGCCACCATCAGAGTATCCAGTCCCTTGAGGATAAGTACTACTTGGATTGTTTTCATTTACAATGTGAAGATCTCCTGTTTGATACGAGTAACCAGAATAATTTGAAGCAGAAAATTCACCAAGATATACTGCAACTGGTGGGTTAAATGAGTTTGCCCAGGCTAATACCGTGTCAAACTCTTGGTCTAGTGTTGATTTGTCATTGTCAGTTCCCCACGAGTTATCATTAAATCTGAATACTTCAGATTTTGTAAAAGAAAATGGTCTGTAATAATGAAATGTTGCAATTAAATAATCGTCTGACTCAAGTATTTCTCTAGAAATTGCAGTTGGAGCTCTGTAGGATGCTCGCGTACCTCCAGTTATGCTAATTTTTCTAGTTGTATTTAATTCTCCAGTACTTCGAATAATATTTATTACCTGGCTATTAAGGTAGTCCATCTCAGTATCTGACATATGAAAATAAGGCTCATTTATTACATCAAAAATTAAATCGTCGCTGTAGTTTTTAAATCTTTCTGCAATTTGTTTCCATATTGAAAAGAACTTGTCTAAGTCAGCACTTCTTTTTGCCGATGTAGGATTTGTATAATTGTTATCATCACTGTCAAATGTAAAAATAAACTCAGATTTTAGTTCAGCACCATGAAAATCTAATATGATAACTAAGTTATTTGATAAACCCCAATTAATTACTTGCTCGACTCTGTCTAAATATGTTGAGCTTACAACATAGTCGCCCATTGAACCATTATAGTTTGATGATGTGTTCGGTTCTTTTGAATAATTTGCTGTTGAACCTGATGTTCTGCTTCCGTAAAAATCAATTGGAATTCGGACATTTTTAAATCCGGCATCAGAGACATCTTGAAAATACTCTTCAGTGGCAGCTCCTGACCAGTTTCCTTCAACAGGAGCACTTAATACATTCCCGAGATTTAAACCGCGGCCCATTTTTATGACCATTTCTTGCGGTGTTAGTTGGGCATTAAGGCTTAAAGAAAAAAAGCACAGTAATAGTACGTTTCTTAATAACATAATGTTACCGTGCTTGTAATTATTTGCTATTGTTCTTTTTTCTTGCTTCATTACTCAAGGCCATAATCTTGTTTCCTTTTTTGTTGCCAAATTTGTCCTTAAGTTTTGTTGCTGCATTTTTATATTCAGCACGATAAATTGCTTTTTTATCTTCCTGTGATAAATTTTTACCTTTTATTTGCTTAGTTGCATTAACACCTCTATCAAGCATTACATTGTAAACGAATTGTTTATCATCCTCACTAAGTTCAATATTGTCAGCAATGTAATTTGTAAACATTGTAGCTCTTTCTAGATGAAACTTATTAGGTTTTTGTGCAATACTATAGGTAAGTGTTAGTAGTAATATTATAGTTGTTATTTTTTTCATGATATTTAAAAAAAAGGGCTCATGTTAATGAGCCCTTATTGTTGTTAGAATTTAAAGTTACTCTTTGATTAGTCTGTTAACAATTGTTTTACCGTCAGACTCTATTTCAATCATATATAGTCCTCTCATCTCAGAACTTAGGTCAATTGAACTAGTATTTTCAGCTTTCTTGACTAGTTGTCCACTTATTGTGAATACTCTAATCTCGTCAACTTGTTCTACACCAGTTATATTAACAATTCCTGTAGAAGGATTTGGATAGATTGTAATAGTTGATTCTTCTAAATCATCAATGCTTAGCGTTGAATCGTATGCATAGAAGTTATCAATATACATAAGTGAAATAGATCCTTGTGGATTTGGTTCCCACTTAACTCCATTAACAGCATCAATTCCGCCATAGTTGCTAACATCGAGTTCAATAGTTCTCCATCCGGCATCACCAGCAGCAATTGTGTAATCTACTTTCTTCTCATCAGAAGTTAATAGAGCAATTCCTAAGGTTTTGTCAGTTGAGATTGCTTCAACCCATACATCAACAGACATCTTATCATATTTTGTAAGATCTATTGGCCCACGAGCATTATCTGTGGTTGTCCAGTATTGACCGATGTAATTGGCTTCTTTTAGCTTCAACATCTTGTCAGTAGAACTAAAGTCAATTTCTTTGACTTCGCCTCCAGAACTCCATCCAGCTCTAATCTCGTTGTCAGACCAAACTGTTGTATTGGAGTATGCGTCAGAGTAAATATTCATAACGTTTACTTCAGATACTGTTGGAGTAGGAGCAGCTGTCGCAGGTACTGCATCAGCTTGGAATGCATCTCCCTCAGCATACTTGAAATTATCATAGATTCTTAGGTCATCTTTCTTATGAGTTCCTGAACCATAGTTTGAAAACAATACAATCTTAGCAAATTGCCCCTCATGTCCGTTAACATCGGAGAAGTCAACAGTAACAGTTTCCCAACCATTACCAGCAACTGGGAATGATTTTTCAATTGTGCTTCCTCCACCAACTCTGTTCTCTAATTTTAAAAGTCCAGTGTATGTACCTTTGTTAGAATCTGAATCGTCGTGACTTGTCCATACATCAAATGTAACAGTCTTAATAGTTCTAAGATCAAGTGCTTTTTGGCTTTTTGCAGCATTTAATATCATCTGCGCATTTTGCCAGTCATTCGCACTCTCATTGTACTGAACATTAAGGACTTTTCCTTTGTTGCTATTTGATGGATCGTCAATAATTGTAACAGTAGCTCCAGCATCACCGTATACATCTTTATCATCACCATCTGTTACCCAGCTCTCATCGAA
>Ga0208390_1000095_pt1 | contig 26470 bp, 31 predicted proteins | sample Knorr_S7_td_Surf_FD_185594 | JGI IMG/M metagenome (GOLD analysis project Ga0208390, IMG submission 185594) | Marine microbial communities from Southern Atlantic Ocean transect - Knorr_S7_td_SurfaceA_ad_6m_LV_A (SPAdes) (version 2) | ecosystem: Environmental > Aquatic > Marine > Oceanic | place...
AGGACCTGGCGACCCATTAGTATCATTTAGTGATGGTACTGGAGATGCCTTTTACGCTTTCGTTGATAAATACTTAAGCGATTATAAAGGGCAAGTTGCTCCAGCTAATGCGTTCCGATCTCCTTGGAAAACAAGAATGGATCTGAAGATTACTCAAGAAATTGCTCTTCCTGACACACCTTATGTAGGTGATGCAAAGGCAGAACTATTCCTTGATATTTATAACTTCGGTAATTTATTAGATGATGAAAATGGTCAGATATATGATGCTGGCTATCTTGGCGTTACCAAAAGCTTAGATGTAGTTGTCAATGCTGATAACACTTATACATATTCAAACTTTGATGATGGACACCTTCGTTACAGAAATGGTTCAAGATTTGTCTCAGTTTGGAAAGCTATGGTTGGCTTCAAGTTAAGCTTCTAATAGATCTTCGATACTATTTAAGGGCAGTTTAGGCTGCCCTTTTTTTTTATAACTAGAAACCGGTATAATGTATCATGCACAAAATTCCTACGATTTCTTTTAATGATCTAGTTAATACTAATAAGGATGTTTTGGATTTTCTCACGTCATCTCTGGAGAATAATGGTTTTTTCGTAATAAATGACCATCCAATTGACCTTCAACTTATAAATAGAACTTTTGATATTGCTGAAGAGATGTTTAGTCTGCCTTATGAAACAAAAAATAAATACCATGTTCCTGGGACAAATGGTGCTCGAGGATATACTCCCTACGGAATAGAAACAGCATTAAATGAAAAAGTAGCAGATCAAAAAGAATTCTGGCATCAAGGATCAACAACTAATAACGAATTAATGCCAAATATTTATATAGATGAGGTAAAAAATTTTAAAGATCTAGACGTCCTTTATAAGGAGTTTGAGAGTATGGGAGTTGAGATCTTAAAAGCATTTACACATTTTAGTTTAGATTACAATTCAGATATCGCAGATGCTGCAGAAAATGGAAACTCTATTCTTAGGTTGATACATTACCCTCCAACAGATGGAACTAATGAACATAGAGCTAGAGCACATAATGATGTCAATCTTATTACATTGTTAATAGGAGGTAATGAAGCAGGACTTGAAGCACAAGATAAAAAGGGTAATTGGGTTGAATGCAATTGCAATGAAAATGAAATAATCTGCAACATTGGAGATATGCTTGAAATTATTTCGAATGAAAAACTAAATAGCACTCCTCATAGAGTCGTATCTAAAGGGAATGAAGGAAAATCTAGATACAGTATCCCATTTTTCTTACATCCTAGACCAGAAGTAATGTTGGACACGAAAAAAACATTAACTGCTGATCAATTTTTAACTAAAAGACTACAAGATATTAAGCTTAACTAATTATGGAATATTATCTTCAAATACTATTGGGTTTAATTATCTTAATAGGCGTTGTTGTGCCTATGTCCACCAATATGAAAGCCATCAGTATTAAAAATATTGTAGCAGCAATAGTTGTGATGATTTTATTTGGTTTTATCCTACTAAATGATTATGTAGCCGGTTTTTTTGAAATTATTAGTGCAGGTGTAGCTAAACTCTCATCTGCAACAGCAGATGGTACTGCATTTGTATTTGGATCACTTTTTGAACAACATCCTTATGCTTTCGCATTGAACGTTTTACCTTTAATAATTGTTATGTCTACATTAAGTGCTTTGTTATGGCACTGGAGAATACTACCAATGGTTATAAAAGGTCTTTCATATGTATGTGAGAAACTATTTAATCTAGGTGGCCCAATTTCGTTTGGAGCAGCTGCTAATGTCTTTGTTGGTCAAGTTGAAGCACCGTTATTTGTAAAACCGTACCTCTCTAAAATGAGTAAAAAAGAATTATTAATTCTTATGACGGCAGGAATGGCTACAGTGTCTGGTTCAGTAATGATTGCTTTAGCAGGGGTACTAGAAAATCAGTTTGTTGGTATCAATATAGTTCAACATTTTCTCACTGCATCAATTTTGTCTATTCCTGGTGCGATTATGTATGCTGAGATAATGTATCCATCAAACGACATTACCCACCACATTGAAGATGCAAAAGAAGAAAAAATTTATGCAGGGTCAATGGATGCAATTACCAAAGGAACTAAGGATGGACTAAATATTGCAGTAAATGTCGCGGCTATATTAATTTCAATACTAGCATTAGTGTCTATAGTTGATGGTGCATTGGATCTTTTAATCTCAGGTATGTCTCTACAAAAAATACTTGGTTATATCTTTGCACCAATATGTTGGCTCCTTGGTGTTCCATGGTCAGAGGCACCTTCAGCAGCAGAATTATTAGGACTTAAATTAGCTACAAATGAGTTTGTAGCTTACATACAACTAGGTGAATTGGAACCAGAATTCTTTAGTGATAGAACAAAGGTTATTTTACTTTATGCGCTTTGTGGATTTGCCAACTTCTCGAGTGTTGGAATTCTAATCTCAGGAATTGGCGCAATGGCACCAGAAAGAACTGGAGATCTAATTGATGTTTCTATTAAAGCTCTGGTTGGTGCTACTCTTGCGTCATGTTTAACAGGATTAGTAGCTGGATTATTCGTTTAAATTAATCCTGTAATTTTTCTGTAATGTTTACGGCAGTAAACTTTGTAATTATCTCCACCAATGAAAACTTTTTCACCCTCTGTAACTAATTTTCCGTCTACAAAACGGGCAACCATAGTTGCTTTACGCGTACAATTTTCGTATTCACAAATTGTTTTTAATTCAACCAAATTATCAGCATAAGCAAGCAAATGCATACTACCAGAAAAGAGCTCTCCTCTAAAATCTGTTCTTATTCCGTAACACATTACGGGAATATTGTATTTATCACAGACTTTACATAATTCTTTTACTTGTAATTCTGTTAAAAATTGAGCTTCATCAACCAAAATACATGATATTTTTTGATTTTTCTTATCCTCAAAAAATGTGAAAAAGTCAAAACTCTCATCGAAGACATTTGCTTTTTGTTGTACACCTAATCGAGAGTGAATTTTACCATGATGATGTTGAGCGTCGACTTTAGGTGTAAATATAAAAGTTTTCAGGTTTCTCACTTTATAGTTGTGGTTTGATTGAAGCAGGGAAGTAGATTTGCCTGCATTCATAGTTGAATAATAAAAATGTAATTTAGCCAAGATCAGTCTTTATTTTTCTTAAATAAATTTTTAATACTAAAGCCTTTAGGTCTTGCTTCTAGAAAAATATAGACCGTAAAGAAAACTAAACTTATAAGAAAAACGTACACTCCGTCCATTCGTGTATTGTAAATGTTTTATTAGTGTTTATATAAAAAAAAGCCGATATATTTACAAATTATTAGTAAAATATCATTAATCGATTAATTTAAAATTTTTAAATCTATGAACTTTAAAACACTTGCAACAACTCTCTTTACAATTATATTTGTAGCTGCCTGTGGTGGCGGAGGAGGTGGAGGAGATTCTTCATCAAGCCCTTACCCAACACCAGCACCAACACCGGCACCAACACCGGCACCAACTCCAGCACCTACACCGGCACCGACACCGGCACCAACACCAGCACCAACACCGGCACCAACACCGGCACCAACACCGGCACCGACACCTGAACCAACTCCAGAACCAACACCTGGAACTCAGGAACCTGTTTGGATTAATGAATTTCACTATGACAATCAAGGAGCGGATTTGAATGAATTTATAGAAGTAGCAGGAGTAGCTGGTACTAATTTAGAAGGTTATAAACTTGTATTGTATAGTGGTGGCGATTCTGGTCATTATGGAACAATTGATTTAACTGGCACTTTGCAAGATGAAGCAAATACCGGCTATGGAGCTGTGAGCTTTTCTATACCAGCATCTATTGAAACTGGTTTACAAAACGGAGCACAAGATGGTATTGGTCTAGTTAATCCAGATAATGAATGTGCAGAATTTTTATCCTATGAGGGCGACATGACAGCTAATGCCGGCGATGGCATAGGTGGCGGAAGCGCCTGTGATGGATCACAAGGACAAGACATTGGTGTATTTGAACAAAATAGTTCTGAAAATGACTCTTTACAGAGAACTGGACAAGGTTATGGTGGATCAGACTTTGCATGGGTGGGTCCAATTACAGCATCACCAGGGTTTGTAAATAATGATCAAACATTTGGAGATCCAGTTCCTACTCCAGAACCAACCCCAGCACCTGAGACATTCTTATTCTCAAAAGCTGTTTTAGTTGGTGAAGTACCATCAGATTTCTACGATAGAGACGCTGATTATCCAACATGGAGAGATACAGATGAAGACTGTATATCAGATAGACATGAGGTTCTTCAAGCTCAACACATAGATGATGATTCCTCTAACCCATTGGTATTTTCTTCTAGTGGTTGTTCAGTGCTAACAGGTAAATGGCAAGATCCTTTTGATGGTTCTTTTTACTATAATGCTTCTGATGTACAAATAGACCACGTCGTTGCTCTCTATGAAAGCCACATTAGTGGTGCTGGTGCAACAGGTGATAATGCTTGGACTGCCGAAGAAAAAGTAAACTTTGCAAATACAGGTAACAAGATAGCAGGCACACTTCCTGAAACTTCTAATCAATTTTTAGCAGTTGGAGGCGCAACAAATGGCCCTAAAGGTTCAAATGATCCAACACAATGGATGCCACCTTTAGAGGAATACCACTGTACTTACCTTAAAAAGTGGGTAGAAGTTAAACACTTAAATGATCTATATTTTGACGAAAGTGAATACAATTTCATTAAAGCGGAAGAAGCTAATTGTGACGATAGTCCACTTCCTACATTACCAGCTAATGGTGACGGCGGCGGTGGCGGCGGTGGCGGCGGTGGCGACGCACCAGAAGGATCAGTATTCATAAATGAGTTGCACTACGATATGGTTGGTGTTGATACAGATGAATATGTTGAAATTGCTGGACCTGCTGGTACTGATCTATCAGGCTGGAAACTAGAGTTTTACAATGGTAATAATGATTCATTGTATGATCAAATATCACTTTCAGGCGTTATTTCAGACGCAGGTGAAGGGTATGGATTCGTTGTAGCAGAATCTTCACAAATACAAAATGGAGCTCCTGATGGAATTGGCCTAATTGATCAGAATGGTAACTGTGCTGAACTGATAAGTTACGAAGGAACAATGTCACCTACTGATGGTCCATGTTCAACTTTCACATCAAACGATATTGGTGTCATTCAGAGCAATAGCACACCTCCTGAAGATTCACTCCAAAAAACTGGTACAGGAACAGTAAGTAGTGACTTTACATGGGTAGGACCAGTCACAAAAACAAAAGGTACTCAGAATGCTGACCAAACCTTTGGTTCAGAGCCAACAACCTTTGTTGTTACTGCAACAGGTCTTGATTACATAATAGATGGGGTCATGCATGCCACAATTACCGTTAAACGTGGTAACACCTATATATTTGATGTTTCTGATTTTGGTAATGCACACCCATTCAGACTTAGCACAACTCCTGACGGTGCTTTTGGTGGCGGTGTAGCATACGACAACGGCGTTACGTATGTAAATACAGGTACTATTACTTGGACGGTACCTGAAGATTTAACCAATGACATTATGTATTACTGGTGCACACTGCATGCCGGCATGGCAGGTTCAGGTGTTATCCAAGTAATTGATTAATCGTCTTAAAGGATATTGTTAGTGAGAAAATTATTATTCCTCCTAATAATATCCTTTATTTTTTCACCAAAAATTCAGGCTAATTCCTCAATTATTACTCAAAATGTAGATTTTGATAGTCCTGAAGGTTGGGGTATGGCATACATGACAGCAGCCTCTCTAAACCTTGCAGATAGCTTTCCCAAAGAATTGTCTTTTGGAGATTTGGAAATATCAGCAGAGATCAATAGCATCCCAAAATTAAATTCTGAACAACAAAAAATAGGTTTTGGCGGGCTCAAATATGAAGACCTGAATAAATCACCTGTTTTTGGAAAAGGAAAGATTAAAATGGGCTTTTATTATGATTCCATTTTAGAATTCAGCTATACTCCTTCGCTTGAAATAAAAGGTGCAAAACCAAAAGATTTATATGGTTTTTCATTATCAAAAGAATTAATTTCAGATGAAAATCTAAATTTAGGGCTACGTATTTTTAATTTATCTGGTCATGCAGTAGCTGATGTTACTTGTAGTGAACAAGTGGTAAGCCAACCACTTTATACGCCTGGTAATCCATCTGGTTGTATAAGCACATCTAAAGATAAGATAGATTTGGGACATAAAGGTCTTGAGATGATTATTATGCCTAATTACAACAATCCTAAAATAAAGCCCTGGGTCTCTCTAGCTTATTCAAAAATTGACCCATCAGTGCGGATTGATGCGCAGTTGGAACTTAGTAGAGAAATTGCTTTAGTTAAAACAAACGGTTCAATTAGTACCCTTAATCTTGGTCTGAATTATGCATTATCAGACAAATGGGTACTCTTCCTAGGAACATCCTATACTCCTCTAGATGTTGTAAGACCTGGACCAGCTGGGGGAGACGACAATTTCTGGAATTTTAGAATTGGTCTTAGCTTAAAAGGAATCTAACTGGTTTATTCTTCTATTGTTTGATCAGTAACTACAGGTTTCTGAAAATCGCATTCTAGTCTAGCTATAACTTCACCTTCAACATCAAGATTTAATCTAGCTCGTCCTTGCATTTCACCAGTGACCATGCAGTATGCTAATGTTTCTTGAACTACCATCCTGACAATATTAGTTAAATCTTCAACACTAATATCAGATATCTTTTGATCTTTAATATCTTCGGCGTTAATAAATAATGGCAACAAAAGTAATACTAATAATCTTTTCATAAGGGACTCCTTTAATTTAAGTATGTGATTTAAATAAGCTCAAATAAATTTTTTTAAAGATCTTCAGACTGATGATTCTCTTTTACATGTTGTGCATAAATAACACGGACTTCAGTTTTAAGAGCATACATTTGAGCGAAGAGCGCTATAATTAATACGCCGAGAGCTATGTTTATTGTTGTTTGCAGATTAGATTTTTTGTCTTCTTTCATATTATCTAAAGCTTAACAGATTTCTTCCGTTAAACTTGGAAAATTATTTTTAGGGCTATTTACTTGTTTTGAGACTTCGTAAAACTGTACATCATGATTGGCTGATGAGTCGTAGATATTTTGTCCCATAAAATACTCGCCAATTTCATTCTCCTGCAGTAAAACCGGTTGTCTTGGATGAATGTGGCTAAGCGTATTAGCTGATTCTCGAGTTAATATGCAACATCCAGAATCATTAAATATGCCTGCAAAATATTTAGCGTTTGAGTAATGATAATAAGGAACCTTAGCATCTTTTTGTTTTTGCCATTCATACCATCCAGAAAAGGGAATGATACATCTCTTGGCACCTTTAAAAGAGGGCTTTTCTGCAATTGTTTCTGAGCGACAATTAATTAGATTCATATCTGGTTTCCAGGAAGGGGAGTAGGACCATTTCATAAGCTGGCCATCACAATTAATTGTTTTTACAGGAATTGAAGTGGCAGGAGTAATATTAAAATTATCTTTAAATCCTAATTCGAATGGGTCACCTACTAAACTAAATCGTCCACACATGAATTAAATATAAGAATTAAATAAAAATACACAACAAATATGTATTTTTTTGATACGGTAATAACTGGAGGACTTTAATGAAAAAATTACTAAGTTTACTAACACTGTTTATCTTCATAGATAATATTCAAGCACAGACTTCTGAGCAAACAATTTATAGATCTGAGTTTATGTTTTGCAATTTTAATGAAGGTAAAAATTATCAAGACGTTCTAGCAGAACAAGCACCATATGAGCAGTTTCTAAATGAAAATGGTCTTGAATACAATCGATTGAATCTATCACCTATCTGGGATAATGATTCTGAGTATGATTATGTCATGTGGGGGAATTGGCCTAATGGCGAGATGCAATACAAAGAGTGGGGCGCATATATGAATGATTATCCTGCTTGGGCATCTGAAAATGATATACCTGCTCAATCTGCAGGTGAGTGTGAGAATTTCGTATCTATGAGGAATCACCGTGTATTGAGAATAAATGCGGATTCTTATGATGATCGCATGTTTTCAGATTGGAGACAGTGCACACTGAAACCTCGAGCTAATATGGCTGAACTCAAAGCTGTTTTTGCGGAAATGGAACAAATGGCTAGAGATAATGGCATGGGAGGCTATGCTGTGCATTTCTTTACTCCTTACAGAGGCATGCAAGACGAGCTTCCATACGATTTCTTAATGTCGTACATTTGGTTTACTTCAGAAGCTAGATCAGCTGGAGTTGCAAATTGGCCTGAATGGAACGCTATGATGGAGGAATCTGGCTTGTATAAAAAAAGAGATAAACATATTGAATCATGCACTGGTGCTGATACTTACCAACTTGATTGGGTTTACAGCACTATAAAATAATAATTTCTGTACTTCTAAAAGGGAGCATTTGCTCCCTTTTTTTTACAAAAATTTTATAACAGCTTACTTGATAAAATAAATATCACTTATATATAATTATCAAAGTTAGTTATATGAGAGAATTGATAGATAAGGCCATCACTAGTACTTCCGATGCATTTGCTTTGTCGATGACAAAATTTTTCAAGTTCATTGCTGATCGCTTTTTTGCAAAAAGATATGGCCACAGAGCAGTTGTGCTTGAAACAATAGCAGGAGTTCCTGGAATGGTTGCGGGCATGCTTATGCATTTTAAAAGCTTGCGAGCAATGAAAACTGGCTATGGTAAGCATATTCGTGAAATGCTAGCAGAAGCAGAAAATGAACGAATGCACTTAATGTTTTTTATTGAAATTGCAAAACCAAATTTGTTTGAAAGAATATTAGTACTTAGTGCTCAATTCTTATTCGGTGTCTTCTATTTCTTTATGTACCTTTTCTTTCCTAAAACCTCTCACAGAATGATCGGTTATTTTGAAGATGAAGCAGTCGCAAGCTACAGTGAATATTTAAAACTTGTTGAATCTGGAGTTATTGAAAACATAGCTGCTCCAGAATTAGCTATCAATTACTATGATATGCAAAAGGATGCCAGACTAAGTGATCTAATCATAAGGGTAAGGGCAGATGAAATGCATCACAGCGATACTAATCATAAATACGCAGAAGATTTGTGAAAGATGTAGCAATCTTTCACCGTAATCTACGGATAGAAGACAATGCAGCTCTTTATAATGCGTCATTAAACCAAGACTATTTTTCACTCTATGTATTCGATAAAGAATATTGGTCTCAAACTGATAGGTCCATTAACCAGTTAAAATTTGCACTTGATAGTCTCACAGAATTAGAGGCTAAGCTAAAAAAATTCAATGTAAATTTGTATGTATTTGAAGGGAATCTTAAAGACTTAGCAAATTATTTAAATGATAGTTATTCAAAACTCAATCTACATATCAACCATACGACTGAAACAGAATATTTCTCTAAGAATTTAAGGAAATTAGCAGAGGCAGACTCCCTAAATTTAATAAGTTATAAGGATTTTGGTATACAAATAACTGAGCAAAATAGAGACATTTGGGCAAAAGATTGGAAGGTTCATATGAGTACAAAGACTTTCGATGTCCCTTTAGTTAATAAGAATTTAAATATATTAGACTTGCCCACTTTTTCCAAATTTAAAAACAACTTAAATCACAGTAGTCCACACACTCAAAAAGGTGGCACTAATTCTGGAATAGATCTTCTAAGTTCATTTTTAGAGAAAAGGTGTAAAGGTTATTCGAAGAAAATGTCTAGTCCCTCAGAAGCAGCTTATGCCTGCTCTAGACTTTCGCCCCATATTGCATTTGGCACATTATCAATGAGAAATATTTACCAAGACTTAGAGAAGAATATCAACAATTCAAAATATCGATGGGACCTATATTCGTTTAAGAAAAGACTCCATTGGCACTGCCACTTTATACAAAAGCTTGAAACACAGCCATCGCTTCAACATAAATCAATGCACTCAGATTGTGATATCTTACGACCTGAAGCTGATAATGAATTGATTGATAAATGGATAACTGGAAATACTGGTTTTCCTTTTGTAGATGCTTGCATGTTATATCTCAAGAAATACGGGTGGATAAACTTTAGGATGCGAGCAATGCTAATGTCCTTTGCTTCCTATAATTTGTGGCAACCTTGGCAAAAAACCTCACCTTTATTGGCGAGCACATTTACTGATTATGAGCCAGGTATACACATATGCCAAGTGCAAATGCAAAGTGGTGTCACTGGTATAAATTTGCCTAGGATATATTCAGTTATCAAACAAAGCTTAGATCAGGACCCTGATGCTACCTGGATAAAAGAACAAATCCCGGAACTCAAAAATATTGATAAAGCAAAAATTCATTCTGCTGAATTAGGTGAGTTATACAAGGAAAAAATAGTTGATATGAAAAGTTCTGCAAAAAAGGCCCGAGAATTAATTTGGCAAATAAGAGGCAAAGCCAATTTCAAGAAAAAGGCTAGGGCTGTTTACGAGCTCCATGGTAGTAGAAAAAGACCAGCTTCTTAATCAATCACAAAATTGTGCATACACATTCGTATGATTGGAAGCCATCTGTGCTAGGGCAAAACTAGCATCAAATAATTCCTTTGCTTCTTTTTCTTTGTTGGCTTTTCTTGCTTTGTCTGACATATCAAGCGTTTCACCAGATAACCAAACTAAACCTCCAATTAATTCTTCATATTCTTTGCAATCCTTGTCAGCCCATTCGTCTGCATTTGCATCAAACATAAAAAACATTGAAAACACAATAAAAGCTCCAAATTTATAAAAGTTTTTCATTTTTATCCTTAAGTTTTATAATAAATCTGTAAAGTTTAATATTAAATTATAAAAGTAAACCCAAAAAATATAATTGCCATACCAATATAAAGATTTTTACGATCCTTAGATTTTTCATTTATAGCTAATAGTGCAAAACCTATTGCACACATATGGTTAATTAAGCTCATCAGACTCATATAAATACTATAGCCCACTCAAATTTTTAGACAACACGCTATGGTATAATTTTTTTTATGTCTAATTTTCTTAAATTTTTACTTCCGATATTTATCCTTATTAGCTGTACTGATAGTACAGATAAAGTAACAGAACAAGATGCCAAAGATTTCTTAGCTGAAGTACAAGAAAAAGCAATTACTGAAGGTCCTGTCTATTCATCGGCTTATTGGATTCAATCAAATTTCATAACTTATGATTCACAAAAGGTTGCTGCTGATTTTAGTAAACGAGGTATTTTAGAATCGTTAAAACAAGCAAGAACAGCTGCTACTTTTGATGCACTCAAGTTAGACCCACAAGATAGAAGAGCACTTGATATCATAAAAAATGGGTTTGTAATGCCACCACCTTTAGATGATGATCTTGCCGGCGAAATGGCTTCCATAATGACTGAACTAGAAGCAATGTATGGTAATGGAACGCATTGTTTTTCAGAAGATGATTGCTACGACTTAGAAGCTTTTGAAAATATTATCGACAATTCACGTGATGCAGATGAATTACTGAGAGCATGGAGTGGGTGGAGAGAAATTGGCAAACCTATGAAAGAAAAATATCTCAGAATGGTTGATATCGGAAATAAAGGTGCACAAGATTTAGGGTTTGAGGGCTTATCTGACCTTTGGTTTAGCCAATACGATATGCCAGCTTCTGAGTTTTCTGAGACAGTTGACAGAGTTTATGAAGACCTGAAACCTTTATATGAAGGATTACAATGCCATGTACGAGCAGAGCTTAATGATTTTTATGGTGATGATATCGTGCCAAATGAAGGATCTATACCCGCACATTTATTAGGAAATATGTGGGCTCAATCATGGCAGAATGTGTACGATCTAGTTTATAAAGAGGAGTCTGTGGGTAAACCTATAAACATTACCCAGGTCATAGCTGATAAAGGTTTAACCGAAGTAGATATGGTAGAAATTTCAGAAAATTTCTTTTTGAGTCTTGGTTTTGATCCATTGCCAGATTCGTTCTATGAAAGATCCTTATTTGTGAAGCCAGTTGATAGAGCTGTTGTTTGTCATGCAAGTGCGTGGGACATTGATTCTGCAAATCAAGATTTACGAATCAAAATGTGTATCGAAAAAAATGAAGAAGATTTTTCTACCATTCATCATGAACTTGGTCATATTTTTTACTATCAAGCATATAAAGATCAACCTGTTGTATTTCAAAGAGGAGCCAATGATGGATTTCATGAAGCTGTTGGAGATTTATTAACTCTATCAATTACACCGAATTATCTTGAACAAATAGGGTTTGCTACAGATCAAGAAGCTGAATTAGCTAAACAAAATGAAGTCGCATTCTTAATGAAAAAAGCTCTAGACAGCGTGGTAGCAACACCGTGGACATTAATGTTGGATAAATGGAGAATGGCTGTATTTAACGGGGAATTAACTGATTCTGAGCTAAATGACTATTGGTGGGAATTGCGAGAAAAATATCAAGGTGTTAGGTCTCCGAATGAAAGACCAGCAGATGCTTTTGATCCAGGCGCAAAATATCATGTACCAGGAAACACACCGTATACAAGATATTACTTAGCAAGAATACTTCAATATCAATTCCATGAGTCACTATGTAAAACTATGGGCTTTGATGGCCCGCTACACGAATGTTCAATTTATGGTAATGAGTTAGCTGGTGAAAAGCTCCGAACAATGCTTGCCTATGGTCAAAGTAAGCCTTGGCAAGATGCTTTAGAAAGTATGATTGGTACAAGAGAAATGACTGGAACTTCAATGCTTAATTACTATGCACCGTTAGTTGATTGGCTAAATGAGCAAAATAAAGACAGAGTATGCGGTTGGTAACTAACTTATTTCTTTATTAGCAAGGGCTATAATTTCTTTATAGCTTTTGCTAAAAATTTGCAGCATATCAATATTTTTTCCCACCATAGATTGCGCAGTGAGAAGGTATGCTTTAAACGTATTGGACAAATAAAATTTTTGGTCGATATCATAAGAGCTGACCACCATATCAGAATAGATAAATGAAGCATCATCTTGTTCGGTAGAAGTGACTGTTATTTTTGGATCAATATTAGCTCCAAACGCTAAATATAAATCATCTAATGTTCTGTTATTAGCACTATTTCTATCGTAATAATGGGTATAGTTGTTAAGTAGCACTCTTCTAAATTCTTTTGAATCAATCAATTCAATGGATCCTGTTGATATTAATTGATTAAATGTGCCATTTTGTGGAAAAAAGGAAACACTCATTTTCTGAATTATAAATAAATACTTTTCCGCAACTTCAGCATCGTTTAGGTCTTTCCTACCATCTTCAATATCTGCCAAAATTTCAGCTATATTTTTTTGCACAATCGTAAGATCTTCAGTGATTTTTTCAATTTGTTTTAAATCTTCTTGTGAAGTGACTAATAATTCTTCAATAAGTGTATCTTTATAAGATTCTTTTTCGCCAAGTTGTCTTAAATCGTCTAGATAAAAAGATAAAACAACCCCTGTAATAATTATTACAAACTCAAGCAAGTATCTTACGTAATTTATTGGATTTAATTTCATACCTTAATATTTACATGTTTGTATTCAAAATGTCATTAAAAATGTAGAGAATAGTTTAAGGAGATTAATATGAGGATTTTATTATTACTAGTTTTATCGTTTTATAGTTTTACTGCACCTACCGATTTTTCAGAATGTAAGGGCAAAGAGGCAAATTATTATGTTGCTAAAATTACAAAAGGAGGCTCTGCAGCTGGTTGGCTACAAGCATCAAAAATGCATCAAAAATTTTATAAAGATAGAGGATCAGACATTATGGTCGTACCCATGATGCAGTATCGAAGAAATAGCGAAGGGGATGTGACAGACAAACTATATAGAGCAACCTCAATGGTTGTTGGTAGCCAAGAGTCATGGAAAAATTGGCGTGAATTAAGAGCAAATCTAAGTGAAGCTGAGGCTGCAAAAGCTCAAAAAGAATACGATGCTTTCACTGGGCTTTATAATAAAAATACAGAACTTACAGTCCAACGTAAGCTTTGTATTCTTTCCTGGTAACTAAAATTTTAATTAAGAGGTACATGAGTGCCTCTTTTTTTCTGTCTTTTGACAGTTTCACCAATATATGTGGTATAAAAGAAATGAGGTTCTTATTATGCGTTTATTTTTAACATTTATAACATTACTTACTTTTTTAATATCAGCCGATGACCATGAGCAACCAAAATTTGAAGGTCTATTATCATCTGAAGTTTTTGCTTTAGATGGTGGGATGGAGCTTTACGTGGAGAAAAGAGCTACATGTAACGCTGGTACTACACCAAAGCACTTTCACCCAGCAGCAGGGACACTAGTCTATGTATTAGATGGTGTATCCCAATCAAAATCTACTGGTGAATGGAAAAATTATACTACTGGCGAATACTGGTACGAGCCAACTGATTGGGTTCACGGTGGTGAAGCCGATGCTCCTGATTTAGGAGATGCTTGTACTGAACTACTTGTAGTCAGAGTCGTTGACAAAGGCAAGAAACATACAGTTTTTGTGGAGTGAATATGAAAAAAATATTATTACTTACTATTGTTCTAATTCTAAGTTCTTGTGCCGATAACTCGATGTCACAAAGAGATATGAATCTAAAAGTGGTAAACACTTTCTGGGACAATATTCTTACTGAAAACTATCAAGTAGCACTTGATGTGCTTCATGAGGATCTTGAATTTGAATTCATGGGAATTTGTACCATCTGTAAAAAATACGACAGAGAGGGTTTTGAAAAAGACTGGTTTATGACTGTTATTCCTGAAGTTTTGCCCGATGGAATTGTAATTAACAAAGTTAACCAAATGGCAGATGATGAGTGGGTTGTTACAACTTTTGTTGGAGAAGCCATGGCTGCTAACGGGGAATATAACAATAGATACGCAATGGTTATGAAATTAAAAGATAATAAAATTGTCTTTTTTCAAGAATACCAAAGTGATTTATTAGCTGAAACTGCTTTATTTAAAAAAGAAGTAGTTGATATTGAATAGGAGAGATAAGATGAAATATTTATTTTCACTTTTACTGACGTTTACATTTTATACATATGCTGATGATCATGGCTCAGAAGCCGATGTTCTTGCAGCAGTCGATAAATACTATGCAGCTCGTACTGCTAGAGATTTTAAAACAATGGTAGCTATGGAAAGCAAAAAAGGAGTTTGCAGTACAAACTCTGATGGTAGTTTTCATAAAGCATGTGTCGTTTTCACAGCTGAGGACTATGAACAAAACTATCCTGATGGATTGAATAATGTTCATTATCCGGAAGCAACAATGCTTACTAAAGATGCTTACCTAGTAAGGTTTTACTATGAAGGAGTTGCTGGTTCTGATAATCAACCATATCGAACACGTGTAACAACAACATGGGTAAATGAAGATGGAAATTGGGTGATGAGATCTCAACATTACTCATCAGCTGCTTATGGTGGTGTCCATCAAACAGTTCGAAGTGATTTCGAAGACTAATTAACTAATGGAGAGAAAATGAGAATATTATTGATTGTATTTTTAAGCTTCTTTGCCTTCAGTGATGATCATGATGAGATGTATCAACCTGGTTGGGCAGAGTATGTTTACTGTAATGTAAAAGAAGGTCTTTCAGATAGCAAAGCTACAAAGATGTTCGAAAAAAGACGTGCTGCGTATGCAGAAATAGCAGAAGGACTTGATGATGAAGTCGGGATGGTTGTGCTTTTTCCTTATTATACAAATGAGGAAATGAGAGATGGTGCAGATTTATTCTTTGTTACTCATGCACCAACTATGAAAGCACTAGGAGAGCATTCTATGGCTATGTTTGCTGCTACTCAAGAAAACCCATTACCTGCAAGCCCATTGGAGTGTGATAATGCTTCCACTGCGTTTCAACGTATTGGGCCTTCATCTGGCGAAGTAACTGATTCTTTTATGGTTGATTACTATCCTTGCAAATATAAAGAAGGAGCTGATCCTGTAGCAATGAGAGCCCTACAAGCCGAATTTGCAATGGAACATTATGCCAATGGCGCTCAAGGTGGATATAGATACATTTATCCAACAGCTGGATCGCCAAGAGGTGATGGCCCTGATTTTTGGTTTAGTGGATCTTCTCCTACTCTGGCAACCAGAGGTGAAGGTTCAGATATTTTCTGGGATAAATCTTATGGCTCTGAAGCTGAAAGAGCCAGATGGGACCACATGACCTGCGATACCAACTCTACCTGGTATGGCGAAAGAGTCCACAACTAAAATTTATTCTTTAATTTAACTCCGATCTCATAGAGGTCGGAGTTTTCATTTATAGTATGTAGATGAAACTTAAATACTGTCTAATAGTTTTATTAATTAGCAGTTTTCTTGCATCGATAGTCCAAACTAATTTTGGTAAGGTTGATATAACGCTTGAACGATTAGATACCGAAAATTCACAATATATTTACTACGATCTCTATAAACCTAAGACTGCAACCGTAGAAAACAAAGCTCCTTTTATAGCAATAATTCCTGGTTTTCAACGTTCAAAAGAAGCCTTATCTAACATTGCCATAGAACTATCTCGAAGAGGCTATGTAGTTGGGTTGATTGATCCTTATGCTCAGGGGCTCTCGAGTTCCTCGCTAAGTAGGAGAGCGGCTACTACTGAAGGGTATGGGATGTTTTATTTAATTGATCACATCTATGAATCTGATGAATACGATTACATCAATAAAGAGTTATTAGGTACAACCGGACACTCAATGGGAGGTAATGCTGCCATAAGGGGAGCTAATTATTTTGGAAAACGTGCAAAACGAAGAAATGAACCAAGTAGGCTTCATTCTGTCTATGTCTCTGGTTATGTTTTAACACTCACTGACAATGTCCTCAGAGATGTTAAATCTAATGTTGGTGTCAGTTATGCACTTTACGACGAAGGTGCATTTAGGAATGATTTAAAAGGGTGGGAAGCTGCAGACATGACAATTGCTCCAGAGTCCCTTAGAACAGTTAATAGCATTCTACGTCTTGAAAACGTAGTATCAAATGTTGAGCTTGGTAAATACTATGGAGACTTACAAAATAACACGCTTAGAGTAATATTTAATGAAAAATTACTGCATCCATTCCAACCCTATAATGCAGAAGCAACAGCCAATCAACTAAGTTATTTTGACTACGTATTCTCTGAACCATCACCACTAGATAATTACGATCAAATTTGGCAGTGGAAAGAGCTTTTTACCCTCATCAATATGATTGTAGGTTTTTTATTGATCATTCCACTCACGAGACACTTGCTGCAAATTAAATTCTTTTCTTCTATAGTGAAGCCCGTTCCTCCTGCTCTTCCTAAACAGTCACAACAAGGAAAAATTGTATTTTGGTCCGTATTCGTCATTGGTGCCACTATTGCCTGTGTCACTTTCATTCCAATGGTAGATATAGCTAAAGTATTGTTTCCAGAGGCAGCTAATAGGGAATTAACCTGGTTTTTTCCACAAAGAATGAATAATTCGGTGATGTTATGGGCTGTTCTAAATGGATCAGTAGGATTTATCTTATTCTTTTTAAGTTACTTTTTATTTGGGAAAAGACATGGAGTCAAAATGAGCTCTTGGGGTGCAAATGTAAGTTCCAGCGATTTAGCCAAGACATTTTTACTGGGAATCTTAGTTTTTTTAATTTATTACATAATTTTGTATTCAATCTACTTTCTTTTTCATATTGATTACAGATTTTGGTTTATGGGCGTAAGAATTTTTCAACCCGAGATGTTATTAGTGCTAGCTATGTATTTTCCATTCTTTTTTATATTCTTCTTTTCTAATTCATTAAGAGTTAATGGTGCAATGCGTTTTAAGGATCAGTCTGAACATACTTCGCGCCTTATCGCAGGGTTTGCAAACTCAGCGGGTTTATTTTTAATAATTATTATTCAATATACTGTGTTTGCAGCGACTGGAACTGTCTATTGGACCACGAACTGGTTGAGCGTAAATCTATTGTTTGGAATAGTACCAATTATGTTCATACTTCCATATTTCAATAGAATCTTTTTTCAAATGACAGGCAGAATTTACCTTGGTCCCATAATAACCTGTTTAATATTTATAATGATACTTACAACAAATACTGTTATATATTTACCTATTGAATAATGAAGAATTTTATCAGAAGTATATTTATAGTTTTTACTCTAGTTTTTGTGTCTGCCTGTGGCGGTGGTGGTAGTGGTTCATCAGAAGAAATAAGTACCCCAGCCCCAACACCAGCTCCTACACCAGCACCGACTCCGGCTCCAACACCAGCTCCTACACCAGCTCCTACACCAGCACCGACTCCGGCACCAACACCAGCTCCAACGCCTGCTCCAACACCAGCTCCGACGCCAGCCCCAACACCTGAACCTGGTCCTACAAACTGTTCAAACTACGACAATACTGGTAATACGAAATATTGCACTATGAATTCTGGCGGACTAGAACGAGAGTTTTTTCTCTACATACCTGATAACCTAATCAATTCTACTGAAATTTCGCCTCTTGTTATGAATTTCCATGGTGGTGATGGTTATGCTCAATATGAAATGGAATATACTGGCTTCCGAGAATTATCTGAGACAGAAAATTTTATTGCTGTTTATCCGCAAGGTACTGTTGCAGAGGGTAAAGGATCAACCGGTTGGTTTACAGGAATAGGTTGCACTACATCTGATGACGTTTGTGATGTTGCGTTTATTTCTGAATTAATTGATGCGTTAGTTTCGGATTACTATGTTGATCCAAATAGAGTATATGCTTCAGGATTCTCTAACGGTGGATTCATGATTTATAGTTTGGCGTGTTATTTAAGTGATAAAGTTGCCGCCTTTGGACCAGTGGCAGGCTTAATGTATACCGAAGAATACGATAATTGTACTCCACAAAGACCTCTGCCGATAGTTCATATCCATGGTGAAATTGATAGTTCAATACCAATAGGAGGTGGGACTTATTCTGTAGGTTTTAACTCCGTTTTAGCTTATTGGAATAATTACAATCAATGTAATGAAAACACCACTGTCAATGGAGATGATAATAATGGTGACGGATACGCCTGGACTGCTGAAATAAGAACAGAGTGTGCCAATAACGTAAGGCTAGCTTATTATCGATTAGAGGGAGTTGACCATGAGTGGCCCAATAGAGACGGTTTAGGATACGATTATGACATTGATGCTGCTTCCACTATCTGGGGTTTCATGAAAGAATTTGACTTAAGCGGGGCTATTTCTGAATAAATTAACTAACTATATATTTTTTCTATCTCTTGTATTTTTATCCGGATGTGGGGGAGGTGGAGGAGGCTCCTCAGAAGATATCACATTGCCAATAATAACGCCGCCACCGCCACCTACAAACACTACGCCAATATGCTCAAATTCAAGCTATCCTAGAACTTTGTATTGCAGGGTAAAAAGACAAAATCTCGATAGAGAATTTTTTGTCTACATCCCAGACGGCATAGATACTTCTTCACCTGTACCACTTTTATTTGGTTTGCATGGTTATACCAGCAGAGCCGTGTGGTTTTTGGGTTATAGTAATTTTCAACCAATAGCAGATGAAGAAAAATTTATAATTATCTACCCACAAGGATCAATTCTTCAATCAACTGGACAAACACATTGGAATGTTGGGGGATGGACAACCACTAGCTCAACTGATGATGTAGATTTCATTTCGAGCTTAATAGATTGGTCTGCTGAAAATTATAATATTAATTTGAATAGAGTATATTCCACTGGTATGTCAAATGGAGGTTATATGAGTTATCGACTTGCATGCGAGCTTAGCTATAAAACAGCTGCTATAGCATCTGTAACAGGTTCAATGACTCCGCAAACTTATAATAATTGCAGTCCTAATCATCCCACAGCTGTTTTACAAATCCATGGGGACGTGGATGGAGTGGTACCTTATTACGGTGATTGGAAAGGCAGATCTATTCCAGACGTAATGAATTATTGGAAGGAATATAACGATTGTCAATTTGAAGATATATCAACTGTACCCGATGTAAATGAGGACGGTGATGGCGGTTTTTTCTTCGTGTATGATCAATGTTTAGCCGATATTCAATCACAATTATATTTAATGACTAATATGGGACATGAGTGGCCTAGATTTAGTAATGGAAACGATATTGATGCTGCCCAAGTAATCTGGCAGTTTTTCAGTCAGTATGACATTGATGGCCGTATAAATGAGTAATGCCTTGTTTAAAAAAATAAGCTTGCCCATTATAACTTTTTTAATTGCTTGGCTTGGCGGTCTTTCAACCATGTACTCTGACTGGACGTGGTATGAAGCCCTGAATAAGCCGTTCTTTAACCCCCCTAATTATATATTCGGAATAGTTTGGCCAATTTTATATGTGCTTATGGCAGTGGTTAGTTTTTTACAAGCGCAAAATATTTTCAAACTTTATGTTATGCAAATTATTTTAAATGGGTTATGGAGTTGGTTATTTTTTGTGTTTCAAAGCACTGCATTTGCCTTTTTAGATATTGTACTTTTAATATTTTTAAATATTTTGATACTTAAACAACTCAGAGAAACTAAAGCATGGGTTAGTGTTTTACTTTATATTCCATATGTATTTTGGATATGTTTTGCTTGTGCGCTGAACCTTTCAATACTCGTTCTTAATTAATTATTTTTTTAATTTCTCTATCAAGGTCATAAGACCAGATCTTTTGCATGCGCAACTTCACTACAGGCAGGTACTTTAGAAAAAAGTTTCTAAAAAAGATCACAATTGGATTATCAAGATGATAGATTTTTCCTTGGGTTTTAGATGATGCTTGGACCATATTCTTACGTTTAAGTCTAATTTTTTCATACTTAGCCTGTGTTTTAGAAAAGTCTTTTGAATAAGCCCCAACAAGCTTTCCAAACGCATAGCCATCTTCCAATGCCATGCATCCACCTTGACCAAGAAAGGGCACCATTGGATGAGCTGCATCACCCAGTAAAGTAATATTCTTAATGTAAATAGAACTTAAAACAGGTCTTATATAAATCCCCCATTTGAATATTTCATCGGACGAATTAAGCATTGAGAAAACGTCCTCATCAAACTCAGCAAAATCATCTAGTAGCTCTTTCTTTGAACCTTTAATTCGCCATGAACCATCCGCATTAGAACTATTCCTGACTACCGCTGTAAAACTGACTTCACCCTTATTATTTATGGGGTAACTTACTATGTGTTTACCATTTCCAAAATGAAATTTTGCGTCGGATTGTTTTGCTTTTCCTATGCCTCGCCATGCTTGATAACCGCTGTAAATCGCTGAGCCACTAAATGGAAAAAATTCATCTCTTATTGATGAGTTAATACCATCGCAGGCGAGAATATGACTGACCTTATATTCCATTTTATTTGTAAAGTTGATTTTTAATTCTTGCTGACTTAAAGATTTGTATTCATGACCAAATAAAAACTCACCGCCTAACTCTATATATTTTTGATACAGAAGTTGTAATAAATTGTGCCTTGAGGAAGTAATAAATTTATTGGGACTTAAAATGTTTGAGATTTCTCTATTCTTTTGATGAAAAACAATATTATTTGGAGCAAAAGAAGTTTTTTTGAAATGATCCTTTAATTTTAGTTTTTCCAAAACTCTCAGACCGTTGGGAGATATTGAAATACCGGCGCCATCAGTATTCAATGATTTTGACCTCTCAAAGACAACTGTTTTAATGCCTTGTTCTTGTAAAGTACAACCTGCGATTAATCCAGCAATGCCGCCACCAACTATACCTATACTTGAAGAATAATCTGACATAAATCTATAAAGATTTTATAACGTTTTTTAAACTTGACAGCATATCTGGATTGCCTTCATAACATTTTAAGTCTTTGACTGGTGCATTCCATTCTTCCGCAGCATTAGAAAAAAAACTCGAATCAATTTTTAACCAGCTTGAGTCATCTAGAGTGCCTGCTTTTATGAACTTAAGCATGGGGAGTTCCTTTGCATAACTCATTACTCCGGATCCACAATTACCACAAAAACCTCTTCTGATAGTTGAGCCCATTGAGCCTTTGGACTCATAAAACTTTAAATCACCTTCAATCGTTAATTTTTTCGATGGGATATATAGAATTGTTGCTTTTCCACAGCCTGTTGATCTTTGACAATCTTTACAATGACAATGATGAGCCGAAAGAACATCTTCTTGATTAAAATGATATGTAATAAGGCCACATTGACAACTTCCAGATTGCTTCATTTTTCTAAAATTAGATTTAATTCTAGTTTATGATTTTTTCTTCGCGTGTGTAAGTGTGACTTTCACATCTTTAAGTAAAAGGGCGGCGAAGCTTAATAATAGAATTGATCCGGCTTCAAAAACTAATTGCTCTGGCATAGAATCCTTACCTTGGAGAACAATAAGTCTTGCTAGAGCTGTAATACCAATAAAAAGTGGATATATAACAGGTAAAACATGACTTCTAAAGTAAATTGCAACCATACCTAAAACCTCAGCGTAAATAAACATCAATAGCAGGTCGGCAAGTGTGATAGTACCTCTTTGAAAGACATCAAAAAGCTCGAAACCAACTGCTCCAAGTGTCATAAGAGCGATTATAGAAAGTATAAAATCTTCTAAATACTCAAAAAGTTTATTTATTCTGCTCATAGATTTTTATATAGGGATCAATTAGAAAGTTTCTAGTTTTTACTATGCGGGGGTAATTTTGCCTCCACAAACCATTCATGTTTTCTTTTTACTGGATTGAATTTTTTAATTTTTAATTTCTCGTTTTCCTGAATGAATTTTTTAGTTTTCACAACTGTGTAATGATAGGTGTGACTATCACGCGTTTCACCTTCCGGAATCAGATAAACCTTTTGTTGTTTGTTTGCTGCCATAAATGCGTACTGTACAATAAAGATTGTATTTTTTCACTAGTTTTTATGAAATATAAAACAATTAACTCAGATAAATTCAATACACCATATTCGGATGCAATTGAAATAGGCGACTTAATTGAGTTCTCCGGGATGATAGGCAATAGTGAAAATGGTTTAGTGGAAGGTGGTTTTGAGAGTGAACTGCACCAAATATTCAAGAATTTAAAAAATGGCTTGGATTATTACGGTTTGACTCTCTCTAATGTTATTAAAGTAAAAATACTTTTGAGTGATATTGACGAAATGCCAAAGTTAAATGAAATCTATCTAACTTATTTTCAAAAACCCTTACCTATAAGAACAACTTTTGCAGTTGCTGGATTACCTTTTGGTGCCAAAGTAGAAATTGAATTCTCTGCAAAAAAATGAAAAGAACCTACCTTAATGAGTTTCATCTAAAAAACAATGGGCATTTAGTTGATTTTGCTGGCTGGGAAATGCCAATTAACTATGGATCACAAATAAATGAACACAATTTGGTAAGAACAAATGTCGGTATTTTTGATGTTTCCCATATGGCTGTGTTCGACTTCTTAGGCGGTAATCAAGTTGAATTTCTAAAATATTTAATTCCCAACGATGTAACCAAGATTTTGGATAGTAAAAGAGCTTTATATTCACCCTTATTGAATGAAGAAGGCGGTATTCTAGACGACTTAATTATTTATCATCTTGGTAATAATAAATTTAGAATCATTTCTAATTGTGCCACACGTGAACAAAACTATGCTTGGTTTAAAAAAATTGCCTTGGAGTTTGGTGTTGACACAAATTTTAAATCTGATGCGTCGATTATTGCCTTGCAAGGACCTAATACTTTGAAAGAAATTTCAGGTTTGTATGATCTCAAATTAGAAAAGTTTCATCTCTATCAAGATGATGACGTAATGATTGCAAGAACAGGGTATACAGGAGAATCAGGTATTGAAATTGTATCCAATGCCAACAAAGGTATGGAAATATGGAAATATCTAATTTCAAAAGATATTCAACCAATTGGTCTTGCTGCAAGAGATACTTTAAGACTAGAGGCAGGATTTAATTTATATGGTTCAGATATGACCATTAAAAATAACCCTTACGACTCAAATCTTGAATGGACGGTTGACCATAGAGATGAGAATAGAGATTACATAGGCAAAAGGGCATTACTTGATCTAAAAGAGTCAAAGCAATGTCTTGTTGGTTTTTACACAAAAGAAAGGGGTGTACTTAGGTCTGGCACAAAAGTCTCTTTTGACGGAGGTGAGGGCGAAATAACAAGCGGAACTTGGAGCCCTACATTTAAAAAGAATATAGGTTTTTGCAGAATAACAAAAACTTATCCAAAAACAGGTAAATCAATTTTGAGAGATAAAGAGATTAATTTACATTTTTGTGAGACAAATTTTTTAAAATATTTAAAATAAATTCATGGCCGAAGTACCGAGTAATCTTAAATTTTTAGAGTCACATGAATGGGCAAGGCTTGAGGAAGATGGAACAGTCACTGTTGGCATTTCTGATCATGCTCAAGAACTGTTAGGTGATATAGTTTTTGTAGAACTACCTGACATCGGTAAAGAAGTAACCCAAAGTGGTGACACGGCAATTGTAGAGTCTGTCAAAGCTGCTTCAGATGTGTACTCTCCACTGAGTGGTGAAATAACTGAAATCAATGAAACTCTAATAGATAATCCTGAAATAATTAATACTTCTCCTTATGATAGCGGTTGGTTTTTCAAGATTAAGCCACAAGATATAAATGAAATGGATAAACTTTTAGATGCGAAAGCATATGAAAGTGCAAGTGAAAGCTAATACTTTCATTAAAAATGACAAATAAAACACTAGACTTTTCAAAACGACATATTGGTCTTAAAGACTCTGATGTCGAACATATTCTGCATGATCTTGGCTATCAAAATGTTGATACTTTTTTTAAAGATCTTGTTCCGGGTTCAATTTATAACTTAGATAATCTAGACCTGCCAGAGCCTATGGATGAGTCATCAGCTTTAAAAAAATTAAAATCAATCTCAAAGAAAAATCAGGTATTTAAAAGCTTCATAGGGCAGGGCTATTACAACTGCAATGTTCCAGGCGTAATCAAAAGAAATGTCTTTGAAAATCCTGGTTGGTATACATCATATACTCCCTATCAACCAGAAATTGCTCAGGGAAGGCTCGAAGCTTTAATGAATTATCAAACTATGATTACGGATCTAACAGGCATGGATATTTCTAACGCATCTCTATTGGACGAGCCCACTGCCGCTGCCGAAGCAATGATGTTAGCCAACAGAGTATCAAAATCAAAATCAAACAAATTTTTTATTCACAAAAGCAGTTTTGAACAAACAATTTCAATTATGGAAAGTAGAGCTAAACCCCTAGGTATAGAGATCCATGTCGGAGATACAATCGATGAAAAAACTGAATATTTTGGATGTTATTACCAATATCCAAATGCCAATGGTGGAATTGCTGACTTGTCAAAAATAGCTCAACAAATTCATGAACAAAATGGATTGTTCATTGTTGGAACAGATTTACTTGCGCTTACCCTGATAAAATCACCTGGAGAATTTAATGCAGATATAGTTGTAGGATCGGCACAAAGATTTGGTGTACCCATGGGTTTTGGTGGTCCCCATGCTGGCTTTATCTCAGTCAAGGATGCTTATAAAAGATCACTACCAGGCAGACTGATTGGACTTACCCAAGATCAACAAGGTAGAGCATGTTATAGGTTGGCACTACAAACCAGAGAGCAACACATTAGAAGGGAAAAAGCTACAAGTAATATATGTACTGCTCAAGCTCTTCTGGCCATAATGTCCAGCTTTTATGCTATTTATCACGGACCTGATGGTCTCAAAGAAATTGCCTCTAGAGTCCATCATAAAGCAAAAGTATTAGCTCAATCTTTAACTGCAAATGGATTAAAGTTAGCTGAAAAAACTTTTTTTGATACTTTGGTAATCGAAGTTGAAGATGCCTCGCACATTCATAAACAAGCATTAAAGCATAAATTAAATTTCAGAAAGGTTTCTAAAAATCGAATAGGGCTAAGTTTTGACGAGACTACCACGGATAATGATATAAAAACTATTCTGGATATATTTGGCATAAATCTTTCAACGTCTAAAAATATTGAAGATGTAATTCCTGATAATTTGACGCGTAAATCTTTATACCTAACTCATGAAGTTTTTAATTCTTATCACTCTGAAACCCAGATCTTGAGGTATATCAGAAGCTTATCAGATAAAGATATTGCGCTGGATAGATCAATGATTCCTTTGGGTTCGTGTACTATGAAGCTCAATGCGACCTCAGAGATGATTCCTGTTGGTTGGAACGGTTTTGCAAACATTCACCCACATGCACCTGAGGAACAAGTTCAAGGTTACTTGGAATTAATTGCTGATCTTGAAAA
>Ga0208390_1000096_pt1 | contig 26402 bp, 24 predicted proteins | sample Knorr_S7_td_Surf_FD_185594 | JGI IMG/M metagenome (GOLD analysis project Ga0208390, IMG submission 185594) | Marine microbial communities from Southern Atlantic Ocean transect - Knorr_S7_td_SurfaceA_ad_6m_LV_A (SPAdes) (version 2) | ecosystem: Environmental > Aquatic > Marine > Oceanic | place...
GCTCAGTCGGTAGAGCACTTGTCTGAAAAACAAGGGGTCGGCAGTTCGATTCTGCCTCTGGCCACAATAAACATAGGCTTATTTCTAATTCACTAACACGCAAATAAAAATAGGGAACATTTTAGGGATCACTAATAGCTGATTGACTCTCCGAATAGTAAAATTATTTGATGATTGATTATTTAATTGCAAACAAATCTATTATTGAGCTTCTTATTCTTTCATCAATTGGTTTAACTTCATTTGTTTTTATTCTTATGGTGGCAATTAAAAAATAAATTTATCTCTCAAGTTCAAAATTTAATAAATTCAAATCTTAAAAAGTGTATATGTTTAAAATCTTATATGCTGTTAACTTCCAACTCTTTTCTTTTTCTTTTTTTACCTTTCTCATTATTAATAAATTTATTTAGTGTAAGCAAAACAACAAAAACGTTTTACTTGGGTGTTTTAAGTGCATATTTTTATTACATAGATAATGGGTATTTGCTAATTATTCTTTTATTCCTAGCAACATTATTAAAATTTCAGATTGACAAAAATATCTTCAATACTCCATTATTTATAGCATTACTATTGACCCCCCTGATTATCTTCAAATATTCCTTTATATTTTTTAATTTTATTAGTTTTGATACCCCAGCCTATATAGTTCAAAACTTTCCTATTGGTCTTTCTTTTTTTACGTTTCAATCCATTGCGTACTATTTTGACAAAAGAAGAGTTGAAAACTCTGAGAGTGGGTTTGAAATTTTTACATTCCTGACTTTTTTTCCACAATTATTAGCTGGGCCAATTGTTGATATAAGCACTTTTAGAAATGGTCTTAATGCAAAAGTAGTAAATATAGAGTCTCTACAAATAGGTTTGTATAGAATTTCATTAGGCTTAATCAAAAAGTTTTTGATTGCAGATACGCTTTCACAAATTACTTCGATATACATCAATAGTAATTACGACTTTACATTTTCTTTTGCATCATCCGTAATATTGGTTCTGAGTTACACATTTCAAATATATTTTGATTTTTCAGCATATTGCGACATAGCAATTGGTATTGGGATGCTTTTTGGGTTTAACCTCCCTGAGAATTTTAATAAACCATATCTTTCAAAATCTTTTAGAGAGTTTTGGCAACGTTGGCACATGACGCTCTCTAATTTTTTTAAAGTATATGTTTATATACCTTTAGGGGGAAATAGGGTATCAAAATATAAAAATTTTAGAAATTTATGGATTACTTTTTTCTTGACAGCACTTTGGCATGGAGCAACTATAAATTTTTTATTGTGGGGATTCTTACATGGTTTATTTTTGACAATTGAAAAAATATTGAATTACAAAAAGTTATTTTCAAATAGAATTTTGACGTTTATTTTGATTTCTGTTTCGTGGGTTCCATTTTTCTCTAAAAGTTCTCAAGATACTATCGATATAATTTCTTCGATATTTACTTTTGAACTTGTAAATGACGATTTCCTACCAATTGCTGTACAGTACTTCAATTTAAAATTTTTAATCGTCACTTTAATATGTATTGCGTCATTATTTAATATCAAGGTATCAAAAAAATTATTTAAAAATCGCTTTGTTACAATGGCTATGTTCATCTTTTCGCTTGTTTTAGTAATAGCATCCTCTGTAGATCCCTTTATATACTTCAGGTTTTAGCATGAGGGAAAAAACATTTACAATTTTTATAATTTTAATTTTATTGCTTGTCTCTGTTTCAGGCATTTTTCTTCCTGCTGAAAATGTCTTTAGCTATGTAAACACCGTTAATAGTTTAGGTGAAGAAAGAAGCTTGCTAAATTTAATATTTTCAACAAACAGAATAGAGCTCAAAAACAAGATCGAAACATATATTTTTAAATCTCAAATTAGAAATTCAACTCTAAGTTATGTAGCCAATTTAAGTTGGTATTTACAAGACAAAACTGTCTTGGACTCACAGTTTTTTGATACTGAAGTCTTTTTTGGTAAAAATGGAGATTTGTTTCCAAAAATAAAATCTTGCCAGTCATTTAATAATGATGTGGAACTAAATTTAGACACCAAATATCAAAATAAAATAATTTTTCTCTTAATTCCACTTAAGCAAGAGATTGATTTTCAATACCTTAACTATTTCCAAAATAATTTTTTATGTAAAGAATTTACCAAAAGTTACGACCAATTCGTTGGTACAAATCCGGACATAATCTCAATTAATTTATATGAACGTTACAAAGGAAATGAAAGCTATTTTGAATTTGGTGATACTCACTGGAATAATTATGGATTTAATTTAGCATTGATCGAGATTCTAAAAATAACAAATCCAGATGAAAGTTTTGAGTTAATTAAGCTTGGACTTATTCAAGAAAATAACAATGTTCTTGAAAGATTGGGGCTAATTAAATTTGAATCAAACTCAAGTGAGTATTTAATTCAGCCTATTCCTAAAGCAAAAAAAGATGTATTGATTATCCATGACTCGTTTTTTGATGAAGCCTACGCACCAAATACTTACTTATCTAATTATTTTAATTTGGAATATCAAAGGTGGTCAAAAGATATTGACCTTGATAACAACGCTATGGAATTTGATTTTGTATTAATCGAGTCATCTATAGAGACATTCTTTGAAACTAGAATCTCTAACGTTAATAATAAATAACTTTTTCAGATGTGATATTTTTCTAATACTGAAACTACTCGGTTTATTTCATCGTTTTTCATATGTGGGAAGATTGGTAAAGACAGCAGTTGGCCACCATAATTATCTGCATTTTTAATTTTTGAATTAAACTGTTTATGATCTTTATAGGCTTTTTGTCTGTGGATTGGTATCGGATAATGGATACCGAATTCAACTTTGTGACTTGTAAATTCATTGAGTATTTTATCTCGATTTTTAGTTCTAATTACAAAAAGATGCCAAACATGGGAGTTTCCATCTCGTACTTTTGGCAATACAATTGAATCAATTTTTTTTAATTTCTCAAAATAGATATCTGCTACTTCATTTCTTAATTTGTTCCAGGATGCTAATTTTTTAATTTTTTCAGATAAAACAACTCCTTGAAGAGGCTGGAGTCTAGAATTAAATCCTATTTCTGGATGTATATATTTTTCTATACTTCCCTGATTTCTAATTAACTTCATTTTTTCATAAAGCTTTTTGTTATCAGTTGTAACTGCACCTCCATCTCCCCAAGCACCTAAATTTTTTCCAGGATAAAAACTGTAAGCAGCTCCAATTGAATAATTGTTAGAAAACTTACTATTTCTCGCACCATGTGATTGAGCTGAGTCCTCAATTAAATAAAGTGAATTCTGTTTTGAGATCTGAGCAAGTGTTTTTAAGTCTGCCTTTTGTCCATATAAATTTACTGCAATAATTGCTTTTGTTTTTTTGGAAATTTTCTTCTTAACTTCATTTGTATTTATCAAATAAAATTCATCATTGTCAACAAATACAGGTTTCGCACCTGTTCTTGAGACTGCATATGCAGTCGCAATATATGAATTTGTTGGGATTATTACTTCGTCTCCAACGCCAATTCCTAGTCCTCTTAGAATTAATTCAATGGCATCTGTACCGTTTGCACAACCTATTGTAAAATTTGAATTTGAAAACTTAGAAAACATATTTTCAAATTCTTCTACTTCTTTGTTCAAGACAAATGAATTTTTTTTCACAATTTTACTGAATTTATTCATAATCTTATCTTCAATTGAATTGTGAATTCTAGTTAAATCGTTAAATGGGACTGTTTTTGTCATGCTAAAAACTTTAATTATTTCAATTTAAATTTGATTAATTGATGTAGCTTACCTTTCTTTAATATATTTTATCATTACGTAAATATTTGTTTTTAAAATGTCTTGTGTATTTGTTATTTAATGCTGATTACTAATGAATAATATAAAATGAAGTATGATAATTAATCTGCTGTGTGATAATAAAAAATCTTGGTTTTGGGATACAAACAAAATTTTTATCGAGAAATTAACTGAGCTAGGACACGTTGTTAATATTGCTAAAAGTGAGGATGAACTTAAGGAAGGAGACATTGCTGCTTTTATATCCTCTCTCAAAATTGTAACTAAAGATGGGCTAAGTAAAAATAAATCTAATGTTGTACCTCACCCATCTAATCTTCCTGAAGGACGAGGGTTTGCGCCAATTACTTGGGAAGTTCTTAATGACAAAAATGAGCTTTACTTTACTTTATTTGAAGCAAATGAAAAAATTGATGATGGAAAAATATACTACAAAGAAAATGTACAGTTGTCGGGTAACGAGCTTGGTCAAGATTTGCGAGAAATTCAGGCAGAAAAAACATATGAGTTAATTTTAAGATATGTAAATGAATATCCAAATGTTGAGGGGGTTGAACAAAATGGTGATGCGACATATTTTCCAAGAAGATACCCCAAAGATTCTGAACTTAATATTAATGAATCGTTAAAGTCTCAATTTAATTTACTGAGAGTTGTTGACAATGAAAATTACCCAGCCTTTTTTGTAATTGATGGAACAAAATTTATTTTAAAAATATACAAAGATGATGAAAAATAATTAAAGTTTAAGTTTCTTCTAACGTATCTCTCGTAAAATATTTTCTATCTCCCAGTTTTTCAAAATCTTTTTTGGAATAGTAAGTTGAAAAACTATCGTCTTGTTTAATTGGCTCTATATTGTCTAAATTAAAGATTGATCTTTCTAATATTTTAATTCCATTACTCAGACATAAATTGTAGACATCAATAACTTCCATATCATCATTAATTGGAAACATAATTTGATCAAGAATTTTTCCAGTATCTATACCAGATTCAATTGTATGAAGTGTAACTCCATGTTGTTTTTCCTTATTTTTTAAAGCCCAATTTATTGGATTTACTCCCCGATACCTTGGTAATGGTCCGTTATGTAAATTTACAAAGTATTCAAATTTATCAATAAGTTCTTGTTTAAAAATTTTTGAGAAATATATAGAAATTCCAATAGATTCATGGGTGCGAATAGTTACATCTGAAAAACTGGTAAGTTTGATACCTAACTCATTACAATACTCAACTAAAGATTCGGTCCATGAGGGTTCTGGTAATTCGGGAATAACAATTATATTTTTTTTATCAATATTCTTTAGTAAAAAGTCAATGAAGTCTTTTGCTAGCTTTCCTTTGCCAAATATATAAAATAATTTATTCTCATTTTGCATTTTTAGACAATTTTATCCTCAATTGAATAAATTGGTTTATCTGATGTATTGTTAAAAGTTCTCCATAAATACTCACTATTTAAACCAAGAATTAAAATTATAAAGCTGTTAAAAAATAGCATCAAAACAATTGTTGAGGCCCAACCTGGTATGCCGGTTGCATTGTTGTAATTTAAGAAAATATAAACTGTGTAAATTACAGCCGCTAGTGCAATTGTAATAGCCGAGAATACTACAAATCTAAGTGGTGATGGAGAAAAACTAATATACCAATCTATAGCTAGGCTTAATTTACTTTTTAATCCCCACTTTGAATTTCCGTTTAAACGTTTTCTTCTCTTATAAGGAAGTGATATTTGCTTGAAACCAACCCAAGCTAAAAGACCAAATAAAGAAGAATTTTTTAATGAAGTTTTTTTTAATTCATTTATAACTTTGTTACCCAACATGTAGAAATCGGCATTAGAAATATCAACCGAATAGTTTGTTGTATTTTTTGTAAACCTTACAAGTCCCTTATAGAAAATTTTAGTAACTAATCTTGAAAATAAATTCTCCTCTCTAACATCTCTAACACCCCAAACTATATCAAAACCATCAGCAATATTTGATATCATATCTTTAATTAATGCGGGATCCTCTTGTCCATCACCTGAAATAACTAAAAGCTTATCACCAGAAGATGCATCTATCCCAGCTTTAGTTGCAATATGGCTACCAGACCTTCTTGCTAGTCGTAATATTTTTATATTATTATTTTGTAAATTTATAGCTTTTATGTTTAAAAAAGTATTGTCATCAGAGCTGTCGTCTACGAATATTATTTCATATGGGCTTTGAGTATCAATATTTTCTAATAATTCCTCGATAACACTATTTAAATTTTCTTCTTCGTTATAGACAGGTATTACGATACTTAACATTTTTTATTTAAAAAATTTACTGACTTTTTCGCAAACAAATTTAATATCCTTTTTAGTTAAACCATTGTACATCGGAAGCAGTACAGTTTTATTCAATAAATACTCAGAGTTTTTCAAATTCCAACTTTGTTCAATATATGGTGGTTCTTCATGAGAATTCATTACTCCTCTTTTTGAAAATACACCTCTATCAAATAAATATCTAACTAATTGTTTTGAATTCTGTCTTGTTAAAATATTAATTGGAAAACTCTGCCAATTAGTTAAATTACCTTTTTCATTTTCAAAAGTAGATAGGCCCTTAATGGTTGATAATTCTGTCTTATATATTTCTCCTAATTGTCTTCTCTCATCTGTGATTTCATCAATTCTGGCAAGCTGCTCAACACCCATAGCTGCCTGAATGTCTGTAAGTCGGTAATTGTAACCATTGTCTATATGCACATCAAAATAATATTTATTTGAACTTTTTCTTTTATAGGGATCAATATTCATTCCATGATTTCTCAGGGATTTAATATTTTCTATAATTTTTTTATTGTTTGAGGTAACCATCCCTCCATCACCAGTTGTTATTACTTTTCTTGGATGAAAAGAAAAACATACTGTATCCCCTACTGGATTTCCTATGTATTTTTTGTGGTCGTAAATACTTCCAATTGCACAGGCCGCATCTTCTATTATTGCTATCTCGTAATTGTTTAAAAATTGTTTTATCCCTTTTACATTTGCTGGAATCCCGATTTGATGAGGAACAATAATTGCTGAAATTCTACCATTTAATTTTTTTAAATGTTTTAAAGTAGGACTATTCTCTATCAAATCTTTATGTTTTTTGTAGTGAATTACTCCATCTTTTACTACACATTCATTTAAGATAAAATTTTTAAGACTCTCTAAATCTAAGTTGTAGTTAGATTTGTCAACATCAACAAAAACTGGTTCTGCCATTGCATGCCTTATAGAATTTGCAGTAGCGATATAGGAATGACTTACAGTTATAACTAAATCTCCAGGTTGTACACCTAATGAAATTAAGGAAAGCTGTAAACCGGTAGTACAGCTTGATACAGCTGCAGCATACTTAGCTCCTGTATAATTTATAAAATTTTTTTCAAATTCTTGTACTTTAGGACCTTGGGTTATCCATCCAGACTTTAATGTGTTTGAAACTGAATTAATTTCATTAATACCGATTGAGGGTTTCGTCAGAGGTATCATTCAGATTCCCAATTTTTAATAATATCTTCTTCTAGCATTTCATCTAAATCTTTATCTGAATTTGAATAATACATGATTAAATTTTTTAATCCTTTTTCGAAATCAATTTCGTGAGAAATCCCAAATTCACTAAATGCTTTGCTAGAATCAGAAAATAGTCGCAATACATCTCCTGGTCGTGGCTCGATATGAATAATTTCTGAGGAGGAATTAGTAAGTTGTAAAATCAATTTTGCCAATTCATTTACTGTAATCTCGTTCTCGCTACCAAGATTATAAGTTTCATTTGTTAAATCGTTTAAGCCTATTTGAATTATTGCCTTTGCAGTGTCAGTTACAAATGTAAAATCTCTAGTCTGTTCTCCATCACCAAAAATGTAGAGTGGATTTCCTGTCAATGCTCGTATTATAAATTTAGGTATCACTTCTCCTGAGTCACCCTCGTGATGAGAATTGTAACCATATGAATTAAATGGCCTTATGACAACAGTATTAGTATTAAATGATTTACTATAGGCACGTGCATAAGCTTCGCCTGCTAATTTTGAAGCGCCATACACAGTGTGTGGGGCTGTTGGGTGTTCTTCAGTCATAGGAACATACTTTGCTGTACCATAGACTTCTGAGGTTGAGATGTGTACGAATTTCTTAATATCACTTTCTCTACTGATTTTGAGTAGATTTAAAGTTGCATCAGCATTTACACTGTGACTTTCAATAGGTGAGTGAATAGAGTGTCTGACACCAAGACATGCAAGGTTGAAAACATAATCTGATTTAGTAATAAGATTTTGCATAACCTGTTGATTTCTAATATCTTCTTCATAAAACATCAAGTTTTTATCATCTAAATTTAAATTTGATTTTTTACCATTCACAAGATTATCAACGACCGAAACGTTCGCACCGAGTGAAAGAGCTTGTTTAGTTAATTCAGACCCAATAAATCCTGCTCCTCCAGTGATTAAAACATTTTTGTTTCTTAATGAAGTGTTTTTAATCATGTATCTATAAACTCACTATTTGACATCAATGATAGCTGAAGTGACTCAATGACTTTTATTGTTTTTATTGCATGATCGACATCAGAAACAAACTTTGTATTTGTTTTTAAACAACGCACAACTTCTTCAATCTCTTTTTTAAGTGGCTCTATATTGTCAATTAGAGGTAAAACAGTTTCACCAACTGAATACTCAAATTGAGTGCTCGCATCTATTTCACTAGGAAGTATGCTTTGTTTGAATATTTTAATTTGTTGATCTTCATCAAGATGGTCATAAACCACCGTTTCTTTTGTACCTCCAAAAATCATTCTTCTTGTTTTTATAGCAGAAAGCCAGCTAAGTGTTACAGAAGCGAATAAATTATTTTCATATACTAAATCACAATTGCTGTGACATGCAAAATCATATATCTCTTCAAATGGGTTGAAGCCAGTTGCTCTAACCTTGATTGGCTCAGAATCTAAAATATAATTTAATATTCCGATATCGTGTGGTCCTAAATCCCATATGACGTTGCAATCATCCTGAATTAGTCCCAAATTAATTCTTGAAGATTGAATGAAAACAAGATCTCCGAAGCTTTCCTCTTTAAAATATTTCTTTAAAAAAGCGATTGGACCACTAAATAAAAAAGTGTCGTCAAGAAAAACACGGAGCTGTTTTTTTTCAGAAGTTACTTTTATTTTTTCTGCCTCTGAAACACTTAGGCAAAGAGGTTTTGTGACTAATACATGTTTATCATTCTCAAGAGCTTTCATAATAAGCTTGTAATGTGTTTTCGGAGGTGTGAAAATACCTACAATATCTAAATCTGTATCCCTGAATACCTCGTCAGCATTAACAGTAGTTTTTGTGTTTGGATAGTTTTTATTTATGTAGCTTAAATTTGATTCATTTAAATCTGAAATATGGCTTAAGTTACAATCTTCATTCTGATAAATATTTCTTGCGATATTTTTACCCCAATAACCACAACCTATCATTCCAAAATTAATCATATTATTAATTGATACTTCATCGATATATTAATGATACTTTAGAAAACAGATAAAATTTATCAAATAGAATCAGAAAAGAAAATTATGTTTAAATTACAGTCTTTAACGAAAAAATCATTCTCTTTAGGTACAAAAATATATTGAATTTCAAGCTTGTTATCTTCAATATAGTTTTCAATTTCTTTACACGATTTCATGGAATAAATATTTTCGTAGTGAGACAACTTATCAAAATAAGAGTTCATAATGTCATTGTTCAAGTAATCGGTTGGAGGAAAGGTTGATACAAAAATATTTGGAAAACCAAAATAATAAACATCTTTAGTTTCATTAAGTGGAATTAGTACTACCTGTTCTTCTATGTTTTGAATACTTTCAAATATTTCAATATTGTATGAATTTTCAAGAGAGCTGTATGTTTTCCACAAGAAAAAAGAGGCAGGTAATAAAAGTATGAGAACTAAATAAAAACTATTTGAAAATGTTATAAAATTTCTTGCTTTTATTGAACTTATAATCACCATAAAACAAACAATTGAAAATATGTGAATAATTCTGTAAGGCTGAAAGATTGCATGAAAAGAAAATAGATTTACTGAAAACAAGTAATGAGACGTTAAAAAAACACTTACTGCAAAAAGCAACATGTTAAATAAATTCTTGTTATTTCTCGTTAAATACAAGCTGATAAAAAACAAAATAAGTTTTTCAAACGGTATGCTCGATTCGTTATTAAAAACACCAACAGTTGGAGAAAAATTTGAAATTGAAAACTCAGGTTTGAAAAAAGTAAAATTTTCTAAATTAATGTAGTAAACAAAGTTCCCATCAAATCCACTGTTTAATATAGTTCCAATGGAAATTACAGGTATCAAATTAAAATTAACATTTTTATTTTTCAACCTAACTAAATGTTCACTTAAGTCTTGAAAAAATTGATATTGATCCAGTATGAAAAAAAGAGTGATGACAAGTAGAAAGGATTGGAAAAGGTATAACTTGTCTCTTTTTGATGAGATGTATGAAATGAAAACAACAAACATTACTAAGAAAATGTAGTAGTGAAACAATGACAAAATTAATCCACTTATAAAGAATTGTTTAGTTTTGTTCTCTAACAATAATGTAAGAGGTAAAAACATTATGAATGAAAAGCTGGCTGGTGTAAATACTCTTAGCCCAAAACTTCCAAGCCCTGCTGTTCCATTTAAAAAAAGCTTTGGAAAGCCGATAAATGAATTAAATTCTGATGGTAAATTAATTGCAACTAAAAAAATTAATAACAGAGACTTAAATAATGTTATATTTTTGTCGTTAAATACATTTTTGTAAAATCTAAAAATTGAATAGAAAGCTAAAAAATTTACAAAAAATAAGGCTACATTTAGATTGGTTAAATTATCACCTAATAACAGAAATCGTGATAATAAATCAAAACCAAAATAATCAGGTGAACTTGAATAGGCAATTGAATTAAATGCAATATCCTCTTTATATAGATGATCGTAATAAGCAAATTGATTGCCGAAGAATGGAATTCTAGCTGGCAACACCAAAGAAACTATATTGGTGTACAAAAATGAGTCTATAATTAAACTTCTATCTGTTTTTTTTGAAAAATAATATACAACAAAAGATAGAAATGTAAAAAGTGCTACACAAATAAGTGAAGATTTGAAATAATTTATTACATTGAAAATAAATAGGGCCAGAACTACAAATAGCTTATAGTTAATTTTTTTTAAAAACAATTTATATAATTATACTATGTCGCTTAAGAGCAAGGTCTTAAATATAAAACATTCGTTTAAATATAAAAGTTTTCAATTTTTAAAATTTTATATTTTTAAAAATAAATACAAAAAAAATAGAGAAGTTGCATTGTCTCTACTTAAAGAAGACTTATCTGTCATAAAATTAGATAAAAATTTTTTAAAAAATAAATTTCCATTTGAATATGATGACTTCAAAAAGATTAACAATGATGCCATGAAAAAATTTTTGGATATTTCCAAAGAAAAGAGTGTAAAGCTTCACGGTGTACAATATCCAGAATTACTTTATATAATTCTGAAAATTATAAATCCTATCAAGGCCCTAGAAACTGGGGTATGGCTAGGACTTTCTACTAATTCAATTCTTGCTTCAGGTATAAAAAATAATAACGAATTTTCATTAGACTCGATTGACTTACCGAGAGCAGATATTAAAAATGCTGAGGAATACATTGGAATTTTAATAAGTAAAACATTTAAAAATAATTGGAAACTATATATTGGAAAAGACAGGGCGATTGCAGGGCGATTGATTAAGAAAAACAAATATAACTTCTATTATTTTGACTCTGATAAGTCCTTAAATGGAAAATTATTTTTGCTAAGGATGGTTTTAAAAAATACAAAGGATTATCTAATAATATTTGACGATTTAGAAGACAATTTATTTTGGTATAGAAAAGAATTAAAAAATTTGAATAAAATACCAATAAAATATGGGAGTAAATATCTTGGTTTGATATATTCCAAAAACTATGAAGAAAAAATAAGAGAGATATATGAATAAAAGAATTATGTTCTTTACATCAACTTTTAATACAAGTGGGGCTGAAAAACAGCTTGTAAAAATTTTCAATGCTTTAAAAGATGATAACGATTGTTTATTTGTTACAGCAAAAAACAGCAGCGGTGATGGAAAACATACCATAATTGGTGTCAAAAAAACAAGGAATTCCTTTTTTCAATTAGTCAAAATGCTGAAAGCTTTTGTCCCTGACATTTTTATTTCTACTTTGCCTACGCCAAACTTATTAAATGTATTAATTAAAAAATTAAGAATTACCAATTATAAAAGCATTGTTAGAGTAGCAAATTACAATATTGACTTACGATTTACAAAATTTATATTGAAAAACGCTGATGTTGTCCTTTTTAATTCAAGAGAAAACCTAAATCTGTATAAAAACCGTTTTCCTGAGATAAGTGAAAAATTTTATTATTTAAATAACATAATTGAAGACACGAAAAATTATCCATTTAAGGAAAAGGTTTCAAAATTAAATGGAATAGTTGTATCAAGACTTACACACAATAAAGGTATTGACGTTTTAATAAGAGCCATGAATGAGTTGGCTGATAGCAAAATTAAAATTGATATATATGGTGTTGGTGAAGAATATCAAAATTTGAGCAATCTAATAAGTAATAAAAATGTTTCAATAAAAAAAGAATCCGTAAACATGGAAAATATATGGACTAATTATAGTTTTTTCGTTTTACCATCAAGAAAAGAAGGAATGTCAAATGTCTTGCTTGAGGCACAATACAATAATTTATTTTCAATAGTATCTGATTGCAAAACTGGTAATAAGGAGATTATTGAAATGACTGAAAATGGTGTAATTTTTGAAAGTGAAAATTATCAAGATTTAAAAAATAAATTGATAAACTTTTCAATGAGTAAATACAATCATAATGAAAGTCAACAAAAAATCATACAAAATTTTTCTAAAAATCGTGCCTTACAAATTTTAAATAGTTTAATTTGAGTCAAGCTTTATCCATCTTTGCAATACATTTGATGCAAAAAATAGACTCAAAAGAAATGATGATAATTGGAGAATCTGAGAACCGCTAGATTGGTAAAAAGTTGCTATAAGAACTGAAGCAGATATTAAAAGTAAAGAAATTGTAAATTCTTTTTTAAATAAAAGAACTGTTTTCCAAAAAAATGCAGTTATGAAAATTAGCATTGTGACAATTTGCAAAATGAAAATTTCTTCCAAATTTTCAAAAGAATAAAGATTGTATATAGATACTTGAAGAATAATAACTGCAAGATTGAAGAAATATATGCGTTTTAGATTACTAATCCTACCAAGATCAATCGAGAAGATAAGAACAATTGTTTGTAAGAAAACGAGTAGAGTAGCTAAATCAATCATATTGATGGAAGCTTCATAACTAGTTGGAAAAACATATTGACCAACACTCACGACTATTAACATTAGCGCTGCCATCGTATACGAAGAAATGAGTATTATGTCACCAGTTATTTGTTTTACTTGGTAATCAGTCTTGTCCTCAATGGTTTTTGGCCAATATTTAGAGTAGGCAGCAATTAAAATCGAGCTGATGAATACTAGTCCTAAATTTGAAATTCTTGTTGTTACAGAATAGATACCTAATTCTTTAAGTCCAAAAATTATTTCAACAAAAAATTTATCCTGCCAGTTAACAAAATAATTAGAAATTAGAATCAAAAAACTTATATTTGAAAACTTTAGGAAGTCTTTTGGTTTTTTTGCTAATAAATTTTTTGACACAAGTGTTAATTTAAATTCAATAGATTTTGCAAAGTATAGAAACTTGAACAAATTACCAAATAGTTGTACAAGAAAATAAACCGTTACGATAACTCTTGAATCATAACCATCAAGTTGAACTGTAATTGCAATAAATAAAAGTTGAATCGAATTAATAAATAGAGATTCAAAAAAAGAAGATTTAAAAATCTCAGTTGATTTTTCTAAGGATCTTAATTTTGCAAGTAGGAGTTTATTTACAGAAATAATTACAGTACTAACGTACATAAACCTAAAGGGAAGACCATACTGTAACGAAAACGGGAGTGTTTCAAAAAAATAACCGAAAATTTCAAAAACCACCAAAACCAATAAACTAATTCTTAACAAGCTAGTAAATGATCTGTAAAGGACCTCTTCTTCAGAGGTAAATTTAAGGATAGACCTCTCATCTCCTTGTGTTAAAAAATAAGAAATTAAAAGCTGCAAAGCTAACAACAAAGTAATTTCAGCCCAGAGTTCTGGTTTAATAAGTCGCAATAAAATTGGTAGCAATAATACAGCAATCAACTTTGGGGACAGTTTTTCGAATGAGTAAAATATAGAGTTTTTAAACATAGCTTATTTGAATAATACAAATAGTTTTATCTTTAATAAAGATTAAAATTTTTTATATCTAAACATAGTTAGCATATTGTGTACTTGTAGAATAAAACTACAAATTAGGAGATGTAAAAAAAATTTATGCTCAGAGTAAAAATACTATATTTTTTGTTTATAAATACAAGTCTTTTGGCAATATTCAGATTTTTAATACAAGAGGGTATAACTAAACAATTTCTTGAGCTTGTAATTGGGGCTTGCTTCATTGTGTTTGCATCAATTTTATTTTTTAGCCTGGTAAAAGACAGAAAACCAATTGCGCATTCTGTATTAGCTATAAAAAATTTATATCAAAGCCATAAGCTCATTACATTTTCTTATTTTGTAATATTGTCTAGTTCCATCGTTTTCTTACAATTTAGAATTGAGAGCAACAATATAAGTGAGCTAGTTTTATTGTCTTCAGTTTTTTTATTTTTTGTTGGATTATATTTAATAACAATATTCAAAACAGAAAATATTCAAGAAGCTTTAAACATAAATAAAAATAATATAAGTAAGGCCTTGATACTCTCAATTATTTCATTAATTCCAATTTTCAGATACTGCGTTAGTAACAGAGAAATTCTTTTTAGAAACGAAATGGTCTATTTGGTTTTTTATTTTGCACTTACAAGTTTTCTAGTAATCATCTTTTATTCATTTATATTCGACTCAATTCTTAATATCTCTATTTTTCAAGTATTTAATACATCACTTCTGATTTTTATATTCGAGATGCCAACAATTAGTTACACATATAGTTGGGTAAAACCTAACAATGTAAATATATTACTTGGTATATTTTTGATTATTTTCATATTTGCTTATCTAATTTTTAATTCAACTCTCAGGCAACTTACACTTTTTTCAGTCATGATATTTTTTATCTCAGTTATTCCTAATTTAACTACAGAAAGTGAAGATATTGAGCTTGCAAACATCAATATGAACTCTGTCTTTACTAATTCTGAATATCAATCTTTAAAAACTGCCCCTTCAATAGTGCTGCTCGTATACGACGGGTATCCACAACTAGAAACTCTTGAAAATATGAATATTGACAATTCTGAACATATTAATTTTTTACTTGATCAAAAATTTACAATTTACAATGGGATATACAGTCATGGAAGCTACACCCTTGCAACAATGTCTGGTTTATTTCAAGGTGAAACTGATACTTATGGCGAGAAAAATGGAAGATTAATAACTGGTGGCTATTCCAGTTTTATAAATTTGTTAAATGATAATGAATATTTTACTGCTGGAATTTTTACTAGTTCTTTTTATTTGCCGCCAACTGCGGCTCCTAATTATGACTACTACTACCCTGTATCAGCAAATAGGTCAAGTAATATATATAAATCAATGTTGAGAGGAAAACAAACATTTAAAGATTTGATATATGCTTCTCCACATATTAATTATTTAGATCAAAAACGTAATTTTTTGAGTCAAATTCATGAGTATGATGATCCTGTATTTCTTTACAGCCATACCTACTATCCAGGACACACTCAAAACAGTGGACAATGTCTTGATGGAGAGTTTGAAGATTGGAAAGAAGATTTAAAAAAAGGCAACATGGAAATGAGAGAAGATGTAAATTCGCTCAAGGAGTCATTTGAAAATAGCATAATAATTTTAATTGGAGACCACGGACCTTTTTTGACAAAGAACTGTACTTCTTTACACGATTACCCACCAGATGAAATAAATAGACAAGACATACAAGATAGACACGGAACTTTTGTTGCAATTAGAACTCCTGATTTAAAACAAATTGACTTTGATAAAAGAATTTTGCAAAATTTATTTATTTATGTACATTCATATTTAAATAATGACTTATCAATACTAAGTGAAATAAATACTGAAAATATAAACAATTCACATCTTCCTTCATCAATAAATGTTATTGATAATGAAATAATTGGTGGAATTGATGATGGTCAAGTGTTATTTAAAAATCGTGAGAATCTGTCTAAATAAATCTAAATATCTAGAATCGAAATAGTTTTATCAAGAGACTCGTTTGAAAAATTTACTTTTGAAATGAATTCTTTTGAAATATCTTCCATAATTTCCGGAAAGGAGGTTAGATTATCTAAATCGCTTATAGGAAAGTTTTTTCCAATCACATTACGCATCTCATTTTCAATTAACAAATAATTCTTCTCCTCTTTACTAAAAACAGGAATTTTTCTCTTAATTTTTTTTGGAACATCTAAAAAAATAATAGGCCTACCTGTAAGATAAAAAAATTCGAGTGCAATACCTGAATAATCAGTAATTAAATACTCATATGAATGTAAATTATTCAGATCTTTATCAGTGTCTATGTCAAAGGGTATCTTTTTAAGTTCATCTAATGAAGTCATTGGATGAGGTCTAAAAATAGCCTTCAAATCTAATCTATTTACGAAATTCTTAATTTTATCAATATTTTGAATTATTTCGTTCAAGCCTTTAGAACCCCAAGTAGGCGCAATAAGAACATCATTAACAAATTTATCTTTATATTCAAATTTATGGATTTTATCGAAAAGTAGATAGCCTGTGGTAAATACTTGAGCATTTTTTGAAATCAAAGGTTTTAATTGTTCTGAAATAAGCTCTGATGGAGATAATAAAATGTCAAAGCCATCAAATGAGCCCTTTGTGTACATTTCATTTGGGCTAACTAGAGAATGAAAAACATAAACATAAGTTGGCCTTTGATTTTTTGGCATTGAAGACTTGGGGAAAATACTATTACCAATACTTGGTGTTGTGGTTATAAACAAGTCTCCGGTAAGACTTTTTAAAGCTTTAATTTTTTCTAAATCACTATCTAAAACTTGAATTGTTAGATTATCAGATTTATATGTTCTGTTTCCAAAAGGTATATCTAAGCAGAGTAAATGAATATTTGCATTTTTTTCGTAAAAATAATTAAAAAGTTTTTCAACAAATCTAAAATGACTGAGGTTTTCAACAAAAAAAATAATTTTATATGTGTTGTTAGTATCGATAGCAGAATGAATTATAGTAGTAATATCGTGGAAAATCATTCAGTATATGTCGGCATGAGTGCGGATATTATTCATCCAGGCCATATGAATATCTTAAAGACAGCAAGTGAATATGGACAAGTTACTGTGGGTCTCCTGACAGATAAAGCAATAGCATCATACAAAAAAATTCCTTTAATGACTTATGAAGAAAGATTTAGAGTAATTGAGGGAATTAAATATGTAGACAACATCGTTATGCAAGAGACACTAGATTATTCCGATAACCTCAGAGACTTAAAACCAAAATATGTTGTGCATGGTGATGATTGGACTACTGGAATTCAAAAAGAAACTAGAAAAAAAGTAATTAAAGTTTTAAGTGAATGGGGTGGAGAGTTGATTGAAATACCGTACACAGAGGGTATTTCATCTACTTCTTTAAAAAATAAATTTGATAAAACAATTACAACGGAAGATAGAAGAAAATCACTTAAGAAAGCACTCAACATAAAAGATACTCTTACATTTCTGGATATACACAACGCTTTGTCAGCAATCATTGTAGAAAATGCTATCTACGAAAAGAATAATTTAAAACTCCAATTCGATGGAATGTGGGCAAGTAGTTTAACTGACTCAACTGCCAAGGGAAAGCCAGATATTGAAGCAGTTGATACTAGTTCAAGATTAGCAACTTTAAATGAAGTTATGGAAGTGACGACAAAACCCATAATATACGATGGAGATACAGGGGGTAAGCCAGAACATTTTACTTATACAGTACAAAATCTTGAACGGTTGGGTGTTTCAGCTGTTGTAATCGAAGATAAAAAAGGGTTAAAGAAAAATTCTTTATTTGGAACAGATGTTAAACAAGAGCAGGATTCAATTGAAAACTTCTGTGAAAAGATAAAAGTTGGTATTAATTCGAAACAAACAGATGAGTTTATGGTCATTGCTAGAATTGAAAGTTTGATTCTTGGCAAAGGGATAGAAGACGCTCTTTTGAGAGGAAGAAGCTATGCTGATTCAGGAGCAAATGGTGTATTAATTCATAGTAAAGATGACTCTGAAGAACTTGTATTTCAGTTTGTTGAGAATTTTAAAAAAGATTTTGATGTTCCTGTGATAGTTGTTCCCACAACTTACAATCATGTAACACTTGATGAATTCAAAAAATTAGGTGTTGATATTGTAATTTATGCAAATCATCTTTTGCGTAGTGCTTATCCTGCTATGTTAAATACTGCTGAAGAAATATTAAAATTTGGCAGAACACAAGAGTTAGAAAAAAAACTGATGAGTGTTAAAGAAGTCATAAATTTTATTCCAACAGATTAAATTATGATTAATGCAAAAACTTTTATTAATGAACTAAACAAAGTTGGCATTGAATTTTATACAGGGGTGCCAGATTCATTAATGTCAGAATTTAGCAAGAGCTTGCATTTTGACTTTGACGATAAAAATCATGTTATTGCAACAAATGAGGGATCTGCTCTCGCAATGTGCATGGGATATAATTTAGCTACAAATAAAATTCCGCTTATTTATATGCAAAATTCAGGTTTGGGAAATTTTGTAAACCCATATACTTCTCTATTACATAAAGATATTTATAACATACCTTTTATTTTGCTGGTTGGATGGCGAGGAGAGCCAGGTTTACAAGATGAACCACAGCACATTTTTCAGGGCAAAATTACCCTTGATCTCTTAAAATTGCTTGATATTGATTACATTATTATTGACAACAATACAGATTTAGAAAGTATTACAGAAAAAATAAGAGAGAGTATCAACTCTCACAACCCATTGGCGTTAGTCGTAAGAAAAAATACCTTTGAAAAAGATAAAAGAGTGTTTGAAAACAATAATTCACTACCAAAAAGAAATGAGGCATTAAAAAAAATTCTTGATCTATTTGATGAAAAAACATTATATATTTCCACAACCGGGAAGCTTTCAAGAGAGCTTTATGAGATTAGAAAAAATAGTGAGCAAACTCCTAATGATTTATATGTCGTAGGGGGGATGGGGCATGCCTCTTCTATTGCTTATGGTATCAATCAAAATTTAAATGAAAATAAAGTAGTTTGTTTAGATGGTGATGGATCTTTGTTGATGCACATGGGGTCACTTGGAATAATTGGTCAAAGCAACATGAAAAATTTTATCCATGTAATATTTAACAATTCTTCTCACGAATCTGTTGGTGGACAACCAAATATTTATGATCAAATTGACAGTAACGGATTAGCTAAATCATTGGGTTATAAAAGTGTATTAATCGTAAAAAATTATGAAGAATTTGATCATATTAATATTGAAAATTTTGATGGCCCAACATTCATAGAGGTTAAAGTACAAAACAGCTCAGATAAAAATCTTTTAAGACCAGATAAAACGCCAGAAGAAAATAAGAGAAATTTTATGGAAAAAATCAACAATGACCCAACAAATAATTAAATCTGATTTTATAGATCACTTTTTAGGGTTAAATAACTCGTATAAAGATTTCAATACAATTATTTTTACTTCAAGCGGTAATTTAAAAAGAGGATACGAATCTGAGTTTGTAAAAATACTTAATCATAATCCGATTAATGAAGTTGAAATCTTTACAGTTGATAAATACCCAGATTTAAATCTAGTAACTGAAGTCTTAAATAAAAAAAAGAACAAGACATTATTAAATAGTCTTGTTTTATCAATAGGCGGAGGAAGTGCCATGGACATTGCAAAACTGTACTCATCTTGTATGACTGAAAGCACAAAAACAATAACGGATATTTCTGAAATAAAAAAGGATAATGAAAACCAAGTTTTAAGTATTGCAATACCCACTACTTCAGGGAGTGGTGCAGAAAGTACTAAATTTACAACAATATGGGATGAAAAAAATAAACAAAAACTATCTTTTGAAGATGAATCCATGTTGCCAGATTTTGTCTATTTAAATCCTAAATTTCTAGTATCACTTCCTAAAAGCCTTACTCTTTCAACATGCTTAGATGCCCTTTGTCATTCATTAGATAGTTTATGGAATAAAAATAAGACACCTGAGTCAATTCAACTTTCTATTGAAGCCTTAGAAATTATTAATAAATATCTCCCATTAGTTTTAAAAGATTTAGCAAATTTAGATATTCGAGAAAAACTTTTAGAAGCTTCTAACTTGTCAGGACAGGCGATAAATATATCAAGAACTTCCTTGAATCATTCAATTTCGTACCCTCTAACAAGCCTTTATAAAATACCCCATGGTATTGCATGCGCATTTTCAGTAGTAAGCATTATCAAAAAATTTTATAAGAAAATAAACAAAATGCCGGGAGGTAATCTAATTATCGAATCTGGAAATATATTAAACACTTTAAATTTAAATGAGGATTTTGAAAATTTATTTGGACAAAGCTTCGATTCAACAGATATCAGTAAAATTGTTCTAATGAATAGTAGAGTTACAAATTTTGAATTTGAAATTAGCTCTAAAGACTTAAATGAAATCATTCAAAATTCTTACAATTTATATTCAAGCAATTAAAAGATATCAGTATTAATGTATAGTTATGATTCCATTTAGCGAAAATTTACACTATTTAGATCCGGGAACAGGTTCTTATTTGTTTCAAGCACTATTAGCGGCAGGAATTACTGTTGGAATCTACTTTAAAAATTTAAAATTTTTCATACTTTCAGTTCTAAAAAAGGTTAGAAAAAGTTCAAAAGATTAGCTTTAATTTCCTATTACTTCTATCCATTGATTAAAAATATCCTTTTCATTCAATTCTTTGATAAGAAAATTCCTACCATTAGCGATATATTTTTTTCTTGACTCAATATCTAGTTCTAAAAACTTCGTCATGCTTTTAGCTATTTCACTTGATGTAAATCCTTCAATTAATATTCCTCTTTCTTTCTTGATGAGCCACTCTACATCACCAACATTTGTTGATATGGGAATTACACCAGCATTAAAAGCTTCAATTATTACATTTGGAAATGCTTCATGTGTAGAACCAAGTATTAGTGCATCATAATTATTGAGATTGTTAGAGATGTCTGCATCAACTCCTCTTAATGACACTTTGTCTTCAAGTGAATGCTGTTCTATAATTTCTTGAATTTTTGGAAAGTCTGGTCCTTTTCCATAGATATCTAAAGTTGCATCCAGAGTTGCTAACTTTGTAAATCCTAAAACTATATTTTGAACATTTTTAAGCTCATCAAGTCTCCCTATATACACAAATTTATTATCAAAAATATTTTTATCTTGTTTAGGATTAAGAGGAAAATTAAATATAACTTCTTGAATTGTGTTTTTAAGATTTAATTTGCTAGATCCAGATATTGAGTTAAAAATAACAGTTGTGTTGTTATCTAATATGAAATTTCGAAATATAAGTGTTCTTAGTTTACTAATATTTGAATCTCGCTTACTGAGCCTATCTGACCTAAAAGATGCAATATGTACATTTTTATGAAAGCTAAAAGTCTTTACAATTTTACCAACAAGGTTTGAATGGAATAAAAAAGTTACAGTTTTTGAAATTTTATATTTATTTACAAGTTTTATTAAACGAATTATGCCCAAAATAAAGTAAAACATTTTGTAATATACATTTTTTGCTTTTGCCAATTTAAAGTTTTTTACAACTATATTTGAATTTAATGTTTCCGAAAGTATTCCAGCATCCTTCAATGAAACAAAAAAAACTCTATATCCATTGTCTGATAGTTTGTTAGAAAGCCAAACAGCTTGTTTTTCTGAACCCCCCATATTTAATGAAGTGCATATAACTAAAACTGATTTATCCATTTTTTACAAAATATCCAATTGTTAAACCACTTCTAAATTTTTTTAATGTTTTTTTATAAAACAAATTTTCTTCTAACTCTTTTATAGTGTCTCTAAAATTACCTACAGTACCATCTAGTTCAATTCCAATTAAATAAACTTGTTTATTGTTTAGATCACTAAAAAGACTGCTCTTTAGATTTTTTATTGGGATGGAAGAATAATTCTGAAAAAGATTTTTGTCATGAGAGACATACAAATTTGTAATATTTGGCAATGTCTTCAAACATTTATTCTGGTCTTCGACTGTAATGTTATTAACTAAATTTTTTGAATAATAAAGAATTGATGAATATTGTTCTTTTTCTACAACAATAAGTGTCTCCTGATTGTTAAACTCCTCTTCAACTATCTCAATTAATGGAGCAACATTCTCATCTTTATAATAAACATTTGAATTCAGATAACCATTTAAGATATAAAGAACAGAAATCAAAACAAATAAAAAGTTGTAATTTAATTTTGTTTTGACAGATAACCAGTGTAAAAACGCTGCAATCAAATAAACAAAATAAGGTAAAAAGACTATATCAGTTCTACCAGCGCCCAACGGATATAACCTCAATGCTGAAATAAAAAATAAAATAATAATTCCAATAAAGGCATATAGTGTCAATTTTTCTTTCGTGATAAATGAAATTATCAAAGAAGCAAAAAAAAGGAAAAGAGCTAGAAATAGCAGATTTTCAATAAATAAGCTTTTTACAAATAGAGTAATTAAAAAATAAATATTTTTTAACAATACGTTCAGTGAAGATACATTTGTTGAGAGAAAAAAATTATCCCAATAGCCCCCTGTGGACACTCTTTGAAGCTTATCTATAAACATCGTAGAAAAAGGCAATAAGAGAAGTAACGGTAAAGCTACCTGCTTAAATCTTAATTTCTTGTCATGGAACAGAATGAAAATAATTGTCATTATGAAGGGAAGAATATTTACAAAAGAAATTAAAACTAAAACTGAAGAAAATAGTAAATACCTTGAATATTGGCCTTTTTTAATTTTATTATTTAAATAAAGCTGAACAAAACGGAATGAATATAAACATGCAAACAGCTCAAATATATACTGTTTCAAAGATATAGAATATGTCAAAATAACTGGAGAAAATAAAATTATCACCAAACCTAAGATTGAAATATAGATTGGATACGATTCATCAAGAATTTTAAACATCAAAAAGAATGACAAAATAGTGGTTGAAACTATAAAGAATGAAATGACATATTCTGGATTTAAAAAAATTTTTGATGTACTCCAAGTAATTAAAGCTAACAGCGGATGATTATCTCCACTGTGACGAATGGCACAAAATATATCGTTATAGAAAACTACTCTCAGCTCAGAAACATCGTCTTGTTGATAGTTAGCTGGAAACAATTGATTCAATACTCGAGATAAATAAACGGAAAAGATAATGAAAAATACTAAAATTTGATTTTTATATATATTTATTTTATCTGATACCACTTAAAACATTATATTCTCAAAAGCTAAGCTAATGTTATGTAAAGAAAAGAATCTTTAGGAAAATTTATGACGTTATTTACTGAAATTTCAAAACCAATAGAAATAGGACTTGAAAAGTTTGGTTATGAAGAAAAAATAGAAGTGAAATTCTCAGATTTTAATAAAGATTACGACGTTCAAATAAATAACTTAGTAAGTGTCAGAAAATCAGAAGATTATGATTTAATTGTTGCTGAGGTTACAAAATTATTAAAAAACAATGAAAATATCGAAGCTTATAATATTTCAGAAAATGGTTTTGTAAGTTTACGACTGCACGAATCATATATAAAAATTCTTTTAGAGAATCAATCTGATTATTTTCAATCAAAAATTAAGAAAAATAATCAAACTGTAATGTTTGATTTTGGTGGAGCCAATATAGGAAAATCATTACATGTAGGCCATATTAGAACTCTCAATATTGGAAGATCGCTAAAAAATATTTACGATTTTGCTGGATACAAAACTATAAGTGATATTCATTATGGAGACTGGGGTATGCCTATTGCCCAAATAATAGCTTTTATTGAAAAAGAAAGCCTTGATTTCAAATCTTTAAAGCATGGTGATCTTGAAAAGATTTACCCATTAGCAGCGAAGCTTTCAAAAGAAGATAAAGAATTTTACAAAACTGCTTTAAATATTTCAAAAGAATTAAATTTAAGAAAAGAAACAAGAATCAATCAGTGGAGAACAATTTATGATATTTCTACAAAAAATATTGTTTCAATTTTGGATGACTTAGATTTTTATTTTGATCATTATTTAGGTGAAAGTGATGTAATTTTATTAATACCAGATTTCATTGAATTTATTAAAAAAGAAAACTTAGCAGTAATGGATGATGGTGCATTAATTGCGAATGACGGTCAGGATCCGCCAGCATTAATAACAAAGTCTGATGGTTCGTATATGTACTTAACGACAGACATTGGAACAATTTTGTATAGAGAAAAAAATTTCAAAGCAGATAAGTATATATATGTAGTTGATGAAAGACAAAAAAATCACTTTAACCAATTATTTAAGCTTGTAGAATTTTTTGATTTATCACAATCTGAATTTCTTCATATCGGATTTGGAACTGTAAATGATAAAAATGGAAATCCATTAAAAACTAGGGATGGTGAAAATTATAAATTATTGCAACTTTTTACTGATATCCAGAAACAACTTAGTGAAATTAATTCAGATGAAAAAATTGTCAAAATGCTATCAAAAAGTGTATTAACCTACTCAGACTTAGTAACAAAAAGAACTGGCAATTATATATTTGATTTAGAGAAATTTACTAACACATCTGGCAAATCTGCCATATTTATTCAATATTCTCAAGTCAGGGCAAAGAGACTACTTGAACAAAGTAATATCAATTATCAGTTTTTAACAGTTTCAGGGACTGAAAGAGACCTTCTTATTGAAATTATAAAATTCAAATATTATTTCAATTTATCACTAAATTTAAACGAACCTCATCATTTGGCAGAATATGCTTATAATTTATGTCAAGAATTTAATAGGTTTTATACAAACAACAAAATATTTGATGAAAATATCAATGATTCATTGAGATCTCATAGATTGTTTGTTGTAAGTATGTTTTACGAAACAATTATCAAAACTTTCCAATGTTTGGGTTTGCAGCCTGTTGATAATATGTGATGGTTTAAATTAAATAAAAAATTGTGAAGATAAAATCCAAACTAATAAAATAATACCGAAACTGAATCTTCTAAGCTCTGAAAATTTTCGCTCAATATTGTTTAAAATAAAAATTAATATTGGTATCACAATAAATCCAGAGAATGAGTTTGCCCTGGTGAGAGATACAACTTCTTGTAAAATTATTGTGTTACTTGGTAATAATATTTGAAAAAAAATCAGAAAAAATAGTGAAGTAAGAATTGCAAATGTAATATTTGCTATTAAATCAGCAAAAGAGCTGTTTACAAATTTAAAAGAATTAAAAAACTCAATTGGCAAAAAAAGTAAAAACAAGGCAGCAAAAAATATTAGTAAGCTCCAAAACAAACTTTGACCAGACCAAGTAGTAATTGATTGTTCTAAAAAATTAGTAGACTCTAAAAATAAGTACACGGATAAGCCAAGTAAGCAAGTTCCTAAGGTAAAGAAGTACAGACTTAAAACTGTTTTTAATTGCCTAAAGTTAAAATTGATTAAATTCTGATTATTCATACACGCATATTATAAACTTATTTTTCTATTAAAATATTTTGTAATGTTTGAATTTATTGATACTCCAAATCCAAATGCAAAAAAAATAATGCTTGAACACAGTTTCGAAATAGCAATTTACTTAGACAAAAAACTTGTTGAAAATAGCAATTTACATGATTTATTTTTTCATCCTGGTGTCGAAAATATATTTAGTGGTCCAGGATTTCTAACTGTAACGAAAAAAGATAATTTTTTGTGGGAAAATATAATACAAGATTTAGATTCTTAAAATTGATATTATAGATACATGGATAATTTTAATTCAGATCCAAAACCAGGAAGACTTATTCTTCCATTAGTTTTAATTGGTATGATCGCTACAACTTATACATTTATCAACAGGGTTGCTGAAAATAATGATCTAGAACTGCAAACTGAAACTGAAGTAGTTCAGGAAGAACAAATAGAAGAAGAAGTACAAGAAGATACAACTACAACTACAACTACAACACTTCCTGAAAGTTTTATTTCCTATTTGGAAGAAATA
>Ga0208390_1000097_pt1 | contig 26195 bp, 14 predicted proteins | sample Knorr_S7_td_Surf_FD_185594 | JGI IMG/M metagenome (GOLD analysis project Ga0208390, IMG submission 185594) | Marine microbial communities from Southern Atlantic Ocean transect - Knorr_S7_td_SurfaceA_ad_6m_LV_A (SPAdes) (version 2) | ecosystem: Environmental > Aquatic > Marine > Oceanic | place...
TGTCCTGAAACATTAATAACATCATCAACCCTACCAAGTATTCTGTACATACCATTCTCATCTCTTTTTGCACCATCACCCGTAAAATAATAGCCTTTAAATGTTGAGAAATAAGTTTCCTTACATCTCTTATGATCACCATAGGTTGTTCTTAATATAGATGGCCATGGAAATTTAATACATAAATTTCCTTCCCTATTATTTTCCTTGATTTCATTTCCATCATTGTCTAATAAAATTGGCTGAATTCCAGGCAATGGTAATGTTGCGTAGGTTGGCTTACAATCAATTACGTTTGGTATTGGAGAGATCATAATTCCCCCTGTCTCAGTTTGCCACCATGTATCAACTAGTGGACATTTTCTCATACCTACTTTCTCATAATACCATTTCCACGCTTCCTCATTAATTGGCTCACCAACTGAGCCAATTACTTTAAGAGATCTAAATTCATATCCATCTACATATTTATCACCATATGACTGAAGAGCTCTAATAGCTGTTGGAGCAGTATAAAATTGATTAACATCATACTTATCAATAACATCCCAAAATCTGGAAGGAGTAGGGTAATTAGGTACACCTTCAAACATTATGGTTTTTGCTCCAGATAAAAGTGGTCCATACACAATATAACTATGACCAGTAATCCAACCAACATCAGCAGTACACCAATACGTGTCGCCTCTTTCATATTGAAAAATATTCTCAAAAGAGTATTGACTATATATCATGTATCCACCACACGTATGCACTACACCCTTAGGCTTTCCTGTTGATCCAGACGTGTATAATATAAACAATAGATCTTCTGAATCCATCATTTCTGCAGCGCAGTAATTTTTTACACTTTTTATAAGGTCCTGATACCAGTAATCTCTTCCTTCAACCATTTGAATTTTAGAATTTGTTCTTTTTATAGTCAAAACACTTTTAACTGAAGAAGACGTTTTCAGCGCCTCATCAACTACATCTTTTACTGGAATAGTTTTATTACCTCTATAATTACCGTCAGAAGTAACAACTACTTTTGCTTTACAATCATTAATTCTATCTGATAACGATTTTGCACTAAAACCTGCAAATACCACTGAATGTACAGCACCTATTCTAGCACACGCTAGCATTGAAATTGCTGCCTCTGGAATCATAGGTAAATAAATTATAACTCTATCCCCTTTTTTAACACCAAGAGCTTTGAGGACGTTTGCAAAGGAACAGACTTGCTTAAATAATTGAGAATATGATAACTCTTTATTTTTCTCATTTGGGTCATTAGGCTCCCAAATAATTGCTGTATCGTTTTCATTTTTTTTATTTCTCTCAAAAATATTCTCAGTAATATTCAGTTTACCGTCAAAAAACCATTTGACATCTGGATCTTCAAAGTTCCAAGAAAGGATATTGCCTGGTTCTTTTCTCCAAAAAAATGATTTAGAATATTCAGACCAAAATTCTGCTGGATCTTCTACGCTTTTTCTGTAATCTTCTTTGTATTGAGATAAAGATTTAATCATAACTATAAAAGTTCATTCGCTAAGTTAGCCAACTTTGATCTTTCTCCTTTTCTTAATGTTACATGTGAATATAATTGCTGGCCCTTGAGCTTATCAATTAGATATGATAAACCATTACTTTGTGAATCAAGGTACGGCGTATCAATCTGATTAATATCTCCAGCAAAAACAATTTTAGTATTTTCTCCTGCTCTTGATATGATTGTTTTTACTTCATGGGGAGTTAAATTCTGGGCTTCATCAATAATAAAGAAAATATTAGAAAAACTTCTTCCTCTTATATAAGCTAGAGGTTGAATAACAAGTTTTTCAGAATCAATCATATTTTTAAGAACTTTAAACTCCTTTGAGGTTTCGCTATATTGGTTTTGGATGTATTTAAAATTATCCCATAACGGCTCCATGTACGGATTTATCTTTGAGGAAATATCTCCAGGCAAATACCCAATATCTTTATTACCGAGAGGAACAATTGGCCTAGCTACAAATATCTGTTTGTAATTTCTTCTCTGGGATATTGCAGCAGCTACTGCAAGTAAAGTTTTACCTGTTCCAGCTACTCCATTTATTGATACAAGTGGTATTTTTTCATTTAATAGAGAATGAATAGCAAAGGCTTGTTCAGCATTTCTTGGGGTTATACCAGAAACTGAGGTCTTTTCAATCCTACATATATTACCTTCATCAGAATCATGATATATTAAAGCAGATTTTTTAGAATTTTTCAGTACATAATAGGAATTGTCGGAAAGTTTTTTTCTTGGAAAGATATCTTTTTTACTAATTGTGTTATTTAAATATATTTCATCAATTGTTCCTGACTTTATGTTGTCAATTACCTGACTTTCATATTCTAGAGAATTAAGATTTTTAATTTTACCCGTAAGATAATCTTCAGCTTTTAGATTTAGTGATTTAGCCTTAAGTCTAAGGTTTATATCCTTCGATACTAAAGTAACTGTTTTATCTTTTTCTTCTTTCTGTAGATTTAAAGCTGAATCTAGAATTTTATGGTCATTTATTTCATCATGAAAAATATTATTTTTTGTTTCTTGATTAACTAGAATTTTGAATTTTCCTTTTGTCTTGCCATTTAAAGGAATCCAATCACTAAGCATTTTCTCATGCGATAGTTTATCTATCATCCTTATAAATTCTCTAGCTTCAAAATTTAGGGTATCATTTCCTTTTTTCATATGATCTAACTCCTCAAGCACTGTAATAGGAATTCCAATATCATTCTCCTCAAAATTCATAATTGAATCATGGGAATATAATATTACTGAGGTATCTAGAACATAAATTTTTTTTCTTTTCTTAACCATTTATATTCTACTTTAGGACGCCTTTATACATTTTAATATATTCTGGTAATATTTTCTCAATATCATAATTTTTTGCCCTCTTAAGAGCATTCTCTTTAAATATTTTTAAATTTTTATCGTCTAAAATATCAAGAGATTTTTTTGACATATCCTCTACATCTCCAATTTTACATATATATCCAGACTTTGCATTTTCAATCAATTCAGGTAGACCACCTGCATTTGAACTTACAACCGGAACTGATGAAGCCATAGCCTCTAAAGCTGATAGACCAAAACTTTCTTTTTCGGAGGGCAAAAGAAAAAGATCAGCTTTAAATAATACATTTTCTACATCTGGAACTTTACCAATAAAGATAACATCATTTAAAGAACAAAGTGTTCTGGTTAAAGATTCAATATTTGCTCTTTCAGGACCATCACCTATCATTATTAATTTACATCTTTTCTTTTTCCTTATTTTACAAAATACGTTAATTACATCTTGGATTCTTTTTACTTTTCTGAAATTAGACGTGTGTATCAACAATTTATCACCTTGATCACAAAACTTAGATCTGTAATTATTCTTTTTGACAGAGGTATATTTTTTAAGATCAATAAAATTAGGGATGACATCTATCTTATTTTTAATATCAAATGTTTTTTCTGTATCATCTTTTAAACTTTGAGAAACAGCAGAAACTCTATCCGATAAATTAATAGAATGATTAATAACCGGTTTACATGACGGATCTTTTCCTACTAGAGTAATGTCCGTTCCATGAAGTGTAGTAATTACTGGAATATTAATACCCATAGTCTTCAAAATCTCTTTAGCTAGAATTGCAGCAGAAGCATGTGGAATAGCATAATGAACATGTATTAAGTCAAGTCTTTCAAACTTAACAATTTCAACTAGCTTACTTGTTAAAGAGGTTTCATAAGGTGGAAAATCAAATAATGGATAGTTTTTAACCGAAACCTCGTGATAAAATAAATTATCACTAATTAAGTTCAATCTTGCTGGTTGAGCATAAGAAATAAAATGAACAATATTACCTTTCTCTGAAAGAGACTTTCCAAGTTCTGTTGCAACTACTCCACTTCCACCAAAAGTAGGATAACATAAAATTCCTATCTTCATCAAAATCTTAAAGATTTAAAATTTGCAGAATAAATAAATATTATCTTCATTTCAAGTATCATTACTAATTTAACAAATTTTCAATCTATCTTTAAGATTAATTAATATGATTTGTAAAAATGAAGTTGCCATCTTTTATAAGACTTCCTAATAACAGAAAATTTAAATTTTCTCCAAGACATTATGACCCCGTCAAAGATGACATAGATCAAAGAGTTTCAGGAATAAAAAATTCAAAAAAATATTTTAGCAGATCCAAAAAAAGTGAACAATTAAGTAGTTCAAAATTACAAATAATTATAGCATTTTTTCTTTCATTTTTTATTTTTGGCTGGTTATATGCGGGTAATAAAATTTTTATTTTTGTACCTCTATTTTGTATTTGGTTATTATATAAAAATTTCATAAAAAAGAAATGAGTAGAATCAAATTATTACCAAAAGCAGTTGCAAATCAAATTGCAGCTGGAGAAGTAATTCAAAGACCAGCTTCTATAGTTAAAGAGCTCATTGAAAATAGTATTGATGCAAATGCAAAAAATATAAAACTAATTGTTAAAGATGCAGGTAAAGAATCAATAACTGTGATTGATGACGGAGTAGGTATGGACAAGGAGGATATTAAAAAATGTTTTCTTAGACATTCTACATCAAAATTAAAAGTTGCAGAAGATCTTTATAAAATTAAGACAATGGGTTTTAGGGGAGAAGCCCTTTCTTCAATATCATCAGTTGCAGAATTAAGGATAAAATCCAAAACCAAAACATGCAAAATTGGTAATGAAATAGTTATAAAAGACTCAAAAGTTTTAGAAGAAAAAAAATCTGATATACAATCCGGAACAATAATCAACGTAAAAAATTTATTTTTTAATATACCGGCAAGAAGAAATTTTCTAAAATCTAATAATGTAGAGCTAAGACATATCTTTGACGAATTTATTAGGTCTGCTCTATCAAATCACAAAGTGAATTTTATTTTAATAAATGAGGAGGCTGAGGTTTTTAACTTAAAAGAATCAAATCTTAAAAAAAGGATAACTGAAATCTTTAGGAAAGGCTATGAAAAAAAAGTTATTGAATGTAACGAGGAATTTGATGGTATTGACATTACTGGATACATAGGTAAGCCTGAAAACTCAAAAAAAACAAGAGGTGAACAGTTCATCTTTGTTAACAACAGATTTGTAAAAAGCACCTATATTGGACATGCTATATATAAAAGTTATGAGGGTCTGATTGACGAAAAAAAGTACCCTTTTTATATCATATTCATCAATCTAGATACCTCAAAGGTTGATGTTAATATACATCCAACAAAAACCGAAATTAAATTTGAAGACGAAAAGTTAATTTATAGTCTTGTTAATTCAAGCGTTAGAAAAACAATCGATAAATACAATATATCTCCATCTATAAACTTTGATGCTGACGTCAACTTTCTCAAGGAAGCCGTTTCAACTTATGATACCAATAGAGGAAAACTTAAAAATTCAACTGATATAAATATTAAAAGAGGGAATGATTGGGATGAAATATTTGAAAATATTAAATCAGAAAATAAATCATCCCATCTTTTTAGTGATAATGAAGAATCTGTTGTAGATAATAAACCAGTTCAGTTCCTCGATAAATTTATATTTAAACAACTCGGAGAAAAGCTTCTTGTTTTCAACCACAGAAATTGTCAACAAAGAATAATATTTGAAAAGTTTGAAAAAGGAATAAATAAGTTTTCTCATACTCAACAAAACCTATTTCCTCAATATATTGATTTAAATAAACCCGACTTCGAGATAATGAAAACCATTATTGAAGATATAAGATCAATAGGTTTTGATATAGATTATTTTGGAAAAAATTCAGTGGTTATTAACGGAATCCCAGCAGGTATAAATGACGTTAACGAAAAAGATTTAATTGAGGGATTTATTGAAGAGATAAAAAATAATAATGCAGATATTATGAGTGAAAGAAGAATATCTATTCTTAAGTTTTTCTCTAAAAAAGTAAAAATTATAACTAGCAAAGTTTTAAGTGAAGAAGAAATGAATCTAATTATAGATAAATTGTTTGCATGTAAGAATCCAAAATATACGCCTGAAGGGAAACAAAATTATATAGAATTAGGTATTGAAAAAGTAGAAAATTTATTCTAATGTTTAACCTAACTCCAGCAGCAAAAAACATACTAATAATTAATGGAATAATTTTTCTATTTACAACAAACTACGTCATCGAGTGGTTTGGACTTCGATACATATTATCCCCAGATTTTAAACCTTACCAATTTCTCACTTACATGTGGATCCATGCTGGAATTGGACATATTTTTAGTAATATGTTCGCGGTTCTGGTCTTTGGTCCAATACTTGAGAGGGTTTGGGGTTCTAGAAAATTTTTTATTTTTTATTTGATAACTGGTGTTGGGGCTGGTGCACTGTACTCTGGAGTTAATTTTGTTGAAAACTTTAACCTAGAAAATAAAGTAATGAGATACACATCCCAACCATCACCAGAATCTTTTAGAAAATTAATACTCGATGAATCAAAAGAATATTATAATCAGTTATATGATTTTATAAACTCTTACTCCGAGAATCCTGAGTCATCTCAGTACATTGATGAAAGTATTAGCATTGCAAGAAGCATTCTAGAAGGTAAAAGTAATATCCCTATGGTCGGAGCATCTGGAGCAGTTTTTGGTATATTGTTGGCATTTGCAATGTTATTTCCAAATATGGAATTATATATGCTTTTCTTTCCATTTCCTATAAAAGCTAAATATCTTGTTTTAGGATATGGTATTTATGAAGTTTGGAGTGAACTGAATAGAATGCCTGGAGACAATGTAGCTCACCTTGCTCATCTAGGAGGTATGCTCATTGGATATATTATTTTAAGATACTGGAAAAATAAAAATGGAACCTACTACTAGACATGGCAAACTTTATTATTGAGGATATTAAAAAAGCTTGGAATAAGAGAGACAACGGGCTCGTCAAGATAATACTAATTAACATAATTGTCTTTGTTAGCATTAATGTTGTGCAAGTTATATTAACAATATCTGGACTATCGAACTTTTTTACAATGTTCATTAATAAACTTATGTTACCTGCTTCACTTGGTACATTTATTCTCCAACCCTGGTCTATAATAACATATTTCTTTCTTCACATGAGCTTTATGCACATACTTTGGAACATGCTTTTCCTTTACTGGTTTGGAAAAATAATTTATGATAATATTGGAAATAATGCATTAATATCTCTCTATGTACTTGGAGGTATAATTGGAGGATTATTTTATATGGCCATTTATAATATTATTCCTTACTACGGAGATAGAGTATCGGAATCACTTATGTTAGGAGCATCGGCAGGAGTTTTTAGTGTTGTTGTTGGATCTGCAACATTAATGCCTAACTACACATTTCATCTTCTACTGATTGGTCCAGTAAGAATAAAATATATAGCTTTCTTTTATGTTCTTCTATCTTTTTTTGATGTAGCGGGCACCAACGCTGGAGGAGAAATAGCACATCTTGGAGGAGCCTTTATAGGTTATATATTTATTAGGCAGTTACAAAATGGGATTAATATTGGAGAAGGTATCATTAATTTTATCAACTTTTTCACCGAAAAGAAAAAAGAAAAAAAAGAAAAATTTCAACAAGAAAATGATGAAACAACACAAGATGAGGTAGATAAAATATTAGATAAAATATCAGAAAGTGGTTACTCCAGCTTGACATCAAAGGAAAAGGAAAGGTTATTTAATGCAAGTAAAAAACAGTGAAAAGAATTTTATTTATTACTTTATTTTTTTCACTTTCATGTACCAATACTAAAATATCTAAGCAAGAGGAGATACTTCAAATTGATGAATCTCAAGCGAGAGACCTTATAAGTTTATCAATAGACTGTGTTGACAAAAAATTTCCATATAAAATTGGATATAGATTTATTAGTGAGGAATGGATAAAACCTCATTATGAGTTAACCCCTTCATTTTATGGGTGCTGGGATTGGCATTCTGCAGTACACGGACACTGGGCAATGATAAAGATTCTAAAAGAATATCCAAATATTCCAGAAAGAGATAGCATAATACAAAAATTAAAAGATAACCTTACAAAGGAAAATCTAAATAGGGAATTTGAATTTTTTCAAAAGGATTTTGCAAAAGGATTTGAGAGGACGTATGGATGGGCTTGGCTTATGAAACTTTACTCTGAATTATTAAACTGGGATAATGAATTTTCAAAAGAATGGGCAAATAATCTAAAACCACTAGTTGAACTTCTAAGAGAAAGAACAATTACTTTTCTTGATAAACTTTCTTCTCCATTGAGGCCCGGGACTCACTCAAATACAGCCTTTTCTTTTTCACTCATGGTAGAATACGCCTTGGTATCTGATGATGTTAAACTATATAACAAGATAAGAGAGTACAGTATTAAAAATTTTTTACCAGATAAAAATTGTCCAGTAGCATATGAGCCATCTGGAACAGACTTTCTATCACCTTGTCTTGCAGAGGCTGCATTGATGTCAACCATTTTAGATAAAGAAGAATTTAATATTTGGTTTAAAAATTTTATTCCGTCACTAAGAAGATCTGAATTTAAAAATATCATTAATCCTCCAGTCGTATTAGATCCAGAAGACCCTGGAATTGGGCATCTAATCGGATTAATGTTTCACAGAGCATGGACATTAAAAGATATTGCAAGTAATATAGATAACGATGATGATAAAAACTTTCTTCTATCAATATCAAATGTTCACTCTAAAAAAGGTTATGAAATTATGTTTGATAGTGGTTATGGTGGTGAGCACTGGTTGGCTACATTTGCCATTTATAATTTCTTGAGGTAGTTATTATCTCTCTTTCTCTAGATAAACAGTTCCTACTAATTTGTCTCTTCTTCTAACATAAGGAGTATTATAATATTCTACAGGTGTTATCTCGTAGAAATAAAAATCTGTCTTAACAATACCCGATGAATCAATATTCATTCCATTCCACACCTTATCTGAGGATTGGATAAACGACTCGTGAATTAATCTCTGATACCTGTCATATATTTTAACCTCAAAATTCATATCCTCAATAAGAATATTTTCATATTTTATTAAGAAAAAGTCGTTGAAGTCATCACCATTTGGAGTAAAATAATTTGGTAGTTTATACTTAGGAACTCTCAGGTTTTCCACATATATGTAAATTTTTCCTAATTTTTCACATCCTTCATAATCACTCACACTATATGTAATTGTGTCGAAAGGAATTGGTGATTCATCATAGTTATATGTAATGGTACCATCAATATTTGAAATTGCATCACCAAATTTAGGACCTGAAATTATTTTAACACTTGTTGTATCAATCTCAGAGTCAGGATCATAATCGTTGTCTAACACAGAAATAACTCTTGAATTGGCAGAACTCCCATCAACGATTATTGAGTCATCACTAACAACTGGACAATCATTTTCATAATTTACAATTATTGTAACAGTGGCTGTTGAATCACAAAGTGCAAAGCCGTCAACAACATCAGTTAACATATACTCAAAGGTAACAATCTCCGGACCAGGTGCAGGGATATCATCAGGTGCACTGTAGGTAAAAGTACCATCTTGATTCCAACTAAATCCACCAAGTGAAGGGGGTGTAGTTATATTAATTAAGAGATCATTACCTTCAACATCAAAATCATTAAAAATCAATGTAGAATCAATTATTTCTCCTTCATTAATAGTAAATATATCGTCAACTGGCACTGGACAATCATTTACTGGGTTAATACACAATTTAACGCTTACAGTTTGACTTTTTAAACCTGTATCATCAACAACATAATATGTAAATGAGTCAGATGTGGATTCTCCTCCGTCATGTGTGTAAATAAAGGTACCATCTGGATTTAGTATCAGGGTGCCATGTAGTGGGTATTCAACTAGAACCGTAGTAAGTGTCTGTCCTGTATCAACATCATAATCATTTGATAAAACACCATCTTCAGATAATACCATCTGAATAAACCCTCCCTCGTCGATACAAGGAAAACTATCAGGCAGAGCTACCGGTGGAGTGTCAGGAACAGGATCTATTCTTATTGTTACAGTTACGGTATCCCATACACTACACTCACCATCATTAAGAAGATATGTAAATTCATCTATAAAATTTTCACTATCATCATGCGTATAATCAAATGAACCATCAGAATTAAGCACAACCCCTCCAAACGAAGGCGGGTCAAGAGGTTTTATTTGTAAAATGTCACACGAATTTTGATCAGTATCATTTGATAGCACACCATCAAAAGGACCAATATTTAGAGTGCTTCCCTCATCAACTCCTGAGTAAAGATCATCATTTCCAACCGGGCACTCATTCTCAATAATAATTCTTGTTGTGTCACTAACCTTTGTAGTATCTTCTCCATCAGTAACAAAGTATGTGAAGAAAGTTTCGTCAGGATCATCAGAGCAGTCGTGATCATAAGTGAATGTACCATCATCATTTAATACAAAAGCTCCGTTGGTTGGAGGTGTATCTAATATTACTGTTAAAATATCTTGTGGGTCAGGGTCTGTGCAATTGGAAAGCACCCCATTCGTTAAATCTGTAGTAAGAACTTCATTTTCTAGTATAATAAATTCTTCCCCCTCACATACAGGTAATCTATTTTTTATGGTAATACAAACTTCTGTCTCCTCGGAAAAACCTGGTGGAGGACCAGGTTCACCATCATAAGCTCTGTATGTAAAGCAAACCTCATTTGGAGCGTCTGAACCGTCGTGAATATAAGTGAATGATCCGTCTTCATTAATATTTAATGTTCCAACAGGAACATTTTTAATTATAAGGACTTTTAGATCACTGTTTAGGTCAGCGTCTGAGTCGTTAGAAAGTAATCCATTGAGCTCATCAACAACCAAAGTTTCTCCCTCGAATACAGAGTAGAAATCATCTACTCCAACTGGTATATCGTTAACTCTATTTATTATGATAATAATTTTTGAAGAAACAGCACAACCAGAAGGATCAATAGCCATGTAGCTTACGCTATCAAGTGATGTTTCAGATCCATCATGCTGGTATAATAATCTACCACTAGGAAAAATCTGTGTTGTACCATGATTCTCATAACCTGAACTTATAGTATCTTTCTCAGCTCGTAGGTTGTCACCGTCAACATCTATGTCATTCAAAAGGATGCCTAAGGTATCAAGTGTTGCGCCCTCGTCAATGTAGAAAGTGTCTCTAACAGCTTCAGGACAATCGTTTACGTTAATTGGAATTATTATTATTTTTCCGTAGCTATCACTTTCACATAGCTCACTCTGTATCTTATACTCTATCGTGTCTCCAAGTTGACTTCCATCATGATAATAGGTAAATTTTCCGTCAAACTTTATCTCATTATTATCTAAAGCTCCGTTAACTGGAAGAGTCCAGTCACTAACAAATATGGTATCTGCACCTCCGTCGTCGTCATTTAATAAAACTCCACATAAGGTCCTGTCATATCCAGAATCATATAAATAAGTACCATCAACCCATTTCCAACCCCCTTTCTCTTCGAGATAGTAAGGATCAGAAGTATCTTGGTACAAGCCAAAATGAAGATTTTCAGAAATTGCCTTAGCAGAAATCATTTTAGCAACAGTATCGTTTTCATCAAAGGTCTTCAGCGTAGCTAAATATCCTCCCTGTGTCTCTGCGTGAGCTTTAGCATCAAACCATTTATATGTTTGATTAGAGACAAAATAAGTGTGGCCATCAAACTCTCCAATCTTTTCATATCCAGATTTTGAAGTAATTATGCTGTTCACTTCCAATAGGTACCTCTGGTTAATTGTATCTTTATTATCATTCCATTTACCAGAAGTTAGTAATTCACCAATATTCTCATTATTATCGTTATCGTTTGGTTCACCAGTCTCCCAATTTTCATATTTTGATCCGATGTTAAGAGGTTGAGTAGAGCAAGAATCGACAGTAAGAGTATCCCCTTCAGTAACATAGTACACATCGTCCTCAACTATAGGACAGTCAGGAACTGGATTTATTGTTATGTAAACGGTTGCCGTATCTTCACAATTAGAGTCATCTATTATATACCACAGAGAGTCTAGAGTGGTCTCTGAATCATCATGAATATATTCAATCCTTCCGTCTTCACTAATAGTTGCAACTCCATAGAGAGGTTCAATGTATAAATATGCTTTTAAATCGTCTCCTTCCTCATCTGTATCATTAGTAAGAAGTCCAGGAGCATCAAAAATAACAGTGTTTCCTTCATCCACATTTAATGTGTCATCAACAGCAATTGGACAATCATTTACAGGATTAATATTAATAGTAACCTTTCCAAGGTCAGTACACTCACCGTCAGAGAATTCATAAATGAAGTTATCTTGGAAGTCCCCATCCTTTCCGCTATGAACGTAAGTGAACGATCCGTCGACATTGAAATCAGTCAAAACTCCATCGTCGGGAGCGTTAATAAGAGACGTTGAAACACCATAGTAAAGTTTTAACACATCATCTTCAGAAACTGCATCACCAATAACATACAACTCATCCATCCTACCTTTGAAAAAGTTTCCAGAGACATCTCTACCCATCAGTAGCTGAGAAGAAACTGCAGATAAAGAAGCATTATTAAGGTCTTCAGAATATATCTCTTCTTTGTTGAGGTAAACTTTATAATTATTTCCATTTTTTACTAATACAAAATGATTCCACGAAGCTAAGAGATCAGTAGCACCTATAGTTGATAGAGGCTTCACAGAGTAACCAGTCCCATTACCAATTCCTATCTCTAACCTGTTATTATTAATTCCAATCTTGAGCCCTTTTTCATTACCGTTAACAGAAAAGTTTAATAGTGTTGCATTACCAACTGGACCGATGTATGATCTAAACCACCCAGAAATAGTGTAACTAGACCTGTTTAACGCTAATATTTGATCTGATACATCAACATAAGATTCAATTCCATCAAATTCAAAAGCATTCCTGTCGTGTGGTGGCTGGAACCTATCAGGAACTACATCGGGTGCGTTAGGGTAGTCTACTAAGTATGCTGGTGAAGTACACTTTCCTCCCAAAGCTGCTTCACAGTTTGTAGGATTATCTAAACTCAAGGTATCAGGAACCCCTCCCATCAACAACCCATCAAAGTTGTTGCCACTTTTGTCGTCTGCTTCCTTTCTTACAAGAAATGTAGGAATTATCACACCATCAACATCTAAATCTGGACCTGGAATTGTGTCATAATACTCGGACATAGAATAAAATGCTATTAGATTATTGGTAATTTGGGGCCTTGAACCTATATCTATATCAAAATCATTACCCATTACTGCTGGGAAAATTCTGTAGGTTCCCTCCATACCCCCACCTAATCCTGTTATAGTTAATGAATCGCCCTCATCAACAGTATAGATGGTATCATTTGCTTCGGGACATTCATTTACTGAAACAACGTTAATATACACCTTTACTTCCGCACATTCCCTCTGCATATCACCCATTATGTATGTAAAGGAATCATGAGTCTGTTCTCCCCCGTTATGGATATAAGTAAATGAGCCATCAGGATATATCGTATCTCCCAATATTACTCCAAATATCGGCTTCTCAGCTAGAGCTACATTTAAGGTATCGCCCTCCTCATCAATATCATTCAATAATACACCCGTATATTTACGACCACTATTTTTAATATCATACATAAACTGGTTATACCCCAAATTTGCTTCATCTGCGACTAAAGCACCACCCTCGTTAACTGTGAAATAATCTGTCAGTCCCTCGGCACACGCGTTGTCTGGACCAAAAAATAGCATAATTGAATCAACTGAACAGCATGGTGCACCACCAATTTGAGGTACATCACACACCTCAACATAAATTCTATCACGTACATTTCCTCCTCCATCGTGTTCATAAGTAAATGATCCATCTTTATTCACTTGATAAGACTTAGCATGAGCAGGGGGAGGGTATCTAGGTTCTCCGTTTGGTAAAAGTATCCAATTATCAGAGCTCTGATTAAGCTCATACATTTCTATATGATCACCGTCTGGGTCTTTATCTAACTTTATAGCTCCACCAAGAGAATCTCTCGATAATGTTCCTCCCTCATCCATATCTAAAATCCATGTGTTTCCTTGACTATCATAAACTGATAAGGTGTCTCCAGAGGTAGAAGATACCTCCACACTCTCAAGAGTTACAAGCTCACCAGTAATTGAATCTGTGAAGGGAAAATACGTACTTATCGGAGCTCCGTTTAATAGGCTCAAACTGTTATATCCATTTGCCCTTGTCACAGGACAATCATTCTGCGGAATTACTCTAATTTTTACTGTATCTGGGTCGCTATCACAGATCCCATCATTTGCGTAGTACAAGAAATAGTCCATTTCATCCTCACCTCCTCCATGAGTGTAGGTAAACGATCCATTCTCATTTATTGTTACTGAACTTTTGTCACTTTTTGAGCCATCCGCTAAAACCTTAGGATCCGAATCCTTGTATGCGTATAATTTATCACCATTTATATCTGTGTCATTAGCTAAAAGGCCACTAGCGGAGTCTACTACTAACTCTTCACCCTCAAGTACCTCATAAAAATCTGTAGTAGTTACAGGGCAGTCATTTACATTTATAACCACATCTCCCGTTACTACGTCAAATGCACCATTAGAATAAACTATCCTCAGTCTGTAGGTAAAATTATCCGATTTAGGTGATGAAGAGCCGTCATGGGTATAGGTAAAGCTTCCGTCTTTATATAACCTAAATGATGATGATACAGCAATTAATGGACTACTTGCTATTGATGATTCAGCTGTAGCTCCTGCTGGTATTGGGTCATTAGCTAGTACACCTAAAGCTGCAGAAATATTAATTGTTCCTCCTACTGTAACAGTAAATGTATCAGCAACTGCCTCTGGAACTGTATTATTAACTGTGATTGCTACATCTTCAGTATCATCACATCCTCCACCGTCAGTCACTTTATATGTAAAAAACACCATTAATGGGTTCGTACCAGTAACATATTGAGGCGCGGTGTATTTCATTATACCATCAGGCGAAAGGGTTATTGTTCCACGAGATGGAGAGGCAAGAAGTTCAAAATTTAAAACTGGATCCAATCCAAGAAGATACTCATCGTCTTTGACTCCAAGAGTTAAATCTACTTCAATCGATTCAGCCTCATTTACTGTAAATGTAGCATTATCCGCATATGGACAGTCATTGATAGGATTAACAGTAACTGTTACTTTTGCGGTTGTACTAAATCCATCCTCATCAGTTACTCTATAGGAAAAATCCTCCTCACCTTCTGGTGTTTCAGAACCATCATGTGTATAACTAAAAGTTCCATCTGTACAAAGACCAGGGAAGCCGGTATCTGGACAAGTAAGAAGTCCTTTAAGTGGATATCCTTCGACTTCAATAGTTAAGTTAGTACCTTCTGGGTCGTAATCATTAGCAAGTAAACCAAGCGATGCATCATCAATAATAAGTTCACCGCCTTCATCAACGCTATATGCTCCAGAATATACGTCGTCAATAGCAACTGGTGGGTTTTCATCGTCAATTATTTTTATAATTCCCGTTTCTCTAACCACGTAAGATATATTTTCTGAGGGTGGTACATCCGAAAAAGTATTATTTAATTGTATCACAATACTTTCGTTAGGATCTTGAATGTTGTCATCTATTGCTGTTATAATTACCTCTGCAGTTGTATCACCAGCTGGAATGGTTACAATTTCAGTCTGGTTACTTGAGAAATCAGAATCTTTCTCTGCTATTAAGGTCGATGTGACAGAAGGATCAAGCCCCTCATAATTTAAGGCAACCTTTGAGTCCTTGTCGAAGGGTCTTGAAAGAGTAATAGTTAATTTAGCAACACCACCATCCTCATCAATAGAGTCCTTATCAAGAGAGAAAGTAACTTTAGGTGGGTCGTTATCTATGACAGAAAAAGCTATAGAATCATTTCCTACCTTTGTATTTGGAGGACCAGCCTTAATACCAGTTGCTTTAAAGTAAAAAGTCTCTGTTTCCTCATACTCAGCATCATCATTTGCAGAGATATTAAAGTCGTTAAAGGTAGTTCCATCATCAATCTTGACAATAGAAGTAAAGTTTACGTCGTTGCCGTCAGCATCACCACCTGTCATTCCAATATAAACCTCAATGTCTTGGGATTGAGGCGAAGGTATCTGCAATCTCAATCTCGTTGTTGGTTCTCCTTCTTCAAGAAGGAAGGTATCTCCAGACACTAGTTTAAGACTGACAATAAGATCATCATCTAGAATTTCAATCTCCCTATCATCATTTATATTATCAATTGTACCTACATTTATTGACGTAATCTCAGCAACAATTTTTTCGTTGGGCTCAACTTTAGTATCGTTTACAGCAGTAATTGTTAGAAAGCCAGATGATTCTCCAACAGGTATGGTGATTATATTATCTGTCGGGTTCGTTAAATTTGAGATTGTAAAATCATCACCTAAACCAGCAACTCCAGAAAAGGTTATCGTTACATTTGTAGTAGAAGTAGCATTTACAATGGCATCAGAACCATCTTTTAAGGTTACTGTAAGCCTTGCGGAACCACCAGCTTCCTCGATTGTTAATAAATCAGCTGAAAGGTGAGCTATAGGCTGGGCATAGGAAGAGATCCCAATTATGAGAAACGATATAACATATAAAAAAAGTGATAAATTCCTCTTCATTTTGTGTACATACAATCTACAAATATAAAGATTTAGCTTAGGCATACGAACTAAATACCTACTAATAACGACCTGAAAATGGTAAAATTTTAATTTTTATTAGCTAATTGACCACAGGCAGCGTTAATATCCTTACCTCTACTTCTCCTCAAACTTACATTAACCCCTTTTTTTAGAAGATAACCGATAAATTTTTCTGTTTTTTCAAAAGATGATTTCTTAAATTCAAGTCCCTCTACCGCATTATATTCAATAATATTAACTTTTGAACTTAGATGTTTTGTGTATTTATACAGTTGATAGGCATCTTCAATGCTATCGTTAACATCTCTTAGTAAAACATACTCGTACGTTACCTTTTTCTTCGTTTTTGAGAAGTAATATTTGAGAGAGTCTCTAATTTCCTCTAAAGTATTTGACTTTCCTATTGGCATTATTTTTTTTCTTAACTCCTCATTTGCAGCATGTAATGATAAGGCCAGATTCACCTTTACATTATCATCTGCCAATTTTCTTATCATCTTTGAGATACCAGATGTAGATAAAGTTATCCTCTTATAAGACATGTTAAGTCCTTCCTCAGAAGTTATAAAGTGTATTGATCTCAAGACATTTTTATAGTTTAATAAAGGTTCACCCATGCCCATGAATACTATATTTGTAAGCGGTTGGTTATGAACCTCTAAACATTTTTTTGAGATATAAACTACCTGTCGGTAAATTTCAGATGCAGATAAATTTCTTGTAAGACCCAGAGTACCTGTAGCACAAAAACTGCAACTCAGTGAACAACCAACCTGCGATGAAATACATGCAGTCATTCTTTTATTTTTAGGAATCAAAACTCCCTCCACAAAATTACCATCATGAAGCTTAAACTTTGTCTTTATGGTTCCATCTGAACTTTCCTCCTCAACGTCGACATCTAAACTATTTATAAAAAACTCTTTGTCAAATTTTGATCTATCCTCAAGAGAAACATTAGACATATCCGAGAAAGATGAACAGCTTTTATTCCATATCCACGAATATACCTGTGAGGAGACGAATGAGCGTATATCGTTATCAGCACAGAAACTTTTTATTTCTGTCTTAGAAAGGGTAGTAATATCTTTTTTCAAAATAATTTAATATCTAGCAAAGATATTAAAAGCATATCTTTAAAAATTATGTATTTTAGTTTAATATGAATTTTGATAAAGTAGCTAATTTAATTGGAAAATTCTGTTCTAGACTATCTCTTCTTCTTGTTATATTAGTATCCTCAGATGTATTTTTAAGGTATATCTTTAACTTTTCTACAGCATCTCTTTATGAACTGGAATGGCATGTTTTTGCAGTAATATTTTTACTTGGATCTGTCTACACTTTACACATTGACGAACATGTTAGAGTAGATGTATTTTATAATAAATTTTCAAAAAGAAATAAAAAGCTTGTTAACTTAATTGGTAATCTTATATTTCTAATTCCTTTCGGTATTGTTATCTCATACACATCTATACCATTTGTTGAAGATTCTTATAATATACTAGAGTCAAGTCCTGATCCCGGAGGTCTACCGTTTAGGTTTTTAATAAAATCAGTGATCACCGTATCATTTTTCCTACTTTCTTTTGTTGGAATTATTAAAATAATTAACTCATTAAAGGGTTCAGAATAATGGAAGCTGCAGGACTAATCTTATTTCTAATAGTTATTATTTTAATCCTTATTGGATATCCGGTTGGCCTCACGTTAGGTGGAATATCAATCATTGCAGGACTGATTTTTTTTGATATTGATTTCTTCTATCTCGTATCACTTAGAATTTTTGGCATAATGAATAATTTTGTGTTGTTAGCAGTTCCATTATTCATATTCATGGGATTGACTCTGGAAAAATCAGGAATAGCTGAAAAACTTCTTGAAACCATGGCTATTTTATTTGGAAAAATTAGGGGTGGACTCGCATATTCAGTTGTTATTGTAGGTGGAATGTTGGCAGCATCAACTGGAATTGTTGGAGCTACAGTAGTTACTATGGGATTGATCAGTCTTCCCACAATGTTAAAAAGAGGATATGATAAAAAAATTGCCACAGGGGTAATAGCCTCTTCTGGAACACTAGGACAAATAATCCCCCCCTCTGTGGTTTTAGTTTTACTAGGAAGTGTATTAAATATTTCAGTAGGTGACCTTTTTACCTCCGCGCTTCTTCCTGGTATTACTTTAGTTTTTTTATATGTTATCTACATTGCTTTAGTTTCTCTCATTAGACCAAAAATGGTTCCATCAATGCCAAAGGATGAAATTAAAAATTTTAGAAAAAATACAAGTAACACTGAACTTATAAAAACATTTATCCTACCATTTGTGCTTATATTTTCCGTTTTAGGTTCAATTTTTTTGGGAATAGCATCACCAACTGAAGCAGCAGGAATAGGCGCTCTGGGAGCAATAATATTAAGCTATTTAGAAGGAGGATTAAATTTTAAAAAAATTGACTCAATCTCATTAGATACAATGAAATTAACATCAATCGTGTTTATGATTCTTTTAGGTGCAACTTCTTTTTCTCTTGTCTTCAGAGGTCTAGAGGGTGATAAATTTATTATTGATATGATTTACGCATCAAATCTTTCTCCTGAAATGTTTACAATTCTGGTACTAATGATTGTTTTCGTGGCAGGTTTTTTCATAGATTTTATTGAGATAATATTTATAATAGTTCCAGTTATTACTCCTATACTAATTGCATTAAATATTGATCTTTTATGGATAGGAATTATGTTGGCTATTAACCTTCAAACATCTTTTCTGACGCCTCCTTTTGGGTTTTCTCTTTTCTACCTAAAGAGTGTATCGCCAAAAGAAATTAAAACAACAGATATATACGTTGGTATTATTCCTTTCGTAATTATTCAGTTGGTATTTTTAATTTTTCTTTTCTTTAACCCTGACTTTATATATCTGATACCGGATTTTTTAAAAAATTACAGCTCATAATATATTTTATCACTTACTACTGACCAGTCTTTAAATTTTACTCTAAAATCTTCATATGCATCAAATATTTTTTTGCTTTTTGGATCTTTATCTACCATTTCTTGAAGCACTTCATTTGATTTATCTTTAAATGACTTAAGCACATCCTTTGGAAAGATTTTCAGCTGAACATTTTCCTCATTTAGTAATTTATTTAAATAAACACTGTTTTTTGAGTCAAATTCACATTGCATCCAAATATTTAAAGACTCTATTCCCTTTTTAATAATTTCCTGTAAGTCACTGGGAAGAGATTGAAACTTACTCTTATTAACAATCATTTCTAGAACCCCTCCTGGTTCATGCCAGCCAGGATAGTAATAATATTTTGCTACTTGATAAAAACCCATGAGATAATCGTGGTAGGGCCCAATCCACTCTGTAGCATCAATGACCCCTCTTTCAAGATTTGTGTAAATTTCGCCTCCAGCAACAGTAACTGCTGTACCACCAGCCTTTGATAGGACCTTTCCTCCAAAACCTGGTATCCTCATTTTCAAACCATTTAGATCATCAATGGACAGTATCTCCTTATTAAACCATCCACCCATCTGCATGCTTGTATTTCCTCCTACAAACGGTATAAGATTAAACGGTTCATATATCTCACGATAAAATTTATATCCTCCACCAGATATTATCCATGAATTCATCTGTTTTGAATTCATACCAAATGGAACAGATGAAAAAAACTGACCAGAAGGAATCTTTCCAGCCCAATAGTAAGAAGCGCCACTACCCATCTCAATTGCACCATTACTTACTGCATCAAATGATTCTAAACTAGGAATTAATTCTCCGCCACCATAAACCTTAATATTCAATCTACCACCAGACATTTTTTGTACCCAGTCAGCAAAGAGATTACATCCTTCTCCTAGAACAGGCATGTTAGGAGCCCAAGTTGTAACCATCTTCCAATTAAACTTTTTATTGAAATTAATATTAATATTTTGAGTCTCGTTCTTATCTTCATTTGTTAAACACGATGAAAGAAGACTAGCTCCTGAAAGAGTTACTAGAGATTTATTGATAAACTTTCTCCTATTTGACTTTTTAACCATAGCTGTTTGTTATTTCAATGTAAAGTACGAAAAATATTCATTTAAAGAAATTAAATATTAAATTGCCAAACCCTATAATGAAAAAAAAAAAATATAGTCTTTTATTTATTTTCATTACCATATTCATAGACATAACAGGTCTTGGTATAATTATTCCAATTATTCCCTCCCTTATATCAGAATTAATTGATGGGTCTATAAGCGAGGCAGCAACCTACAGTGGTTGGCTTATGTTTTCCTATGCTTCTTTACAATTTTTATTTGCTCCAGTATTAGGTGGATTAAGTGATCAATACGGGAGAAGGCCTGTAATTTTATTATCATTATTAGGGTTTGGAATAAATTATATTGTACTCGCTGTTGCACCAAATATTATGTGGTTGTTTCTCGGAAGAATATTTCAGGGAATTATGGGAGCCAGCCTAACAACTGCATCGGCATATATAGCTGACATAAGTACACCAGAAAAGAAAGCACAAAACTTTGGTCTTATTGGAGCTGCCTTTGGTCTTGGATTTATCCTTGGCCCGGTAATAGGAGGTTTTCTAGGACAATATGGATCTAGAGTGCCATTTTATGCAGCCTCTCTATTTACAATTATTAATTTAATATATGGATATTTTATTTTACCAGAGTCTCTTAAAAAAGAAAACAGAAGAAGGTTTGATATTAAAAGAGCAAACCCGATTGGTACACTACTCTCACTAAAAAGGTATCCATTGATTTGGGGTCTATTGATATGTATTGTTCTATTTAATATAGCTCAACACTCAAAACACAGTACATGGTCATTTTTTGTTATTGAAAACTTTGGATGGGATGAAAAATTAGTAGGATATTCACTAGGCTTCATAGGACTACTTGCAGCAATAGTTCAAGGTGGGTTAATTAGGCTTATTATCCCAAAATTAGGAAAAGTTAAAAGTCTGTACTTGGGAATGACTTTTTATATAGCTGGACTATTTCTTTTCTCCATAGCTGACAAGGGATGGATGGTTTTTGCTTTTGCTATACCACTTTCGCTTGGTGGATTATGTGGACCAGCTCTACAAGGCATAATGACAAATAACATTCCTGACAATGAACAAGGTGAGTTCCAAGGGGGTATAACAAGTCTAATTAGTTTAACATCAATCGTTGGACCATTGATTATGACAAATCTTTTTTATTTTTTCACAAATGACAAGGGAGCAATTTATTTTCCTGGAGCACCATTTCTTCTTGCAGCAATAATTTCAACACTTGGTCTAATTGTAGCAGTTAAATTTTTGAATAAATCAGATCTAAAGACCTAGATATTAATCCAGTAATTTAGTTTTAAAGCTAATGATCTATTTTTAAGATCAAATAGATTTGAGCCCTTAGCAAAATAATTATCTGTGAAAACAATATAAATATCAGATAAAGGTTTAAAGTTCCACCTTAATCTGGTATTTAAATTTATGTTATCAATTTGACTATTATATTGAAAGAAGGTGGTTAAAAAAAGTTTAGTGTTAAAACTCACCTCAACTTTTGATGAATAAGATGATAGGTTTGAATTAGCATAGGGCAGTAAAATTTTATTATTATTATATGATAAATCAATATTTACATATGGAACAATCCTGTAATTAATCGATAATCCATAACTATAAAGGTCACCGTTAAAAAATCCACCAATACTGGAATTTAATTTAAAAGAAAACAATCGTTGATTACTACTATTGTATGATATAGTTCCTCTGTTATAATTGTATCCAGATTCAGATGGAAGAAACTCAATTCCTGTTCTTGTTGGGTCGAAATCATATAATAATAAAGTATATTCTTTTTGAAATTGAAAGAAAAAACCTGACCTATTGTTTAAAGAAATAGAATATTTTAATTCGAGCTTCTTATCTGTGTCACCATAAATGGGATGATTATAAAATTCATAATCTACTTCAGCGCCATGATTATTAACTAATCCTGTTGACGGATAAAAAAGATACCTAATGGAAGGACTATAGTAAAAAACATTTTTTCTCATAATAAATCCAACCTCAGGATTGTAATTTTCTGCTATCTTACTAAAGTAATTCATTATCCTTAATCTTGAATTAGTAAACATTAGCTTGCCTCCATAAGAATACGTATTTTTTGTTTTTAGATTATCAAAGGTTTTATTAAAATATAAATCTGTTGAAAAATTTGTATTTGTACTTAATAGCTTTAACTCAACACCAGCTACCCTATTAAATGATTGTGAGAAATTAGCATCATTATTAATAGGTTGTTTATTGATTAAAAATGATGAAATTCTAGAATTAGTAAAAATCCTTCTTTCTATAACTGCCATCCCATAATTAATTGAAGGTTGATTGATCGAAGAGAGTTTCTGAGTCTGCATATTAAGTATTCCGACCCTGTAGTTCTCTCCAATTTTACCACTTAACTTTGTACCAAAGATTATAGGATTTTGAATGTACTGACCCTGTGTTGAATCGTAACTTATACCAATCCTTCTTGAGAAGAATGGCTTATTTGTATCATCTCCAACATCTGAAAAAAGATCAGAATTTTCTATAAAAAATTGTCTTTTTTCTGGATACATAAGTTCAAATCGAGTAAGATTTGTCCTTTGTGCGTCTACCTCTACTTGAGAAAAATCAGGATTTAATGTTAAATCTAAATTTAAAGAGGAGCTTAAACCAACATTTAGATCAAGTCCAAATTCAGGTTTAAACTTTTTATTATTAAAACTAATTTTATCATCAAGACCACTACCAGAAACATAAGGTATTATAACTATATTTTTTCCTGGTTTAGGTAAATCAGAATCAAACTCTATTTTTCCTGCGTAGGATAAATTATACGGAAAATACCCTTTCGGTATTGCTGTCCAATTAGACCATTCACTTCTGGCTAAATTATTTCTCCCAATATTAAAACCCCATACTCTATTTCCTTTATTGTACCTTAATGATCTAAATGGAATTGATAATTCAACAATCCAATAATCCTCATATTTTTTCACATAGGATTCCCATTTTGTATTCCATGATATATTAAATACTCCAGGTACTAACGCAGCCCCCCCTTTTGCTATTAATGATTCTCGCTGTACTCCATAAGGGTTGACTCCAAAATTAAGAGCATTTTTTTGATCGTTATAAGTATCGAAAGTAATTGATATTGCCTCATTATTTGGACCTTGGTAATCTCTTTTGAGAGAATTTACAATATATCTTTTGGGGACAGAGTCATACATTTTTCCAGACAGATAGAGTCTCTTATCTGTAAAAGCAAGTCTTACCTCTGTTATTAATTCTGATGGAATTGAGTCATTTGGAAACTGTTGAAAAAAATTTGAAGCGATCTCAGAATTTGACCAAAATTTTTCGTCAAGTATACCATCTAATCTTATTTCTTCATTTGTTTTAAAAATTTTAATTTTTTTATTTGACCTAGCATCAACACAAAAGCTAGATAATAGGAAAATAATTAAATAGATATTATAACGTTTAAGGTTCACAATAAAAAATAATATAAAACAGATAATGGGATAAATAAAAATAAAGATAAAAAATGATAAATAGGTTGAACTATATATTTATCCAGTAATTCACTTTGAAAGCAAATGATCTGTTCTTAAGGTTCATAAATAGAGGGTTCTCAGCATAATAATTATCAGTGTAAACTAAAAACATATCTGATAGTGGTTGAAACCTCCATTGAAATCTAGCATTAAGGTTTATGTTGTCAAGCTGGTTATTATATTGTAAGTATGTACTTAGAAATAAGTCTTTTGAAAAACTGATATCAATTTTTGAGTCTAAAGAAAAGAAGTCAGCAGATGAATATGGGCTTGGAAATACTAAATTATTATACTGACTACCTAATTCAACATTTAAGAATGGCGGGGCTTTGTAATTAATTGTTCCACCAATATTTTTTATGTTTCCATTAAAAAATTTGCCGGCCTTACCATTTAATCTTAGAGAAAAAAGCTTTCTCTCTGAGGATCTAAAGTAGAAAGTATAATTTGTGTAATTGTAATCAGAATTTGCGGCAAGAGCTATACCATCAGATCTTGAAGGATCAAAATCATATAATAATTTAGTATAAATCAAATTGGTCTTAAGAACCAAGTATGCAGATGACTTAAACCTAAAGTTATAATCAATATCAATATCATAATCAGTTAATCCATTCAATTTGTTTCTATAAAACTCATAATCAATTCCAGGTCCATGAGTATTTATTGAACTATTCTCAGGAATGAATTTATACTGAAATGATGGACTAAGAAATAAATAATCTTTCCTAGGAACAAATCCAACTTCTGGATTAAAGTTCTCACCGACTCCATAGAAGTATATATTAGTTTCGTAATTTCTTTTCTCATAAGATGCATTAATTCCATAAGAATTGGAATTTGCTTTATTATCTTTTTCTAGAGATTGATGATAATAAAGTTGTGATATAAACCTTGTATTATTCGACTGCAGTTTTGACTCAAATCCAATAACTCTATTAAATTCATCCAACTCGTGGGCATAATCTTTACTCTCATCGTTAAAGAGTGACTGTTTATTAATTATAAATGATGAAATACTAGAGTTCTTTAGAACATTCTTCTCCAATACAGCCATTCCATAATTGTATGAAGGAATTCCACTGTTTGAAAGTTTAGATGTCTGCATATTAAGTACACCAATTCTCAAATCTTCAGATAATTTTCCTGACAATTTTGCTCCGTAAATAATTGGATTTTGAACGTATTGGCTTGTTGTAGTGTCCCTTGCGATGCCTATCCTTCTTGTAAACATTGGTCTTGACTCTCGTGAACCAAGGTTTGAAAATAAATCTGCGTTATCTGTAAAAAATTCTCTTTTCTCTGGCAAAAAAAGTTCAAATCTTGTTAGGTTGGTTCTCTGTTCGTCAACTTCAACCTGAGAAAAGTCAGGGTTGAATGTCAAATCTAAATTAAGGGATGAACTCAGAGCCATCTTGAAATCAAGACCTGCATCAAAATTAAAATCTCTTTTTGGTAAGCTAACTTTATTCCTTATACCAGACCCGGAGACATAAGGAATTAATACCAAGTTTTGAGAAGATTTTTTTAGTGGATATTCAAATTCAATTTCACCAGTCATAGATAAATTGGCAACGGAATACCCAAGTGGGATAATTGTCCAGACTGAATTTTCGTTTATTTTACTATTTCCCCTGTATGAGTTAAAATTCCAAACTTTTGAACCTTCCTTATACCTTATTGAGTTGAAAGGTATTTTAAATTCAGCAATCCAATATCCTTCATACAGTTTTACTTCAGAAAACCATTTTGTATTCCAGTTAATGTTGAACCAACTGATTCCTCCA
>Ga0208390_1000098_pt1 | contig 26126 bp, 44 predicted proteins | sample Knorr_S7_td_Surf_FD_185594 | JGI IMG/M metagenome (GOLD analysis project Ga0208390, IMG submission 185594) | Marine microbial communities from Southern Atlantic Ocean transect - Knorr_S7_td_SurfaceA_ad_6m_LV_A (SPAdes) (version 2) | ecosystem: Environmental > Aquatic > Marine > Oceanic | place...
ATCTAAAAACAAAACAATATTTTTGTGCTTCTTCGCTTCTGCTTTTGTTGGCAGTTCCGAAGGTTGTGCCCAAACCATATTATTTTCTTTTGAGTTAAAATAAGGGATACCTTTAATATCTGTAGGCTCCCATAAACTTAACCTAATATCAATTACTTTCGCATCGATATTTTTTGCAATTTGGTGGATCACTTCCGATTTACCTATTCCAGGGCCACCCCATACAAATATAGGTCTCTTAATCTTCAGTGCGTGTAATATAGACGCTTTACACTTATTTGGCGATAATTGCCTAGTGCTTAAAGCATCTACTTCTGTTGTTTTTCTTCTTGGCATTTTGTACTCCTATAATTACCTTGTTGTTTAATTAATAATACATTCTACTACCAAAAAAGTCAACCATAAAGATTGGTTAAAAACGCCAGTGATTATGCGGGTCATTTGCCCTGTGGATAACTATTCTTGTGATTCTAGGCGGGATAGTGCCTTATTCAAACCGTATTTTCTTATATCTCCCGAAAATAGCATAAGTTCCATTGCTTTCTTTTCATTGGTAACAATTACACCATCGTCTGCTAGATAATATGGAGTGTCTAGATACTTGTCTAAAAATATGATTACCTGCGTGGTTAGTGTGAAGTCATTGGGGAAAGGCACATCATAAGTTTGAAGTTGTAGTTTATCCTTAATAAATGTGATCCCTTCATCGGTTAGTCTAAGTCCACCAAAGTTCTTTGATCTACTATTCTTCCACCACATAGGCATATACTCTTTGAGAGTATTTTGACCAATTGCTATATTGGCATTCTTTAAGAAGATTTTAGTATAGGTTTCTTTCCAGTTCATTTTTCACTTACAGTTTCACCTTGGGTTAATTTAACCACCGTGAATTCTGTAGTGTTGAATAGTGTATTCAATTTCTTCGCTAGATTAAATGCGTGTCCAGGGTTTGAAAAACTAACCTTTTTGTATTTAGGTCCTGGGTAGTTGTTAAGCAAATTTGCACTCTTCAGATTGAACGGCTTGCCCTTGTAGAACACTGCCCAAATTCCTTCAGCCGCTAGGATCTGCTCAGACTTGTAGTCTTTCTTATTTGTGTACTCTAAAAGTACTGTTGGTTTAGGTCGACTCATAATTTGCTAATATATGAGTATTTATCGAATTTATGGATGTGTTATAGTTTACCGCCGTCTACTTGAACGTTTACGGTTTCATCTTTCTTTGCTTCTGTGCTATTATTATGGGCCATTAAAGCCTCATAATCCCCCGCTAGACGGGCCAGTACAGTGGCTAGGGTATATGTGATATGCTTGGCTGTATTGATGTCAATACGCACTTCTTTTTGATTGCCCATGTCTGCACCTTTAACTTGCTCGATGAATCTTTGTAAACTTGCGGTGTTAAGTGGTTCTTTTGTTTGCATTTGCCAACTCCGTTTTCATTTCCAAAATAGTTCTAAATGGTCCTTTAAATGGATACCTTTCCAATGTAAGTAATTTAGGACAATAACTTCTTACCCATCCTTTTTCAAACTTGATTATGTAATAACCTGCACAATATAAACTTTTAGATTTTTTACTTTTGTTGAACAGTGGCAGTTTACGTTTTACATCAAACACCATGTTGTAAGGAACGAACTTGCTAGGGTAGTCATAAACATCATTCTTCTCTGACTCAACAGGTCCTGGTGCAGATAAACTTGTACCCCACATCCAATCACCTGTAAAACCTTTTTCAAGTGCGTCCACGTTATCAAATATTCTTGTTCCCGATTCACAACTAAACATATAACGTCTGTCTTCTTGTTTACATATAGTTCCAACTTTTTTGCCATCCGATTCTAGTATCCAGAATCTATTTTCTAATATTGGCTTTGCGTATAATTTGTTTGTCATGCCGTTACCTCTTCTTTAACATATTTTGCGTTTAATGGTTCTGCGTAACTCTGAGGATAGTCAGCGATCCTTTGTAGATCCCATTTTGCACAAAATTTAATAAGTTTTAATCCTACTTGTTCTACTGCCTTAGTCTTTGCACTTGCGACTGTGTCTTTTATAATTTTTTTAATTTCATCTGGTTGTGCAGACAAATCACATAGTGTAACATTTCTTTGATAATCGTCTATCACTCTATGCTCGAACCCTTCATGGTCCACCCAACGTTGCAACATCATATTGTTCCAACTATAACCTTTTGAATTCCTATCTTCGAATGCTTCTGTCAGACCAACTTTAGTTTTTGTACCTTTTGTACGCACACCTGGATATGCTGAAAACACATTGTCAGCAGTATCTCCTCTCATACATTTTTCGAAGAGTAACCATTGTGGATTAGGAGCAGGTCTTTCTTCTCCTGTTTTCTTATCTTTAACTCTGTTGCCTTTGTCATCAAAGTATCCTTGATGTGTAATTGTAATCTCTTGCACACCATTATATTGTGCAACATTAGGGGCAATCAATTGAGCAAAGTCGCCATCTGTGCTTATAATAAAATGATTGTCGTTAGGATGTGCTTTCACCCAACCTGCAATCAAGTCATCTGCTTCTAGTTGTGGATTTTGTAGAACTGTGCAATTAGTTTTTTGATCTATGAAGTCTTTGAAGTTATCAAATGTTTCCCAAAATACTTCATCCTCTTCAACCTCTTTTTCTGTTCTGGCATCTCTTACGTTTTTTCTATTTCTTTTGTAAGGCTCGTAAAAGTCTTTACGCCAACTCCTACCTTCCAAACAAAATACCACGTGATCTCCTTTGAAGTCCTGCCATACTTTTCGAATGCTATTAAAGGTGATATGCAACGCCATACCTATCTTACTGTCCAAATCGCTCTGTATAGCGAACTTGGATCTAAAGAAAGTGTTTGCAGTATCAACTAAAATGTAGTTCATCAATCAATATCTATTCTAACTATGTGTTTTCTTAATTCTTTTACAAAGAACTCCAACTTATCAATCATAGAAATTAAGTCTTTATCTGTGATATATCTACTTCGTTCTTTTAATCTATCATACTCTTTGATTGATATTTGCACCATAGGTGAAAGATCTCTTGCTCCTTCATTTTCCATAGTTGCATCAAGTCCTCTTTGCTTTTCGTCCGAGTCTGTCATTTTATCTCCTAACTAATCTCCGATTTGTCTTTGCCCAAATCTTTAACATTAATATAACCTGCGCCTCTGTCTGGATCCATTCCTTCTTCTTGCAATATATTTCTTGCAATAGTTTTAAACCAGCCATCAACAATTTGTTCATTTGTTTCGCCTTTATAGCCTGCGTCCAATAGTTTCTCAATAAACTCATTATTCCAATCTAGTTCAAAGAAACCATTTCTTATATTGTCTTCGTTTATCTTGGTGTCTAACACAGCCACCCAAGGTTCGCCTTCTTTTGTTGCCTGTTCTTTCTCTTTCATAAGTGCTTCAAGTCTTTTGTCCTTCTCCGTTTTAGGAGCGCCATCTTTCTTCTTGAATACATCTTTTACTTTTTTTATTACATCCATTTTAAGTTCCCCATTTATTTCCAAATATATCTACTTGCAGTCTTGGAGTGTAACGCCATCCTCTTTCCATTGCCAATCTCGCTACCCCTTGAGTGTTTAGATTATACATTTCCGATCTGCCGCCTAAAGGCATACAATATACCGGAACATTAATTCCAACATCGGAATATTCTTTTACTGCCTTGCCCACTTCATCAACATCAGTTGAGTCAGCAACAACAAATTTAAAATACCCATCACTGTTTGGAATATCAAAGTATGACCTTGCAATGTCTGGTTTGATCGCAGTCTCCCACGGTTCGCCTGATACTGAAAGTTTCGGAGAACAACTCCATGTCACTTTGAATTTTGTTTGTTTACGCAAATAGTCTTCGAAATCTTTGTGCAACGGTTGTGTTGTATTAGTTTCAAATGTTACGTTTTTTAAGTCTTGCATTCTTGGATGTTCAAATAATTCTACATAAAGTCTTTGCCATCCCAATAAAGGTTCACCACCTGTCAGAATAAAATGTATATCTTGTCCATTATCCATAGTCCATTTGCCTTGTGGAGTTAAAGATAAAACATAGTCAACAACTTCATCTACAGAATGATCTTTCATATACTTTTTAAATTCAGGATAGATACTCGCATAAGTGTCGCAACCAGTGTGTACTATTGGAAGTTCTTCGAAAGTTTCAACCTTATCAAGTACACCATCATCTAATAATTGTTTCACTTCAGGATTGTACTTGATCCCTTGTTTTAATTTTTCTGCTCTGTTTGGATATCTTTCTATACCAAAGTTCATGCATCTAAAATTACATCCGAACGTTCTTAAAAATACTGACGGAACACCTACAAATTTTCCTTCTCCTTGCACGGAGTAAAATGCTTCACTGTATCTTAATCTACTACTCAATTTGTGTGACCTTTCATACTTAAACAGATATCATAAAACTCTTTCTTCAATGGAGCGTGTTTATCGAATGCACCAAGTAATATTGCAGTTGTCATATCTGATTCATGTTCTCTTACACCTCTCTGCGTCATGCAATGATGTTCTGCTTTTATCAATACAGCCACGTTAGGAGTTTTTGCATATTTCTGTAATGCATCTGCTATCTGCGTTGTCATCTCTTCTTGTATCTGCGGACGTTCTGCGATATGATGAACTATCCTATTAAATTTAGAAAGTCCTATTACTTCCTTCTCCGGCAATACACCAACCCAACATTTTCCTACAATGTTCTGAAAATGGTGAGCACACGTAGACTTAACACTAATCGGACCGCTAGTGTATAAACTTCTATATCCCATATTAGGAAATGAAGTGACCTTAGGTGGACTTACAAATCTACCTGCAAATATTTCATTGATATACATCTTTGCCACACGTCTTGCAGTTTCTTTTGTGTTGTGATCATTCTCAGTATCAATCACTAGAGCATCTAGCACGTCTGAAAACGATTCCTCAACTTCCTTTTGTAAGTTTGCAAGATCGTCGCCTTCTAAAAAATCAGCAATGTTGTCATTGCTATGAAATCGTACGCCTTTGTCTTTAAGCCTTTGCCTAATCTTTTCTGATGTTTTCATTAATCCCTCTTAATATATTTTTCTAACACTTCTATCTCATCATGATATTGAGCAATAACCGCCAATTCTTTTTCGATTGCCTCTAATATATCAGGATGTTCACCAACGCCGACAGCCTTTTCCATGTAGACTTCAACATTAGCCGAGTGCTTCGCAATATGACCTTTCGCGTGTTGTATAAGTGCGTCATATATTGTTTGTCTCGATGCCATAACTTTTCCTCCTATAACTTATTATATTAACAAATTTTTGCCAATTTGTCAATGATTTGATTGTAAACAATTTGGTTTCCTTCTTCCGAATAATGATTGACCTTTCCTTTATACTTAGGCCAGGTATTACTCAAATTCAAAATATTATCTTCTTTTGCGTAAAAATTGGATATTTCGAAATGATCTATTGCCAAATACGGAATTGGTATAAATTTTTTAATCTCGTTCCTTATCATATTGTATATGTCAATTGCATACTCGTCATCATAATGATGATGGAACCAATTTTTGGCAGTACGCAATCTGGGGTTGAACCAGTCAAATTTGTCCATGATGTCTGTGTAGATTAGATCACAGTCTTTGTGCAATCCTTCTTTGTGTACAGGATGTTCGGTTGTGTGTATTCTGCTTGGACTTGTATGGCACACAATCACGCAATCATAATTGTTAACCCAATATGCATCTCTGGCACTGAGGTTCCAAAGTTGTTTTAATATTTTGTATTCACCAACACCAGCCTGTGCTATGTTGTTGACTCCATGTTGTTGTGCCAACATTAAAGGCCAACCTTCTCCAGTGGGCCATTCGCAACCAAAACTGTCTCCTGCTAATACTATTCTTTTAGCCATGACAGATACTCCTTTGCGACCACATCGTGATATTGTTTATTGAAATGTTCATTGTCTTCTAAGAAATAATCTTCTGCTTTGTGTCCTAATGTATTTAGATGGTCTTCGACACTCTTCTCCGCTCTCTTCAGTGTTTTAATTTTACCAAAATATTCAAAGTTGTTGGGCCATATGCCTCTGCTTCTAAAATTGAATACATACAACTTGGCGTTGTTCTCTGCACAAATATTGTCCCAAGCATATGCGTTCAATAAAAATTCTCTCTTTTCCAATGTTGTATTACATTCATTAAAAAGTTTTACCTGCATATAGGAATCTCTTCTTAGGTCAGGCTCTTCCAAACCTTCTTCATTTGTGAATTTAAAACCTTTTGCGTTTTGATAATCTTGTGCTGTAGGCTTTGTCAATATTTGAACTGTATCACCAGCGATAGGTTGATCAGAAAACTTTCTAATCATCTCATTTGATTCTGGATGTTCTATTGTGAAATGATCTACTGGCTCTGCTTCTTGTTTTAGTTTGCCATCGAAACTTAAAACCATTCTGTTCAAAGGGGCCAAACATAAGAATACTTCATCTATGTCGTTGTATTTTTCAAATGAAGTCTTCAACCAATTTGTGTATAGACTGTTTACTGCTCCTGGCTGTGCATATATCACAATAGGTTTATTGTGTATCTTGGAATACGTTTCGCAATAGTTGTTGTCATTCCAGAAAGAATAACTGCCTGGACCAACTTTGCCTTCTATGGTTTGATATCCGACTGTATGACTGTCGCCTATAAAAAGTGTTCTACTCATTGTTTTATCTTTAAATCAAAGTTTGCAATACAACGTGGGCCGTTTTTAGGAATACCGCCTCCATGCTTTATTTTACCATCAAAGATAATTGCTCTACCTTTTCTTGGTTCAACCGATTTTATAATTTTTCCATCATTGTTAAAAAATACTGTATCACCATCAGCATCATTAATAAAATAAATCACAACCGTGTGTTCAACTTGTAAATCAATGTGAGGTGCATAATGTTTTAAATTTGTTTGGTGTGGCATTGTAATAAACACTCTTGCCAACATAATATTTTGCAATATTAAATCATTTACATTGCACAAAGCCTGAGCCACCATTCCGAAATTTTCAAGGTGCTTACTGATTGATGTATGTGATTTAAGCAAATGTACAAAACTTAATGGCGGTTGATTTGTTTCTTTAGCAGTTGTTTCATATTTGCATTTAAAATCAACACTGGGATCAATAAACTCTTCACCTTTGCTTTTAACACCTAATGTAATTAACTCAAGATGATCTTGCAAATAAGCAGGTATTAGATCATCATAAACTTTGATAAATGGTTCATTATTCATTTTTTGTGTAATCCCCTTTGCCTGGTATAACATTCCTTACACCGCCTTTAGGATTCTCACAATCGCCATCTTTTCTTGGAATAAGATGCACGTGTGGATACATCACTGTTTGTCCTGCGGCTTCGCCAACATTTATTCCAATGTTGTAACCTTGTATTACGCCTTTTGCAATATTGTCATTACCTATCTTTATTGCAAGTTCAACACATCTAATAATTCTTTCTTGTGTTGCTTCTTTGGGCACGATTAAACTATGTCCTTCTGTAACAGGATATCCGTCATTATACCACACCATATCTTTAAAATCATATACAATATCACTCCAAGGTGCTCTGCCGTCTTTTTTTGCTTGTTCTAATGTATCAACTTTAATCATTACCACTCCTCCCAAGGAAAAACAATCCAACATGGTAGTATGTCTTTGTCTATTCCATAACAATAGTAATTTAATTTTGTAAACTTACTAGGTGCATTGTGTATAATAGCGGCAGTTCTAACTCTATCTTCTCCGCCAAAATTTTTATTAATAAAATTAAATGTTTCACCTGTGTCGTTTATATCGTCTATAATTAATATTTTCTTTTGAAAAGCATATGCTTTCTCTAAATTCCTTAAATCGGGTTTTGCTTTATGGTCTCTTAATCTGACGTCCAATGCTTCATGTGGTTTGTTTAATCTGTGACTTAGATACACTCCTGGTATGCAACCTCCTCTGTTGATACCCATTATTACATCCGGCTCCCATTTATCATCAGCCATTTTATCAGCAATTTGTTCCAATGCATTCCTAACTTGTATCATTGTAAAATATTGCTTGTTAACAGCCATTAAAAATTCTCCTCATCAGGATTTTTTGAAACATAATCATTATAACATATACGCCATATATTCCTAAATTTGTCATATGCAATTTTTAAACTTGGATATTCTTGGCATAGTTCATCTATCTTCTGTAAAGTAGGAACACTGTCCTCGAATGGTTTAGGCATTTTATAATCTTCAAAAGTCATGTTCTCAAAACCTTTGCCTGCGTCTTGCCTCATCATTTCATTTATATCACCAGCATTACTGCCATCATAACTGACGGTCATATTTTCATAAGCAGGTGCCCAACTTCCTGCAAATGTATCTCCTTGCACGGTGTAAGTTACTTCAGGCTCTTCTGCGGAATCTTTCTTTTCCTTATCCATTAATATAACTCCTCAATTTTATCACAAATTTTAAGTTTCAATGCGTCTTTGGCATCTAACCAAACGTCCTGCGGTGGAAGGAGTATTTCTCTTATTTGTTTCTCACTCATTCCAATACACTTTTTATAGTGATTGATCATTCTTCTTGTGCTGAGTTCGAACTCTTTAACACGAGCGAATAGTTCGTGTTCTTTACCTTCACTGCCCCAACTGTATTGGTGTGATAATATTGAAGTGTTTGGAGTCAAGATTCTTTTACCTTTAGCACCTGCTATGAATAATAAGAATCCACAACTTGCAATAAGTCCTAATCCAACAGTCTTTATTGGTATAGTACTTGCTTTCATTGTGTCTATTAAGGCAAATGCGGCATGAACATCTCCGCCTGGCGAATTAATTATAAGTGTAAGTTGTGGCAATCTATTTTCTGATAGATTGTGATTCATTATCCACTTAATTACATCTCTGCATGAATCTGTGTTTATATCATCCATTAGTACATATATTCCGTTGGATGCTAAATTGTTTGTAGGCGTGTTGTTGTTGCTTTGCTTTTTAGCCATTTGATATTACTCCATATAGTTGATTTCCTGAAAAGAATGTTTCTTTCAATTTTTCTTTTTGTTTATAGATTAATGGAACATATTTTTTATAGTTTTCCATGTAGTCTTCAATTTTAGCAATTATTTTTTTCTTATTTGCCAAATAGTTTTGCCAGTCCTCAGTCCATTCACTAGGATAAGCAAATTCGGGGATAGCCATTTCGCTATAACTTAATCTATTAGGAACCATTGGTATCACATCTAATAATGCTCCTTCATACCAACTTATGCCCAATGTCTCTTGCAAGTTTGCACTGAATATAAGTTTTGCACTACCTAATAAATTATGATATTCATTCTTAGTTAAAGGCTTTTCCTGACATACCACAAAATCATACTGTGGCATTGCATTTTTTAAATCTGTAAAAATACCAGGCTGTTTTTCTGGAGCCATTCTGTGCGGAAATAATATTGTGTTTGTTTTATCCATATTCTTATATAAGTTTAATGTTGGTTCCATATATTCCATAGGCCAACCTACTCTGGATATTTTCTCTTTTGGTCCAGGATTCAATCCTAAATATTTTCCTGTGTCTTTAAATGCTTCTGTAAACATATCAATATGGAAATCTGTTGCAAAGAAATTGTGATCGAATACATCAAACATTGCCCGTTCAGTATTTCTGACCCAGTCTGCATCACCGATCAATCTTCCTAAAAAGTCTTGTGGATCATATGATCCGGCGTGCCACATACCACCTATCTTAATTTTAACTTTTAATAGTTCCGCCATATATTTTAATTGTAATACTGTTGGATTCCATGCGTCTGTGTATAGGAAGTAATCACCATTTTTAATTTTACCATCACAAAACATTTTTCCTATCTTTTCCATCTGTGCTGATTTGTACACATTGGTTCCGCCGAAGTTTAAAAATGCACCAGGAGTAGTTGCCTGTGGAGTGTCTCCTCCACTTATTGTGACCACTGATTGATTAGATGCACGTTTGAGTTGTTTAGGAAGATGTTCCTTCCACTCTTTTGTGTATCTTGTATCTACTGCTTCTAAATCTACTATGTATATTGTCATTTGTCTTCTAAATATCCTAATAATGCTAAACCTATAAAAAAGAAAGCACCAAACATAAACATATCGCTAACGAATTCATCTCCACCATATAGACCAGGCATAGGCATAAACCATGCAAAGCCTACAAGTAGAACAAGTCCTATGGCACCAAATAGCACCCACATACTAAACCTCCGATGTAACTTCTTGTCCTTTATGATAATATGCGTGACTTCCGTTTTCTCCATCTTCACTTACTTCTATTTCAATATCTCTGTTAGGATATTTTTTGTTTATTTCAGCATATAAATCATCGCTGATCATTTCACAAGATTTAAAGTTTAATTGCAACGTTTTTTCTGTGTACAATTTCTCTAACCATCTCTTGAACTGAATAAACTCAATATCTCTATCATCATGGAATACTTCTATTCCTACTTTGAAATGAAAGATGTGTCTATGAACATAACCTAAGAATGAAACATCATATTCATCACCTGTTGCCAATTTTGGATCATCCAAAGCCGCAGGATATTTGTGAAGTCCTTCTTTTCTAAAAGTTACCCATATCAGTTTGTTTACGTGTTTTTCCATATTTTTAAACATTCCTTTAGTATAGCATTTTTACTCTTCATTGTCAACGTCAATAACCGTATCGCCAACGTATTCAGACCAATCTGTGTAGTGCATATTTTCTGTGATCGCTTTTAAGTTTTTACTCCAAACACCTGTGTTTGAATGTCCCCACGTCACATCATCAATTTTCAGTGTGGTATTTTTATTCAACTTGTAAATGTTTGGTATCTTTGCACTCACCATCGGAATGAATCTTTCAAATTTCATTAGTCCTGTATCTGTAACAGTTTCAATAAATTCTATACCAAAGTCCAATGTGACCCAGTATTTGTTTTCTAATAATTCTTTCATGACAGTTGTAAACTTCTCGTTGCCGTCATAACTTTGACTTGTCCCAAAATAAATGTGTTTGCAATTATGATGATCAGCCAAGTCCATTATTTCTTTTACATCTCTAGTACCAACGACAAATAATGTTCTAAAACCTTTTGCTATTGTGTTTTCTATTTCATCTCCTACGAAATATACAACCTGTTTCCTTTTTGCTGTGTCTAACGCCATTCAATGTATCCTCTGTTATAGCCTGGCATTCTTAGATCGCCTTCCTTGAAAGCATCTCGCCATTCTGTTTCTCTGTCATATCCTTGACTCCAAAAGCCACTAATGTCTAACGCACCAGTCTCGATCATTTTGACTGCCATGCTCATACATCTTTTAAAGTCTTTTTGTCTTGGACTTGGAAATATTACTGTCGCCGCATTCCATAATAGTTTGCTGAAACTTGTTGTGATGCCGTTTGTTTTTTCTGCACCCAACACAACCAATCCCTGTTCATTAATTAAATCTTGTGTAAACACTTCATCCCTTGTGTTAAGATCCACAACAATATCATAACCACCATCTACCTTATCTTTAAGTTTGTCTCCCCAAAGTTCTTTGTTGCTACTGCCCAATACTTCTACATCAAAGAAATAATGTGCATTAAGATATTGATATACAACCCATGCTAAAAAGCCACTGCCAATAATTAAAAGTTTTGCACCTTTTACATTACGTTTTTCAAATTGGCTTTCATCTTGCATAACAACATTTAAACCACAAGCAACTGGTTCAATGATGTATTTAGGGTCGAGTGCAGGCACTTTTACATAAGTTCCAAAGTTTGCATTGTATTCATCTGCGTATGCAGGTTCACCTCTAGTGGCAACTAGATCACCTTCTTCTACGTCTTTGATATCTTCACCTATTTCTAACACTTCGCCAAGTCCTTCATGTCCTTGCATTTCCAAAGGCAAAGGACCAAATTTACCATTCATCATATCTATATCACTTCTGCACACACCCGTCATTTTCGTTTGTACACGTATCTGATTAGGACCTATAGCAGGCAGTTCAAAGTCCTTCTCTTCGAAAGATCCATTACCTTCAGTGTAAAGTATTTTCACTGTTTTCATTCAGTAACTCCTGTATCCATAAATCTATATCTAATTGATTGTTCCAAAAGTATCCGTCGTCCATATGTACAAGGGTATCTTCTATCATTTTTCTGTATGCACTTTCAGGACACAATCCTAATTGTATCGACTCGCCGTTGCTTTCTCCACCTTTATAAAAATGCATAGCAATATCATCACCAAATGGACTTTTCCAACTTGCATTTAGTATGAAAGTCTTATCACCATTAGACAGTGTTAGTTCTGCATGGTCAGGCACATCATAAACTCCATTTTTATCTACCACTCCATAGTCAGTGCCTGTGCAATCTTTTAATGTGTATTTTTGTTCTGTTGTAAATTTTTTAACACTATAATCTTTAAAGTTTGGCCCTGCCACTGCTACAAATAAACTTATTAAGTGTGGCAGTAAATCTTTTTCAACACCGCCCAATGCAAATTTACTATTGGTAAACCAAGTACCTGGATTAGGTATTCTATTTCCATTTATCCAATTTATTTGTACAAGATCACTTGATGCGAATTTTGTTTTCATTTCTTCAATGTTATCACGCCACATATTATTCTTTGTCATTACAAATCTTGTAGGTTGATTTAAATTGTTTAAGATCCGCCAATGGTCGGAAGATTCAACTCCAGGCTTTTCTACAAATACCAATTTTGTATGTGGTGCCACCTTCTGTGCAACTTTAAAATGCAAATGATTTGGGACACATATATGAGCAGTGTCAAATGGACTGTGTGATGCAAGTGCTGTTGTAAGTTCAATAAAGTCGGCTTTTTTAGATTGATCTCTATCCACAGTAATTACTTCATGTCCCATCTGTGTAAGGACATCCTTGTATAACTGACCAAATCCCATTCCAACTATTAAACTTTTCATCCGTTTACTGATCTCTTCATATTATCTAATTGTGTTTTTAAAAATAATTTAATTTTCTTAAACTTTACAAGTATTTGTTTGCCGTCCCAACTTCTGTCGTAGCCTCGTTCCTCTTCCATTTCTACGACTTTCTTTTTATACCAATCGTATTCCTTTTGTACTGCCTTTATTTTCTTACTTCTTATTTTTGCCATATTATACCTCCTCGAATAAGTTTCCAAATTGTGTAGAAGCATTAACAGTTTTCTTACCTGTTGCTCCCCTTGTTCCTATAATTGACATCCAGAATCTACTAAACTCTTCTATTACTGCGTTTGCTTCATCTCTACTGCTTGTTGCAAATACGGCATTAACAATATCTCTGAAAGCAATTCTATCAAACTTTTCTTCAACTAACATCTTAGGATTAATTCCTTTGTCATATGCTTCGTTGGCTTCTTGAACTGCTTTGATATGCATCCAAACATTGTGAGCCATCTGTAGTGTATAACTAAAACTATCCCAACTTGTTTTTGGATCGTTTTTCATTTTATTCAAATCACCTGGATTGTAACAAGTGATATCTTTAAGCATCCATCTTTCACTTACAGGACTGTCTCTAAATGCAGGAAAAATTCCTTTGTCTAGCACAGCCTCTCTAAATGATCTAGTGTCTTTTGCAAATGCTTTGTCGTCTGCACTTGGCAACATTCTGTATACCCATTTCTTTTTGTCTTTAATTTCAATATCTGTATAAACTTGTCCATTTGCACTGGCTAAGAAAGGACTAGCACAATCAAATGTAATCATAAAGTTTTCATTGTGATACTTTCTAACTGCTCTTTGTACATCAGTTAATAGCACTGCCCACTCCAATTTGCTTGTACCTAGGAAGTGCATCACATCATGTTTGCCTTTTTCAAGCAATCCATCAAATCTTAATGCAACCAAACGTTTCAGAGCCAAATGGATATCACACATATTTTGTCCACCCATTGCCCAGCCGTTGAAGTGATCTGTATATTTCTTAGGATCACAATAGTCTTTCATTTGAAGATACCAATCATCTGCTTGTTGGAAGTTTTCACCTTGAAGCACATTTAAAAACTTACAATTACCATTTCTATTTTTCATAAAATAGTCGTTGTTTATTTTTGTGCCATCAACTGCTTCTTGATATGAGTTGATATTACTTGCTTTCGCGCCTTGAGGAGACCGCGACACCCAAGCGGGAATATCAAGTATCATACCATAGTCCATATTATGATCCATGAACTCTAGCACTTGTTCTCTTTTCTTTTTGGATTTAGGACAGGTTGGATCTTTCCAATCACCTTCCCAAACTCCTTTACCAATCTGGAAACCACCAGAGTCACCTAATAACCAATTGTCTTTTCTATCTCTGTTTCTTATGATATCATCTCTAACAGAAAAGTGTTTCATGTTTAAGTCGGCGTGTCCTGCCGAATATAAATGCCACTTGTAATAGAAATAAGTGTCCTTTGGTTTCATGTAGTTTAAACCTTCGACGCCATGTTCAAAGTTTTGCGGAACTCTCTTAGGCAAGATATAATCTTCTTCGTGTCTTGCTTTACCCAAGTCTCTAGCAAAGAAACTGCTCATAGCAGGAAGGAACGTTGCGTAGTCCTTCTGTTTGTCAGTTAAACTATCAGTTGGTATCTTCTTATCCATGTACTACTTTGTTTGTGCAGGCAGTATGTAATCATATTGACCAATACCACTATCCACTGTTATTTTCATTGCTCCTTGATCAGATATACTCATCTGTATTCTACCATCAAGACTCAAAATACTAATAACTTGTTGTATAGGCCAACTCCAAGTATTTTTCAATTCATTGGATACCGCTTGTTCGAATACAAATGAACCTGCGTGTGAGTTTGCATCACCGAAATAAAACACAAGATTGTTACCTTCTGTCTTAACTGTGAACACAGTTTCTTCCACGTGTGCCGCCGCTTGTAGTTTCAATCTAGCAATCGCCGCCACTCTTGGTTCAAATTCTATATCCCAAGCAGTGCCTTTAAATTTTACTGACTTTAATTTTTCATTGATGATTTCAGTGCTCATAAATCTGTAATCATTTTTAAAATCTTTTCCAGCATTTTCAAAGTGTATGTGTGTTGGAATTGTTTTGCCATTTCTTTCTGCTGACTTAACTTCAATCTTTGCGTCCTTCTGATATTCAGGACATTTTAAGTGAAGCGCCAACTTGTCTAAGTTTGGCATACCAAACACACCATCAAATTCATTTACTTTGTTGTTTGTGTTTGCTGAAAGTATCACTGATCTGTCCTCAGCCATGCTTTCTATTTTAGTTTGCTCTTCATTAGTCACTTTAACTAAACTTAAAAAGCCTAGCGAGTGAGTATGGGCAACTATATCTTGTAAGATGTCTTTCATTATTTTCTCCTCATTGTTACATTATATTTAGGTTTTGGCGAAAAGTCAATCACGAATCCTATCATCTTTTCTTAACCCCAAACCGTTTATACGCCTTTTGGACACTCTTTGCTTGGAAATAACAATCAGCAAGTGCATTGTGCAAATCCATTTGTATTCCTTTCCTTGGATCTTCCGGCAACATACCAAATAATGTTCTACTATCACGTATTTGCCAATAGTTCCAAGGCACAGGTGTTTCTAATTGTGCATATAAATTTTGTAAGATTGCGTAGTCAAACAACGGACCTTGACACCAAAGTTCGTCTAATCCTACACACCATTTGTTAAGTTGTCTAACAAATTCTGTCAGCGGCACTCTATCCTCATCTCCCAGTGCTTCTTCTCTAATTTTTTCATCTTGTTTACCCCACCATTCTAAAGTTCCGTTATCCACATGGCGATTTAAATCACTTTGTTCGTCTACATTTAATCTGAGGTATAATCCATTGTGAGGTTCTTGTTCTGTGTATGGATCAAATTTTATAGCACCCACAGTCAATACAGTGGCATCTGGTCTAGTGCTTAAAGTTTCCAAGTCTATCATTCCATGTGTAGCCATCTATCCTCCAAAGTCAAATAAGTTGTTAAATGTGTTTTTACTTTCCGTAGATTTAATATCCCAACCTAATACTCCTAACAAGTTTCCTAGTTTGTTATCTATTAGTGTGCTTTCCATTGCATCATTGTCGAATGGTAAATCTTTGAACCAACTTGGTATGTGCATCTCATCTGTAGGATATGCAACAGAAGTATAGTCCAACGGATTCTTTTTAAGTTTGCATACAATAACTTTCATACCGTCATGTATCTCCATAGAGTATTTGTCATTATGCATTTTCTTTAGGTTGTTCCAATTTATACTTGCTCTTACGTGACCTGGCATATTTGCTTTGCCTAGTCTTGCTTCTTTTTTTGCATACTCTTGAATGTTGTTTGCTCTACGTGGAGATCCTTTTTCCCAACCAGGTCGCTGTTTGAATTCATTTCTAAATTGACTTATTCTATCTAAAACTTCAGACTCAGTCTTTTCAGTCAATACCATTATTAGTAATTCATTTAAAAAGTTTTGTATGAATACAGGAGTATCGGATCTTTTCAAATCTAATCCCATTGCTTTTATTTTTCCTGGTTTGTCATCTGTATCTTGTCTAAAGTTTTCTAAGTCATACATTAATACTGCATATCTTTTCTTTGTAATAAAAAGTCCTGTTGAACTTACAGATTCTCTACCTGCCTTAATTACTTCTGCCCTACTTTTTAGACAATGGAAAGCCTCTGCCATAAACTTTTTAAAACTGCCATTTACTTCTTCACACACCTGATCATATAACTTTATGACACTTTCTTTAGTCCAAGGAATAGAACCATCATTAATTTCTTTCTTTAATACTTCGTAAGCACTAAAATAAGCGGAGTCTGTGTCACCATATATAATTGCTTTCCCTACGTGATTGTATTCTCCTGTTATGACTTCATTGATCTTTGCCGCCATGTGTTTTGAAATCTGTCTACCTGATAGTGTTGTTGATTGTCCAATACGTTTGTCAAAGAATCTACAACCTGGATTTAATATTGCGCCATACAGCGAATTCAAATTAATTTTTTTAACAAGTTGTCTTTTATCCCAAAACTCTTCTTCTGCTTTATTCTTTGCGTCTTTGGATTTCTTTAACATGGATTGCATTTCTTGTCTTTCGGTATACCAACGTTTTAGTAGTCCTGGTATCACGCCTTCAAATTCACTTGTAAAAATTGTGCCATTGGCACTTAACATCATCGGATTGTTACTGTCAAAAATTAATTTATACACTTCTGCACCGCTCATAACTTCTGTTTTACCATCTTCCCAATCCACGTGTATAGAAATATCTTTACGCATTTCCATCACTGCATCATATTCCAATGAACCAAAATGATTCTCCCAAGCACCAGCAAAGGATTTCTTTTGTAGTGTCATTTGTTCGTCGATGTATTCTTCTGTGTGAGTTGGTCTTAATTGTCCCATTACACATTCAGGAGCCATATTCAATGCTCTAATGACTGACGGATACAGTGAACTTATGTCCATGGATCCTATCCAATTATGCAATCCTTTCTTAGGAAAAGCCACATAAGCACCTGCGGCAGTTGTGCTTTCTGGATCTCTCTTAGGTCTATTAGGAACTTGTACACCTCTTCTGTGTGCTTCATTTATAATTGCTTGTTCTGTTACTGCTACTGCACCTAGTGTAGTCTGTAATAAAACTGTGTTTGCGTGTGCCAATTCATTTGTTAATGAAATAAATTTTAATTTTCTATCCAGTTTGTCAATCAGCACGGTGTCTTGCCTGTTGTATTCTATGAATGTTCTAAAGTCTTGATTGTAAAGTTGATCCAAACTGCCTTCATATACAGTTTTCTTTTCTCCTAGTTCATGTTCACCAATAGCATCTAATCTGTATGAATGCCTTTCTTCGTATGTGTATTTTCTATAAAGTTCTAGTGAATCCAAATGCACTCTTCCAACTAAATCATATGTTTCTTGTTCACGACCAAATCTTTCGAACACTCTTTTTTTAGGAAGTTGTTTCCATAAACAAAGTTTTCTAGTGTCATCTTTGCTTAAAACTTTTTGTATCCTGTTCACAACATATGGAATATCATAACCTTCGGAGTTCCAACCACTAATAACATCTGCATCTTGGATTGTATCTAAAAAGGCTGTGAGCATTTCTCCTTCATCTTTGTAAAGATATAAGTTGTCTATTCCTTTTGTAACTTCTTTCGCTTCTTCTATGCTCATTGTCTTAGGTGGCATAGCGAAAGTAACTGTGCTGTCTAACCATTGTAAAGCAACAGTGATTGCCGTAATAGGCATAAATGGATCACTAGGATTACTGAAACCTTTTTCCGGATCGAAGTCTGCTTCAATATCAAAGAAAGCAGTCTTTAGTTCAGGAGCATCTCTGTTGATATAGTTTTCGCTCAAGCATTGAAATATTGGATTGATGTCAGATTCGAATAAATTCTTACCTCTGTTGATTGCAAGTTCTTTGTGGAAGTCTTTTGTAGTCTTGGATATGATTCTATTTAAGGATTTACCAGTGGTGCTTTTAAACTTACCACGTTGGTCTTCATAATAAAAAGTGTATTTGATTGGATATTCTTTGAAAACTCTTTCGCCGTTTTGACGTTCAACAACTCTTATGAGATCGGAACCTCTGTCAAAATAGCCATCTATATAACTCATTTATTCTCCTAATGTCATTTTCGGCTGACACATACCTAATAATCACTTGTGGCTGATTGGGCCTATAAACAATAATATAACAGTATACCGCCTATTCCGGTAATTGTCAATACTGCATTTGTAGTTATCAGTGCCGGTTCTTTCCAAATCACTGAAACGATTAACCAATTAATTCCTCCTAATACTAAAAGTATCGGACCAATTGGATAAAGATGTGGAAATCCTGCATTAACGAAAGTTCCTACAATTAAAGTAAATGTAGCAACCCATTTTAAAATTTGATCAATTTTCATACTTGTCAAACACTCTGTTGATTGTATTGTTCACGCACACGAAGTGAGCACACTTAGGCATATCCTTAACACGTCTTGCACCTATATAAGTGCAAGTACTTCTTATACCGCCTAATAATTGTTCAACAGTGTCTTTAACTGGGCCTTTGTCGTCTAGTATAACTGTCTTGCCTTCTGTGCCTCTGTAACCATCTTTTCTTGCTCCATGTGTATCAAATGCTGATTGCGAACTCATGCCATAAAAATATCTTTTGCCATCTACTAATTGTGTTTCGCCTTCTTGGTGACCTGCTAACATACCACCAAGCATAACGAAATGTGCGCCTGCTCCTAATGCCTTTGAAATGTCTCCTGGTTGTGTGCAACCTCCATCCGCAATTATGTGTCCGTCTACGCCATTAGCCGCATCGGCACATTCTATAATTGCTGAAAATTGAGGAACGCCAACACCAGTTTGAGTTCGTGTTGTACACACACTACCTGGACCAATACCAACTTTCACTATGTCGGCTCCGTTTAAAATTAATTCTTCTGTCATGTTTGGTGTTACAACGTTACCAGCAATGATCACTTTGGATGGATATTCTTCTCTAATACGTTGCACAAAAGAAACAAATTGTTCGTGATATGCATTTGCAACGTCAATTGTTATTACAGGAATGTCTGGAAACGCCGACATAACTTTTTTCAATGTTTGATAGTCCTGTGCGTTCTCGTCCCATAGTGCACCTGTGCCTACGCAGGCAGATACATATTTGAATTTAATACCTGTACCGGCGGCTTCTTTCCAATCATCGAAGGTATAATGTTTTCTAATTACTGTGAGCATTTTATATTCCTGCAACACTCTTGCCATAGAAAAAGTGCCAACGCCATCCATGTTCGATGCCATTACAGGAACGTAACTTAATTCTTTTCCACTGTTCCTAAATTTATATGTTCTTTCCATGTCAACATCTCTCCTAGAACTTAAGGCAGATCTTTTTGGCTGTAACAAAACGTCGGAATAATCTAAATGTATGTTGTAATCAATTCTCATCAAAAAAGTCTTTTACGTTTATTGCTCTATCATCAATCCAATAATCATATACTGGTTTCTTCATCTGTATGGCAGTGTGTTTCACTCCCCATTCATCAAGTTGCTTCTTGGTTAGTTCCGTCCAATCTTTCCCGGAGTTACCACCCCTTGCTGTCCAGTAATGTAACTCATTGCCTTCGTCGAACAATTTATTAAGTTTGGCAATGCGATCGAAATCAGGTTTGCTGTTTTCGTAGTCACTGTTCTGGTTGTAACAAATTGTATTGTCGATGTCGACAATGTATTTCATTACTTGTCTTTACCAACTGCAATAATTAAATTCTCCAAACTATCAAAAGCCTCAGAATATTTGCTCCACTCTCCTTTGTGTGCAATTTTTATTGCCTTGTTTATTAAAGCAGGTTTTACTTCTAGTTCTTCGGACACTGCTTTCACTGTGTCTTTCAGTCCTGCATTTAAGTCTTCTATTTCCTGTAAAACATTTGAACCTTCATCTACGATTCTTTTCAACTTTGCTTGTTCTTCAGGGCCGTATGTTCTTGCTGACATATTACTCTCCTTTTAGATATTTTACCATGTTTTCTGGCGTTGACTCAACGTATGGGTCATCGTCAGTTCCTTCATTGTTTATGCCTGGCTCTTGCCACCATTTTTCTATTGCACCGTCTTTAACCACTGCCATGTATCTCCAACTTCTATTACCGAAGCCTAAATGGTTTTTACCAATCAGCATACCCATAAATCTTGTGAAGTTTCCAGAACCATCTGGAATCATTTTAACATTTTGTATTTGCATTCTATCTGCCCATGCGTTCATTACATATGAATCATTTACGGAAATACAATATATTTCGTCAATGCCCATATCCTTAATACTATTATATTCTTTTTCGAATCCTGGAAGTTGTTGACTTGAGCAAGTAGGAGTAAATGCTCCTGGTAAACTAAAAATTACTACTCTTTTTCCTTTGAAATATGAATCTGTTGTTGCGTTATGCCACTCACCACCAATTGCACAACCGCCATCGGTCTCCACTTCATCACCTGTTCTTATTCTAAATGTTACTTTTGGAATTTTAAATCCTTCTATCATAATGTACTATACCTGTTTTAAAAATTAATATAAATGAATTATACTTAATTCTTCCGGTAAAGTCAATGATTAATTTTAGGATTTGCGTTCTTTATCTTCGTAGAAGTAATCGTTGGTGTCACCAAATACAACACTGGATTCATTTTCGCAATAAAATTCTATAGTGGATACTTGGAAGTCTGGTCTTTTGAGTTCTGATGGAGTTAGTGATGCTTCAAACCAAAGCATTCTATTATTTGGTTGTGCAAAGAATTGTCCATTTCTAAGTTTGCCAAAATTGTGTTGTTTGTGTTCGCTTGGTACTTCTGAAACTCCTGTGTTGACTGTGTTTGGATCTCCATGACAGGCATCAATCGTAAACATATATTCACCTTTCATTCTGCCACCGCCCTTTAACATTATCTCAACATCACTTGCTTTCAATAATGATTTTGTCCATACTTGTATGTTAGAACTAAAACTGTCCCACAGTTCAATAGTTCCTAAAGGTAATTGATCTTCTTCTTTGATGTTTTCTTTCCAAACAAATGCTGACAATGGAAATTTGTCAAAACAAGCACCATACTCTGGAAGGTATGCTTCGAACATTAATGCTCTGCCTTGTACGGATTTAACCGCGAACATTATTGCTTCGACTAGTTCGCCGTGACCTCTCTTAAGGTCGTGTAAGTATTCTTTACGAACCCAGCACTTTGTATATGGAATATTTGCAACAAAATTCAAGACACAACCTCCCCCTTGTTAATATAGTGTATTTATGGAAAATTATATCTTATGTAGAATTACGACTTCTTTTTTGTGGCAACATTAATTGCTTTGCCACGTCTATTTGGATTAGGATCTTTTTTTCTTTTTCTTCGTGCCGCACTTGCTCTGCCTTTTTTACCTAAGGAGTATGCTTTTGATCTAGGTAGACATTTAGGTTTGCCTTCACCTTTTTTCTTACCACCACACGTTCCACGAATCTTTCCGCCTGGACCCATACGCACCCATTTGTCTTTGAACCATTTCTTAAGATTTTCGTCTAAGGATTCGTCTAGTATAAGATCGTAGCAATTGACACAGAAGTCTACGTGTTCCCTTTTAACGCAGTTGGGTACCCTTTTTCCGAACATGGTCTTCATGCCCTTCTTTTCGTAACCCTTCCAACAACGTGTTCCTTCTATGATTTCGTTTACCTTCATTACTTCTTACTCTTGTTGCCCCAATTAGCCGCGCCTTTTTTACGACACTGAACTAGAGCACCAGAGGCGTAAGCCGAAGGCCAAACTTTGTATCTTGATCTAACTTTGTGATAGCAGGCATCTTTTTTCTCTGCTAATTTTTCGAATTCTTCTTCTGAGATAGGTTTACCAACAAAATCTTCTAGGACTGGTTCAGTCTTTTTTTTTGAGACCTCGTCTAGTTTTGTTTGGAATTTTTTGCTTATAGTTTCTTTGTATGTTGGTTCAGGCTTCTCTGATTTTGCTTTAATCGCCTGAACAATTTTAGTTCTTGACTCTGTCATCTCTTCGCTAGACATCATCTCGTAATCCATGTAATGGAATACTGAACTTAAATAATCACTTGCTTTTGTAATCTTAGCCGCTACCCAACCTTCTAAACCTTCCTCTTCGGAAATGTTTTTTAATCTGTCATGCAGTTTAATTGAATATTTTGCCGCTTTGTATAAATCTGATCTAGCCATCTGCACTTCGTGGTCTTGTTCAACTTTGTGAGCCATTTGTCCTAAATCTTCGTTAGTGGACTCTTGATTGTGTTTATCATCCATTTGTTGTACTATCTGTTGTTGATGTTTTTGTAAATCTGCCATGTTATCAAATGTTCCTGTAAGTTTGCCATTTTGATATGAATAAAATTTACCGTCTTTGTTCTTTGCCGCTAATCCGTATTTGTTCATACCTTTAGATGAAGTGTCATCTTCCGCTCTCAATGAAGAAAGTTTATAACCTTTTGCCATGTACTCGTCTTTCTTCTCTGCAGGGATCATTATCGTTTTGCCATCTTTGTGGACATATACTTTTGGTTCTGCTTTACCAACTCTTTTCAAGTCAGCCGGTTGAACTCCGTCCTGGTGCATTTCTTTGAATTTCATAACTAATCTCTAGTTTCGCCGCAATCGTCACATCTGCAATAGTCACAGTTGCAATTTTCACATTCGCATTTACAATTTTTACAAGCCATATTAATATTTATCTCTTTAGCGGTCCGCCGAAGATACTCACTCCTGGTAGTGCATGAGCGCCTTTGGCTGTGCCGTCTTTCTTTTTAGGTTGTACAACTTTTGGTAATCTTGGAGCCTTTGTTCCTGACTTGCCAGGAGTACCTGTATATGATTTTTTAAATCTATCAGGGCCTACTGCAATATGTGGGGATACCACTGTTGCTATACTACCGGCACTTGTTGCGCCTGCCGATGCTAGTTCTGTTATAATTTCCCTGATCTTCATGTGTTTATTTACTTGCTTTGAACAAATTCTTCACTTTTTTAGAAGTGCTGTATTTTGCGTGAGGCACTTTAAGGTTCTTCTTACCGTAAATATCCCCTATTTTATGTCGGTACACCATTAGTTCTGGATCCAAGCCGTAATGATAATCAATACGTGCCTCCACCATTTTGATGTCCTTGTAACGCATTTAACTAAATTTTCTTCTAATGCTGTCCACAAGCACTCTTAATTTAGAGAATTTGTACCAACCATTAATTTTTTTTGCTATCTTTTTAAACATATTACTTCTTAAATGGGTTCAAACCTTTGATACCTTTTACAGCACCTTTAGTTGTATTACCTACTGTTTTTTTAATTTTACCTATTTTACCCTTTACGTCAGGCATTTTGACCTTAGGCATCTTAGGCATTTTAAGTTTATTAAACATAGTGTATCTCCTATGTGTGTATTTATCGGATTTTGTGTGTGAAATTAGGCTAATTTTTTGAGGTTTTCAATGCCGTTGTCTATTACAGCACGGTTGTTGATGCTACCCGGACCTGCTTCTTCATCGCCTGAACGTAGTGATTCTAGTCCTTCTATGAACTTATCGGATGTAATTTCGCTTGATTCAAATCTGTCTTTTAAAGCAAGAATGCTTTTAGCAGTTTCTTTTGCCCAGCCACTAGTGCCTTCGTCGTCTCTTAATCTTATAAGTTCTGTCAAGTAGTTCATATTGTTATTTATACTTTCTTAGGACGCCAGCCACCTCTTTTGCCATTTGCTGATTTATCCCAGTGTTGGACTGTGCCGTCTTTCAGCACACGATAACTCTTAAACTTTTTAGGCTTCTTGCCTAGCGAGTTATAAGGTTTGGGTTTATTGGCTCTTCTGAACGCCATTGATAATATCCATTGCTTCCAGTATTTCTTCTATACTGTATTTACCATAAATGTGCTTGGTATCTGTCCAATGAAACTTACCTTCTTCGTCCACTCTAACTGACCATTTTTTATCAGGTGATTCTGATATCATTTTGCTTTTTTTCTGCCTCTTCGCATATTAATTTGCCAACGTGCCAATTGACCTTTTCTACCAGGTGCCTTTGCGGCTTTCTGTAATTGTGCCATTGTTGCACCTTTGGGTATGCCATGTCTTTGACTGTCCCCAGGTTTTCCAGGACCTTTGCCATCTGCGAAGTTTTCTCTCATACTTTTAGGCTTGCCTTTGCCTAATCCTAATTTTTTAACATTGGCGTATTCACTTCCAATAGGACTGTCCTTGGTTGCATTTTGTTTAGTAATTATTCCTACGCCTTCGTTCTTAGCAATCAAATATTTTTTCTTGTAATCTTCCAAAGCGTTTTTGACTTTATCAATTGAATCTTTGTTTGCTTGATACAATATACCATATCCACCTCTGCCAGTCCAACGTTGTATATTGATTGGTCTATCGTCTATTAGTATGTTAGGTTTGTTATTCTTATTCATTGCGTAGGATTCTTTACGTCCTGTAACAATTATTTCTTGTGGTTTAGGTAAATGCTTACCTATCCAAACTTTTTTGTAGTATGCTGAATTTTTGTTATCACCTCTTAATGGCGAAGTGTTGATCGAATATATTCCGCCTGTAAAATCCTGTACCAATTTGATTAATGCATCTGCAGAATTAAATTTAGGCAAAGTTTCAAAGAAATTTGTTCCTGTAATTTTTTTTATTACTTCTGTTTTTAAATCTTTTGTTCTGTCAGAAGTAAGTTCTTTCCAATGTTGAACTCCATACAATTTTTCTATACCACCAAAAAAATCTGCAAGGACTCCGTCCATATCCAAATAAACTGTAGGCATCGATTCCATGTTTTCATTATACAACCTTTTGTTGTAAATGTCAATGGTTCTGCTTATTTCGGAAAGACGCATTAATTAAAACCAAAATGTGTTACTTCAGGATATTTGGCAATAATTTTTCTGGCTAGTTCGTTGTGATATTTGATTGTTTTATTCATATGCCCTTCTTCTCTGCCACCAGTGTACATAGTTGGTCCACCTGGATTTTTATCCACTTGAGTCGGCTCGTATGCAGACGGCTTGTCAATATTCTTTTGAAGCCATTGCGTAGTTCTAGCAATAAATTCTTTTGCCGGTACAGGCGGTTGATTATCTTCGAAGTCTGGATTGTAACCTAACGCATCAAGGAACTGCCTCATACTATAATTGCTCATGTATGGAGTATCTAATGGTTCGTCTTTTTGCCAAGCGTCTGGGAAGGTCCAAGTCTTTTGTGATTTGTCTTTAGGGTCTTTGAAGTAAGGCATCATTGATGCGCCTTCTAAAAGTTCGTGGAATCTCATTAGTCACCCTTTTGTTTGTCGTCTAACTTCTTCTGGACAAAGTCAATTAATTTCAAAGTAAATTCTTTGTTGTCAATATCTTCTTGTGTAAATGCAGGTTGCATTTCTATCTGTCTTTCTATGCCTGCAACTTTTGTGTTAAGGAATTGCAGTATATCAACTTTCATTTGTTGATCTATGTCAGCATCATCTTTAACATACTTGTCTTTAATTTTTCCTATTTCTTGATGTGAAGCACCTTTGCCTGCGGCACTTTG
>Ga0208390_1000099_pt1 | contig 26075 bp, 25 predicted proteins | sample Knorr_S7_td_Surf_FD_185594 | JGI IMG/M metagenome (GOLD analysis project Ga0208390, IMG submission 185594) | Marine microbial communities from Southern Atlantic Ocean transect - Knorr_S7_td_SurfaceA_ad_6m_LV_A (SPAdes) (version 2) | ecosystem: Environmental > Aquatic > Marine > Oceanic | place...
TAATTTATGACATTAAAATTAATAAAGGAGATGTAGAGGTAATTATGACTCTGACATCACCATTTTGCCCCGTAGCAGGAAGTATGCCGAAAGAGGTTGCTGCAAGAGTGTCTGAAGTTGACGGCGTAAAAAAAGCAAATGTTGAATTGGTCTTTGAACCTCCATGGACAATGGATTTGATGTCTAATGAGGCTAAGCTAGAACTTAACATGACAGATAGTTTTAACATATAATAATATGAGAAAAATAAATGTGGAAGGATTGCAATGTACTCAGGCTGTAATGGCAGTTCTAAGAGAAATGGTCTCCATGGAAGAGGGAGAAGAAATACACATAAGCTATGAAGAACCAAATGCAAGAAGGGATATCATGGCTATGGTCAAAAGAAGAAAATATAATTTAGTCAGTGAAGAAGATAAAATTATAGTTTTAGCAAAATAATTATGTCTAAAGTCGAAGATTGCTTGGTAGATGCAAGAATGCCTACAAAATTCGGAACATTTCAACTTTATGCATTTCCAGGCGATGATGACACTAAAGAAGATTTAGCTTTGGTCATGGGAAAAATAGAAGGAAGAATGCTCGTTAGAGTGCACTCTGAATGTTTTACTGGAGATGTATTGCACTCAATGAGATGTGATTGTGGAGAACAATTGGACTTGGCAATGGAAAGAATAGCAAAAGAAGGAAAAGGTATTGTTGTTTATTCAAGACAAGAAGGGAGAGGAATAGGTTTAGTAAATAAATTAAAAGCATACAATCTTCAAGACGAAGGTCTGGATACAGTGGAGGCAAATATTGCTTTAGGATTTAATGCCGAGTTGAGAAATTACAAAAATGCTGCTAAAATATTAAGGAACTTAGGCGTCAAAAAAATAAATCTAATGACAAATAATCCTGCTAAGGTAGAAGACTTGACCGAGGAAGGATTTGAAGTGACACAAACAAAACACCTACCAAATCCTAACAAAGAAAATAGAGAATACCTAAAAACTAAAGCCAAGAAAATGAGACATGATATTTCAATAGATTAACGATTAAAATTCTTCTTGATACTTTTATTCTCTGGTCGGCCAGCTACTGTCATCACCCACAGAATGAACACTCCCATAATTAATGCGTATTGACCCGTATGCCACCAAAAATAGTGAAACTTATCCCATGTACTAAAATCATATATATTTATCAAATAATAGCCTGAAAGAATTCTTATCAAATTTTCGACAAAGATGAAAAACGCAGCATAAATCGCCCATTTAGCTCGAACCATAGGTTTAACTCCTCTAAAACAAAGAACTAAAAGACTCAAAAAAACAGTCTCGTGCAACCCACTGCACTCGGCAACTATTTCCATATCAATTATGTCTGCATATGCTAAGATTGTTGAATTTTCGCCTCTTATGTAAACTTCTATTCCAAGAGAACTCTGAATAACATAAAGAATCCAAGTCAAAAATTGTTGATAGAGTAAGAGTGAATTTTCCCCTCGAGTCAGGTGCTGAAACAAGAGATCTATAGGTAAAACAAAAAGCATGACTAAAAGAAAATTGAATGCAACACCGACCAAAACTTTTTCAGATTTCTTTTTAGCATTAAAAGATTTACAAAGATAATTCTCTGCTTTATCAAGATAAAAACCAAAGTTGTCTGCATATCTTTCAAAAAGATAATTGGGTTCAACTGAAATTGGACCTCTAACAAAAAGTAAAATCAAAAATAAGGTAGATATTAGTAATGAAAAAATACCAGTTGCCTTATCATCCGAGCTAAATCCATAGAAAATTAAAAAGACTGAAACTAATAATATGATACCTCTAAGAATATCGTCACGCGATAGAGGCTCTAGCTTGATACTTTCGTTATCTACCACAGTCATCTAAAGCTAAACGTAGATAAAACCTTTACATTACTTTTCTAAAAATGTTATGACTGCTACTAAAACTTCTTTGGCATTGGTATAGGTTAGCTTGTTGAATGCAAGATCACTATTTAGCCAGACGAAGTTTTCATGCTCAGAACTTAACTTAACTTCCTTAGTGTTGGACTCAGCTAAGAAAAATATAACTTCTTTTGATATAATTTCGTTGCCTTTTTGAAAATTATATTCTATTCTGTGTTTGAATCCATCAAATAATCTAAAATTTACTATTCCTGTTTCTTCAATCAATTCTCTTTTGGCAGTTTCTAATTCGGTTTCACTGCCTTCAACATGGCCCTTTGGAAAATCCCAATGACCTTCATCACCATTTGATTTAGTAGGATGCTGAATTAGTAGAAACTCATCTGAACTAAACAAAACAATTCCACAAGATTTCTCCATACTTTACAGTCACCAATCTGCTATAACTAGATTTTCTACTAATAAACTAGAATTAATCTTTTCTTGAGCGAGACAAAGCTGTTGCAACAATTCCTAGTGCAAATACTGTGAAAATTGGATCAAAGCCTGGAAGGAAAACTCCACGAATCCACAATGTTGCTGTGACTGACCTTGCTTCAGTTTCACCTTGCAAAGTTGTTGCAACCTGCAAAATAACTGTATGGTATTCATTACTCCATCCAACGACAGTGCCTCTCGGTGTAGCAACTGTCAGCTGAACTGGTTGTTCACCTGATGCATCAATCTGATATTGAGCCGCAGCTAAAGCTACTGTAAAACCCGCGTCTTCTAAATCTTTCGCGTTCATCACTTCTACTGCTATAGTATCCTGATAATTACCATTGTTAACTGCTATGAAATTCAAAACAAATTCTTTACCTGGACCTATCTTTTGGAAAGGTTGAGATGCTTGAACGGATAGTCTTGCATATTGTTGAACAATAACCGCGAAACCTGCGTTTTTATTAACTTGATTTAACTGAGTATTGGTTTCTCTTCCAGAAGCAAGAGCATTAACTTGAACAGTTTTATATGATGAACGTGTTAAAGCCAAGGCACAAACCGGTACAGTGATACTACCACCCGGTGCTAAAGTAACTGAAACTGCACCTGGAGATATTGTAACACCTCCACCTGAAAGTGAAATATCGACATCAATTGTTGCTTGCCCTTCGTTAGAGATAACCATTTCAGTACAACCAATTCCGCTAGCTCCAGGTCTAACGTCCAATTGGACTTGACCATTAGTAAAACTTATAGAATACGCAACTGCAGCTTGAGCATCCGCTGGTGGTGCAAACATTACCAGAGATGTTCCTAACATGAGCATTGCGAGTAGTAGAGCTTTCGAAATTTTAGTCGCCATTATTTTTTCCTCCAAAGGGTGTATTGACTGACATACACAATTTCACACTTTAACTACCGCATAAAAAGGCTTTCTTAACAAAATATACATCAAAAAAGAAATCAAATGATTGAAAATTAGCCTAGTTTCGCAATTAATTCTTCACGATTAGGCTCTACCAAAATACTTTGATCTTGGAATACTATTACTGGAATTCGGCGCATTCCATTATTTAGCTCAATTGCTTTTTTGGTAGCTTCTTCATCATTTGAGATATCTATGTAATCATAATCAATATTTTTTTCGGCAAACACTTGCTTTGCTAATACACAATCTCCACAGGTAGGTGTTCCGTACATTAGTATTTTACTCATCATCATTCTCCGAATATGCTTCAACATCCAAACATGAACATATTAAATTTCTGTCACCATGTGTATTATCTACTCTACCTACTGATGGCCAAAACTTATTTGTTTTTAACCAAGATTTAGGATAGGCTGCTGTTTCTCTTGAGTACTCATGATTCCAATTATCTGAGGAAACTTCGAGTGATGTATGAGGCGAACCCCGTAATGGATTATCTTCATTTGAAAACTCACCTGACTTTACTTTGTCAATCTCATTTTTTATAGATGACATGGAGTCACAGAATCTATCAATTTCAGCTTTAGATTCAGACTCGGTAGGTTCTATCATCAATGTATTCGCAACGGGCCAAGACATTGTAGGTGCATGAAATCCGTAGTCGATCAACCTTTTTGCAATATCATCAATAGATAAGCCAGCGTCTGAGATCAAAGGGCGAGTGTCTAATATACATTCGTGCGCGACAAGACCCATCTTACCTTTGTAAAGTACAGTATAATCCTTAGACAATTTTTTAGCCATATAATTTGCATTTAGTATGGCAACTTCTGTAGCATATTTTAACCCTTCAGAACCCATCATTACAATGTAGGCCCAAGAGATTGGTAAAATGCTGGCACTTCCCCAGTGTGTTGCAGATACAGGACCGGTCTTACTTTGAGATTTATAATCTTCTAAAGGATTGGAAGGTAAAAATTCTGCAAGGTGCGAGGCAACACCGATTGGACCCATTCCAGGGCCTCCTCCTCCATGTGGTATGCAGAAAGTTTTATGCAAATTAAGATGGCAAACATCTGCTCCTATGTCTGCAGGTTTACACAAACCTACCATGGCATTCATATTTGCACCATCCATGTAAACTTGACCACCATGTTGATGTACTAAGGAACATATTTCCTTAATTTCATCTTCAAAAACTCCGTGAGTTGAAGGATAGGTGACCATCGCGGCAGATAATGAATCTGAATACTGATTTATCTTTGATTTAAAATCTGCTAAATCTATGTTTCCCTCTTCATCGCAAGAGATTCCTACTACTTTCATTCCAACCATTACTGCTGATGCAGGGTTTGTACCGTGAGCTGAAGTTGGAATTAAACAAATATTACGATGAGAATTTCCTTTATCTAAGTGAAAGTCTCTTATTGCAAGCATTCCAGCATACTCGCCTTGACTGCCAGCATTTGGTTGAAGAGATATTTTTGAAAAGCCAGTAATATCACAAAGCCAATCCTCCAAATCTTTGAATAATTCGTAGTATCCTTGCGCTTGATCTTCTGGAGCATATGGGTGTAAGTTGGAAAATTCAGGCCAAGTGACGGCTTCCATTTCCGTCACCGAATTTAATTTCATCGTACAAGAACCCAAAGGTATCATGCTAAAGTTTAGGGACAAATCCTTTGTCTCGAGCCTGTGAATGTATCTCAACATTTCAGTTTCGGAATGGTATGAATTGAATACTGGATGCGTTAGAAATGAATCTGTGCGTTTAAGTCCTGCAGGAATACTTTCGCTTAATAACTCAACTCCTGAAGATTCAAATATTTCCAATATAGTTTTCACATCTTTTATTTCTACTGTTTCATCTAAAGTTATACCTACTGAATCACTGTATTTCCAAAAATTATAGCCTTTTTTTAAGGCTAAATCTAATATCTTACTAGAATCGCATTTAACTCGGATTGTGTCAAAATAACTATCTGAATATAATTCAAATCCACTTTCTTTGAGGCTTTCACCGATAACTCTAGTGAAGTAATTGATACGAGTAGCAATCTCCTTTAACTTTTCTGGGCCGTGATATATGGCATACATGGAGGACATAATGGCTAACAAAACTTGTGCCGTACAAATATTGCTAGTTGCCCTGTCTCTCCTAATGTGCTGCTCTCTTGTCTGTAGAGCTAATCTAAGTGCATCATTTCCGTGCGAATCTTTTGAAACTCCGATTAACCTTCCTGGAAGATTTCTCTTATACTTATCTTTGGTAGAAATAAAAGCTGCGTGAGGGCCTCCGAAACCCATAGGAACTCCAAACCTTTGAGAATTACCTATTACTATGTCTGCACCCCAACTTCCCGGTGATTTCAGGAGACAAAGGGACATTAGGTCTGCCACTACAATTACTAGACTTCCATTGGCATGGGCCTCTTCTACTAATTTAGAATAATCTCTTATTGTACCTGATCTGCTAGGATACTGAATCATTACTGCAAATATGTCTTCATCAATAGTAATCTCTGGAGAAGAAGCTTCTTTAATTTTAATTTCTAAAGGCTCGGCGCGGGTCTTAACTACGTTAATTGTTTGTTTATTTATATCATCAATTAGAGCTAGTGTCGATCTTTTACCTCTCAAAGCATTACAGGCCATACTCATTGCTTCAGCAGCTGCTGTAGCTTCATCTAGCAAGGAAGCGTTTGCAATGTCCATACCTGTTAAGTCTGAAATCATTGTCTGAAAGTTTAATAATGCCTCTAGGCGACCTTGAGCAATTTCGGCCTGATAAGGTGTATATTGGGTATACCAACCAGGATTTTCAAGAATATTTCTTTTGATAACTCCGGGGGTTACGGTTCCGTGATATCCATTACCGAGATAACTTTTGAAAGTCTTGTTCTTTGATGAGTAGGATTTTAAAATTTTAAGAGCTTCTTGCTCTCCAACGCCATCTCCTACTTTTAGAGTTGAATTAAATGCAATAGAATCTGGGATAACATTATTGATAAATTCAGACATTGAAGAAAATCCTAATTCATTTAACATTAAACCTACATCATCGTCGGAAGGACCAATGTGACGTTTGGTAAAAATGTCAGGGTGTTTAGCATAATCATTCATAAAGGATTTGTATTAACTGTGCATGGGGCATATGAGTGTTTCGCTGAAATTAGGCATCCGTTCCATTTATTTGCCCATTCCTAACTAATGACTTCCATGGTAGTAATTGCCACCAGGCTTTTCACCGTGGAAGAGGCAAATAGCCTTTTAGATTTAATCAATCCGATTATTATTGAGCTATCTGATTTTTCTGTTAAACAAGAGATGCTAGAAGAACAGTTAGAGGAAATAATGGAAGAAGTAAAAGATGATTACCGAGCTGCACTGAGGCCAGGTTGGGAAGAATTACAAATCGAGCTCGAGAATAATATTAACATTGTAAATAATTTAACAATTGAACTAGGTAAATTAGGTGTGGAAATAGACGATCCAGCTCTTGGGATTGTAAATTTTCCGTCACTAAGAGGAATAGAAACTGTATTTTTATCATACAGACTAGGTGAAAAATCTGTGAGACATTGGCACGAATACGATGAGAATTATGAATCAAGAAAAGCTCTTGAACAAGAATTGGACATAATAAAGCAATAAACTCTTTAGAATAGGCTCTGATAGAAGAATATGCTTAAAGCAAAAGAAATAATTATTTTTCTACCAGGAGATGGGGAAAAAGAAGTCTTCAAAGATGTTGAGTTTCAATCAAATCCAGAAGCTGGATTGCTAGCCATATTCAAGAACGATGGAAAAGAGTCCATTATGTTTTCAGGTCACAGCTTTAAAATCGAAATGGCTGAAAAAGACGCAAAAGAATCATACGATATGGCTCAGAAAGCTCATTTAATGTCAAAAGATCAGATGAAAATGATGTTAGAGCGTGAGACAGGACCTACAGATAGATTTACTTCTTCTTTCGGATAATGTCTCAGATAAAATTAGTTGTTTTTGACATGGACGGTACGATTATTGAGCCTCGTTCATCATGGGCAATGATTCACGATTACTTTGGCACAGATAATACCGAAATGTTACAGATGTATATTGATCACAAAATTTCTGATAAAGAATTTGTTAAAGCTGATATCAAATTGTGGAATAGTAAGAGTGATGTCCCAGTAAATGAAGAATACATAAATTCAATTTTAGATAAAGCAAAGCCACGAAAGGGGGCTGAAGAATTAATTACAAGCTTGCATAAAAATAATATCAAAACTGTTATACTCTCCGGAGGAATACAATATTTAGCTGATAAGTGGGCAAAAGAATGGGATATGGCTGGTGCATTTGCTAACGACCTTATTGATGATGCAGATGGAAATTTAACAGCTAATATTAATGCAAGTGGGCACAACAAGGGCCCCCTTATGGAAAAAATAATAAAAGATTTTGATTTAACAGGTAACGAGGTTGCAGCAGTGGGGGATACAATGGTGGACTTGCCAATGTTTGAGATTGCTGGACTAAGTATTGCTGTAAATACGGACGATGAAAGAGTAATAGGTAAATCGAAATATTACTTGAAAGAGGGGAGCATGAAACAACTCTCCGATGTAATTATTTCGTGGAAAAAATAATTAATTAATTAATTTTATATTCATGAGTCTCAATAGATAAATGTGTTGTCTTTCAAAAAAATATTATTTCTAACATGTGCCATGCTTATTGGATTTATAGTTCCGAATGCTGAGGCAAGCGATATAGAAATATTAGAAATTAATTACAATAACAATTATGAAAGCGGAGACGCTGTAGTTATTGTAGAAAGTGGAAAAAATACCACTACTTCTTTCAAATATTCATTTTTTGACGATAATGATGATTTTCCTGATGATTGGAATGAAAATAATTTTAATGATTCTGAATGGAGTAATGGTGAAACTCCATTTGGAAATAAAAACAGTCCACAAGGAGTTGAACCAAGAACAAATTGGCAATCTGAACATACTGGTGGAAATGATGGAGAAAACGATTGGGTTATTATTAGAAAAGACTTTTACATAGAAGAAATAAATGGGGTAGTCGGTGGAAATGTTAAAATTTCGTATAATGATTACTACGGAGTATGGGTAAATGGAGAAACCGTAAGAGACTGCACATATTTCCAACAGTGGGCTTGCTACCAAGATGATAGTGAATACTGGAATAGAAATCATCAAGTTGAATCAGAAGCCTTTGTAGAGGGTAAAAACTCATTAGTTATAATTGGTAGAGATAGCTTGTACCAAGGAGGCGACAATACGTCATGGATAGATTTTGAATTTAATATTATTGTTCAAAGTTGGGAGGATAGTACTATAATTCTTGGCGATAACATATTTTTTAAAATTGAGATGAAGAACTATGGAAATGAAAGTGTGGATAACGTAAATGTTCAAATATTAATAGATAACGAAAGTTACATTTCTTCAAGTTTTGACTTCTCAGTAAACGAAACTAAAGAATGGATTTTTTCTTGGAAACCATCCAAACTAGGAGGTTACAATATCACTGCTAATGCTCAGAACAGTTCGAAAAGTAAATACGTCCACGTGGGCTTCTATGCTTACAGCTTTAACTATAGCACCACTCATCAAGATGCAAATCTTGGTGAAACTAAGAAATATGAGTTTACCTTAAAAAATGAAGGAGATGTACACGATAACTTTTCTCTAGCCCTAGATGGTCTGCCAAGCGGTTGGAATTATAATTTTGAGCCGAACCTAGTACCTCTTTGGCCCGGTGAAAGCATGAGTGTAATTCTAACTATAACGGTAAGTAGTAATGCTCCAGCTGAAAATTACACTTTCTTTCCAGTAGTTAGATCACAATACTATTCTCAGACAGTTGTGAAAATCCTAGAGTCTGGAATTGAGTCATCGACAGAATACAATTACATGATATGGAATGCAAGTGATTTTCCTCCAAACTTTTATGAATTTAATTACCCTGATAATAATTGGAGCATTGGAGCTGCACCATTTGGAGATGATAATTTAGATGGCAATGAACCAAATACTATCTGGCAAACTGATGATTCAAACTATACTTACCTAACGTTAAGAAAAGAATTTAATTACTCTGGCGATTTAAATTTTAGTGAAATAAGAATAAATTTGGCGTATGACAACTACTACAAAGTTTACCTCAATGAAAACTTGATTGGCGATTGCCTAGAATGGAGCTGGAGTTGTTATGGAGAAGGCGAATATTGGGAAGAAAGTATAAATTTCAACAAATCTTGGCTTGTTAATGGACAAAATTTGATAAGTATAGCAGGCAGAGATGAGACATATCAAGGAGGGAATAATCAACAGTGGTTTGATTTAGAGCTCGAAGCTGTAAATGCTAAATCGAGTCTGTGGAGCTTCGAAGATAAGTACCAAAAATTAACCTTAGCAGTTAACAAATCTTACGAATTTGATATTTTGTTACCTATAGATTTTAAAGAAGTAAATGAAGGTGAGTATACGTTCACGATATGGATATTAAATCAGGGAAACACCGAGGACAGTTATAATATTTCAGTAAGCTTAAATGATACCCAAAATTTCAAAATAGAAAGCTATCATGATAATCTACAAATTCAGTACGGAAGCGATGCCAATATTGAATTAAAAATATCTTTAACAGAATCTATTAGGGAATTTGATATTGGAAACTTTACAATTTCTATTGAGTCCGAAAACTCTCCTGACAATATAATGAAACAGACAAGCGTGTTTGCGCGTCTTTACATCCCTCCAGACTTAGTGGCACCAGCAACGTATGCAGTTAGTCCTGAATTAGTTAATTCTACCTCATTTGAAGTTCAGTGGTATGTTCAAGATTGGTACAAGAACAATTTAGAATCAGGAAATGACACAAAATATATCATCATTCAATATTCAACTGATAATGGGACTAATGGAGAAACATGGAGTGACTGGAAAATGTGGGGTAATTTTAGTGAAAGTGAAGGAAAAACTCTATTCACTGACGCAATGGGAAATCATCAATACAGATTTAGGTCAATCGGTGGAGATGATGATGGTAAAATTGAAAATAAAGAAGATAAAGTAGATAATACCACCTTCGTAGACATAGAATCGCCGATTATAGATAATTTAAAAATTACTTCTTCATCATTAGAAAGTAGAGATATTCAAAATAATGCAACAAATATAAGAGCACTAGAATTTTCATGGGATGCAGAGGATAACAATGAACTAATTGTTGGTTTCGATTTTTATTATAAAAAAAATAATGGGCCTTGGGTATTAGACTTAGGAGAATTTACCCAAAAATCACACGCATTTTATGCTGAAAATGATGGAAATTACCAATTTAAAATAGCAGGAGAAGACGTTGCCGGAAACAGAGGATTTACTCTGACTAATGCAATTCTAATAGATACACAAGGGCCAAATACAACTATATCAAATATTCCTGCTTTGACAGATTCAGAAAATATTTTACTCAAATTAGAAACGTTTGATGACATCACAAACTTTACAATATTCTATAAATTGAATAAAGAAGGTGAAAATAATGCTAATCTTGAATGGCAAGAATATGGAATGTATAGTCCTGACAGTTTACCGATAGAAATACCTGTTCAAAATAAATACGAATACCAATTTAAGGTTTTATCGTTTGATGCCGTTGGAAACCAGGGAGAAGATATTGCTTACACATTAATTGACCGAGACAAACCGACAAAAATAAGAAATCTACAGCTATCGCAAGGAAAAACGATCGTTAATTCTACAACTGATGTTTTAATTTCATTTATGTCATCACAAGCTCAAGATTTAGTTGAGTATCGAATATACCGATCAAATACTGCAAATGAAACTGGGGAGCTTATTATTGAAATTCCTTACGGTGAGCAGTATTTGTCTTACAAAGATGCAAATGTTGAAATGGGGAAAATATATCACTATTCCGTTGTAGCGGTAGATAGAATGAATTTTGAATCTGAACAGGAAAAAGGATTTCTTGATTTAACTATTGAAAAAGAAACTGCAGTAGAAGAGGAGGTTGAGGAGTCTAATATGCTAACTATTTTTATTGGGCTTGGAATTGTAGGAGGTACTGCTGCAATTATAGCATTTATAGGTAGAAAATCTTCAGAAGAGATTGTTCAAGTAATCGGTGATTTGCCTGAGGATGTAAAAGAAGAAAAATTTAGTGAAGTGGACGGAGAAATAATTTGTAATGCATGTGGAGCAATGTTTAGTCCAACTGAAACAAGTTGTCCTGCATGTGGAATTTTAAAGGAGTAAAAATGAAAAATATTATCGTTGAAAAAAGAAATCGAATTGGAATTGTGACTGTTAATAGACCAAATGAACTTAATAGTATGAATTCCGAAACTAGAAAAGAACTTGCAATTGCATTTGAAGAATTAGACTTAGATGATGATGTAAATGTTTCAATCTTAACAGGATCTCCAGGCAAAGCATTTATCGCTGGTGCAGACATAAAGGAATTTTCAAAAATGGAAATAAAAGATAGAAAAGCTATGAAAAAAGACTGGAGAGTTACAGATGTAATATCTAGTTCAAGTAAGCCAGTTATTGCTATGATTAATGGATTTTGTCTTGGAGGTGGGCTAGAAATTGCAATGGCATGTGACCTTAGAACTGCAAGTAGCAATTCTAAATTGGGACAACCCGAAATAAATATCGGAATTATTCCCGGCGCAGGAGGAACTCAAAGACTGACAAGACTCATCGGCGAGGGAAGATCTATGGAACTAATATTAGCAGGCGATATGATTTCTGCTAAAAAAGCTGAGGATTGGGGATTAGTAAATCTGGTGACTGATGAAGAAAAATTAGAGAAAGTTACCATGGAACTTGCTAATCAAATTGCAGAAAAATCGCCTTTTGCAATAAAGAGAGCAAAGAAAAGCATAAAATTGGCCGCAAATACATCACTGAAAAAAGGTTTAAAAGAAGAACAAGAGTTATTTATTGAATGCTTTAAATCAAATGACGGTAAAGAAGGAATTAAAGCATTTATAGACAAAAGAAAGCCTGAGTTTAAAGGAAATTGAGATTAAAACAAAAGGTTGAATATATCGCTTCTAAATTGGAAGAACTTTATCCTAATCCTGAAATTCCGCTCGATCACGAGAATAATTTTACATTTTTAATCGCAGTAATGCTTAGCGCTCAGAGTACTGACAAAAAAGTAAACGAAATTACCCCCAAACTATTTTCTAAAGCAAATACCCCTGAAAAAATGGATAGACTAGAAATAAATGAAATAAGAGATTATATTAGAGAAATTGGCTTAGCTCCCACAAAAGCAAAAAATATCAAAAAAACCTCTAGACTATTGATTGAAAAACACCATGGTAAAGTACCTAAAACATTCGAAGAATTAGAAGAATTGCCTGGAGTGGGACATAAAACTGCATCTGTAATCATGTCACAAGCTTTTGGGAAACCTGCTTTTCCTGTCGATACCCATATTCACAGACTAGCATTTAGGTGGAAGCTATCGAAGGGGAAAAATGTACAATCTACGGAAAAAGATCTCAAAAGAAAATTTGACAAGAGACTGTGGAATAAGCTTCATTTGCAAATGATATTCTACGGAAGAGAATTTTGTCAGGCTAGAAAAAAGAAATGCAATTGTGAAATATGTGAAACTGTATCATAGGTAGATAGCTATATTGCGAGCTTTGCAGAATGCGTAGTATGAGTAAATGGGACCGTAGATTTTTGGAACTTGCTAAACAAATCTCCACTTGGAGTAAGGATCCATCAACTCAAGTTGGATGCGTGGTTGTTGGTCCTGATAGAGAGATTCGAAGTACTGGGTTTAATGGACTGCCGCGAGGTATTGACGATACTGATGAAAGATTGAACAATCGTGAAATAAAATATCCTATGATATGTCATGCCGAAGAAAATGCAATTATGCATGCTGCAAGAACTGGAATTTCTTTGAAAAACTGTATTGCATACGTAACTTGGCCGCCTTGCACTAGGTGCGCTAGATCACTTATTCAGGCCGGAGTTTCTGAAATAGTGTACCCTAAAGAAGTAGAAATCCCTGATAGATGGGAAGCTGATTTTGATATGTCACTAAAAATGTTTAAAGAATCAAAAACAGTTGTTCGTAAAGAATAATCTATTCTTCAGATTCCTCTTTACCTAATAATTCTTTTATTTGTTTAAGGTGTTCTACACCGGTGTCCGATTGAATATGTTCGGTAATCATATCTCTAACCTTTGAAGGAGAAGCTACCCCAAATAAACAATCATGTGGATTATGTCGAACGCTTCTGGATGAGTTACGTGCTGCACCTCCAATTCCCAAACTCATTCCTTTGACTTCTGTTCCTGTCCCTCCTACTACCATTGATTCATCAGTACCTGTACCCAATCCCGAACCTGTTAGAGGTAAAACCGTTCCATAACCAAATATAGTTCCGAAAATACCTTGTTCCATTTTAATATCTTCTATGTGGTTATAACGGACTTGTCGTTCGCTTCGATTCATTAAAAAACTACTTTGAAGAACAATTCGATTGTCTGTTAAATAGTAAGTAAATGATCTTCTGTAAAAATCTACTGAGAATAGACCAACAAGCCCTACAACGGTAGTTAATCCGGGAATAAACCACCTTCCGAATCCCATTGTATCCTTCATATCGCTATATCCGTGATAAGCCATCACGATTATACCAAAAAGTGCCACTCCTGAATATAAACGGAAAATACCTTGACCTCCGGAATCGAGGAAAAAATAACGTGCTATGAATCCGACTAAAAAAAGACCAAAAGACCAAATAATCGCACCTGCCAAGACTTCGCTGTCTTGAACCAAGGCCTCTATATTGTCGTAAAATGGGAAATCTGAAAACTTATCTGAGTTAAAAAAATCATAAATAACGTATGACCAAATCAATAGAAGAAAAAATGTTAAATACAAATGAAAAAACGAAAACATGTGAGGCTTCAGCTGCATTTTTAATTCTTCGCCTCTGAGTAAAGTAATGCCTGACATTACATACACAAGTCAAGGGTAGTTAAAATATTTTTATATCATGCGATTCATATTTATTTACGCTTTAATTGGGTAAATACATAATGCCAAAAATAAGAAAAATTATTAAGAAAAAAAAGAAAAATGAGGCTAAAGAAGCTTTAGCAAAGGCAAGCGGTGGAGAGGAATTAGAGATTGCTGCAAAAATACTAGGCGAACTGAGAGAAAGAAACAAAAGAAAAAAAATTATAGAAGATAGAAGTTAATTTGATTCTTCAGCAAGTATTACTAGGTAAAGGCCTGAAATTACAATTAAACCACCTAAAATTACACCATAGCTTGGTACCTCATGGAAAAATAACCAAGCAAGTAAACCTGAACCCACAGGCTCAGCCAAAAGCGATATTGAAACTACATAAGCTGGTAAGTAACCAATTGCCCAATTCTGCATAGTGTGTCCTAATAATGTTGGAATCAAAGCCATTAGCAAAAATAATTGTAACTCATTAACAGGTAAATTTTCATAATTTAGATCTTGAAAAAGGACAATAATAAACATTGAAATAAAACTAAATAAATATACAACGAAAGCATAAGTTGGTAAACTAATACTTTTTCGCAATTTCCTACCACTTAGATAATATAAGCCTGCAAGAATTCCCGAGATAAAAGCAAAAATATTACCCATAAAATTACCTGGATTATCAATTAAATCTCCACCAAATAAAATTAAGATGCCGCAGAGTGAAACTGAAGTCCCTAAAATCGCATTTCTGGTTAAAGTCTCTCCAAAAAAAATCCAACCTAGTACTGCTACGTAAACTACATGACAAGTTGCCAGAAGAACTGAAGCTGCCACCGACGTTTCTTTGACTGAAGTAATAAAAAAACTAAAATGAGCACCTAACAATATTCCTGTAAATATCATTTCAAAAATAGTTGAGTATGATTGTGAACGAATTTCAGCGGCTTTATCTTTCAAAATTAACGGCAAAAAAATCAATGTTGCAAACGCTTGTCGATAAGCTCCTATTACAAGCGGTTCACTGTCACTATATCTAATTAATATTGCCGAAGTAGATATAGCAAACATTCCAATTAAAAGTGCCAAATAAGGTAGCTGAAGACTCTTTTTAATCTCTACACTGAATACTGACACAAATGACTATGAATCAAGGTCTTAATCATTCTATCGCATTAAATCAATTGGCTTTGTAAGATGTCGTCGAGAAGATGCTGGGGGCTCAAACCAATTTAAATCTAAATTAGGTGATTTAGGAATCAAGGCAGGACGATCGTATTTTTTTCCGCAACTTTTACATCTGTATTTGGAATTTTTACCTGAAGAATGTGTACGCTTACCACAAACACAAATTGGATTCGGAGGCTTAGAATAACGAGGTACTAAACTTATAATTTTTAATTTTTCAATATTAACTGTACTTTCGCTAACACTTCCACATACTGTTATTTCATCACCGACTTCCAGTTTATCTACAACTGATCTCAAGCTTTTGGAGGGTTCAAAAACTGCGCATTTTACTTCATTTTCTTCTGAATCTTTAACTTTGAAAAAACGATGACCGCCCTTTATGATTTCAGCTTTGGAAGAAACACTGACATCTACCCACACAGAAGTAAAAGCCGTAAGCTCTAATATATCTAAAATACAAAAATGATCGTCTGTCGCTTGGTTTGTTTGGTACAACAACCATCTTGACGGTTTCTCTGGGCCTAATTTATGGAAATTATCTATAAGTATCTTATCATTCGTCCCTCTGAAACCCCATAAAACAGGACAAGGTGAATTTGGAACCATCGCTACTTTACCATCCTGATCATTACATGAAAACACCTCCTTAAGTTCAGAAACTTTAGAAACGGACTCAGAAGAAATATCTCGTGAAGTCCCCCACGCTGGTTTTTCTCTGTACGCTATTAATTCCCAAGTAAAATTTAATTCTCCTACTTTACTATGATATCCTGACCAAGCCAATGCACATGCAGCGCCTATTAATCCTCTGGAACCTCTCATTCCAAATGTTAGACAACTAGAAAGAATCGGATCTAAATCTTCCTGAACAACTATACTCCGAACGCCTTGCCAATAGAGACCTTCTGGCAAGTAAGAATCAGATATTACAATGCCTGGTTGTGAATCCTGCTTAGAGTTGGCTTTAACAATCTTAACTACTCTTTCGAGAATATCTTTTTTATCAAATTTCCTGTCTTTATAGTTAGGGTAAATGCTAATTTCTGAATTTTCTAGACTACCTATCTTTTTTTTGGAACCGATACCTTCACCAAACACGAGTGCAAGAGCTCCGTTACCTCTTGTTTTCCAAGGTACATTTGGATTCAATCGTACTAGTCTGGGCGGTGCTATTAAGTCTAAATCCGATAGTTCAGATATAATTTCGGTAATCAACCAAGTAGTACAACCTCCATCTAATGAGTCTGTGTCATCAATTCCTATGTGCAACATAACTACCTATTCAAAGATGAAAACCTCACTAGCCCATGAAGGTTGTGTGCTATTGTTAGATAAATATGCTAGATATATCACCAAGTTAGAAGAAGTACCTGCTGGAATGTAAGGATAATCTCCAGATAAGCTGTAAAGCATAATTGTAAGCTGATCTCTTTTTATAAGCTGATGCAACAAATCGACGATATCTATTCTGAAATCACTGTGTGATGCTTCAATTTTATCTGACCAATCAATTCCAATGACTATATCATCAGCAAAGTTTAAAGCATCATCTAACTGGTTAAAACCCTGTAAATTTCTTAAAGGTAAAACTACTTTGCCTCTATCAGCTAATATCAAATCTATAATGTCTTCTCCCCAAATAAGGCCTGAGTCTACAAATATCTCATTTTCTGGATTTGAGGGAAGTGTGTAAATTGATGGTCTATTCTTGATTATTCCGCCCATATCCCAAAATAGCTGTTTTTTGGCAGATTCAGTAAAGACAAATTTAGTATTTTTATTTTCAAAACTAAACTTTCCTTCACTCCAAATTGGCTTAACTTTTTTACCATTAAAGTAAGCCTCAGCTAGTTTAACCATACGTAATTAATAAACCTATAGATTTAGACTTTACTAAAGGTCCAATATTACTCTTAGATGCGCAGGAGGGCCTTCTTGTACTAACAATTGATGATATGATATGGCCTTAATTTCAACACCATAACCATGCTTATCCTGATTATAGATTTCACCAACTAAATTTCCAGCTAATTGGAAACTACTTTTTTTAGAAATTTTTAATTTTGCTGAACCTGCTATAAAATCATCTGTATCGAATAGAACGATTAGATAAGACAAAAAATCAACTAAAAGAGAATCAAGGTTGTCAGACTCCAAAGAAACTTCTTTAGAGGTTAAAACTTCAGGTAGACTACCGCCCGTAATTATTTCAGAGAAACTAAGTGATACTTCTTCAAAAGCCTCTGAAAGAGTCGGAGATTCAATCTCAATTCCGATGTCTGCAGTGTGTTCAAAGTTTTTCCTCAACGCCTTCCAAAAGAGCTTGCTAATAAAGTGGTAGCGGGGGATGGATTTGAACCATCGATCTCCGGGTTATGAGCCCGACGGGATTTCCTAGCTACCCCACCCCGCTACGTAATACTAGAATATATCAGGCTCCGGATTAACCTCTAAAATGGGCCTGATATAAAATCTTGTTAATTCCAAAAAAGCTATTTTTTACGTCTGTGAATAATTGAAATAAATGATAGAACACCAAGTGTTAATGAAAGATTCGGGCCGAAAAGTAAAGCGTCGTCAGTGTTTTCATTATTTGATGACGAAGCGCTTTTCTCACTTATCGTAAGTGGCAAAGTCAAAGTATTATCCGCTCTTTTACTGTTTGATTCATCAGTTTGCTGTTTAAAATCAACATATACTTTGAGAGTCTTCAAACCTTCTGAAGGAGTTTCCCAGTTTAGAATAACTGGAGCCGAACCAAAGCCGCCTATCCCTTGCTCTACGACAAACTCATCTACAATTCTAGATCCCTCGTAAAGTGTTACTCCAAAAAGTCCTGTACTTTTTCCTCCGTTATTGTTAACTGTCAATTGAATAACTATTGGCATACCTTCTTGGAGATCTGAAGGTTGTAAAATTGCAATAGGCTTGTTATTTATTAATACATCATCAATACTTACCGATAAATCTGATATTTTCTCAACCGGAACATCAACTATAATTTTTGAGTTGACTGTGGCTGAACCGTCTCCCGGAGAAATTGAATCTGCAGTCATTAAAAATGTGACTTCTTCACCTAAACTGTCTTCATAATTAACTGGCCTAACAACAATGTCAACTGCAACAGATTGAGACTTATCGATTGTAACTGCAGATATATCGTTACCCTGTACCTCGGCACGTATTGTCCAATCGCTCCTTGAAGTTGTTACTCCTAAATCAAATGTATCCTTATCACTACCTGTATTCCTTAGATTAATTTTAAATTTGTAATATCCATCTATATCTAATTCTTCTGGATCAATATTAATTCTATCCGGAACTGATAGGAAGGTTACTCCATATGTTCTTACGGTGGTAACTAAACTGACATCTTCAAAAATATTATCGTTACCCGAAGAAGTTACTGTAATTGTTACCCTCTCAGAAGAGCCTCCTCTTGCTGAAACTGGAGCTTCTACTCTAATTTGAACATAAGAGGATTGATCCATTTGAAGATCTACAGATGAATCAGATTGAAGACTAACTTCCCAGCCCGAAGGAACATCTGAGTCATCAATAGTTATCATAAAAATATCTCTGGTATTACCTGTATTCAATATCTTAAATGAATAATCTGTCTTTCCGCCTTTAGGCAATTGTCCGTTTGGACTACTACCCTCATCAAACCCAATTTCTAATCCATATTGATCTACTTCCAAATAATAAGTCATAGACGATGACCAAGTATTCCCAAAATTATCCTTCAATGAAAACTTAATTACGTAATTGCCAGATGTAATGTCGTTATCCTCTTGATACCACCATTTACCCTGAATATATTTAGCATAAGTGTGTTTATCCTTTAATTGTATTGTATCCTTGAATTTCCCTCCTCCGCTAATACCATCAACCATTATTTCTGCTGATGAAACGTCAAAATTATCTGCACCTAAAGCATTCGTGACATTAACTTTGATAAATAATGAATCTTGATCTATAGCTTCAACTCTGTCATTATCAAAATAGTAATCATCGTTTTCTATATTGACATGCTTAAAATCTAATATAAAAGACGAAAGAAAATCAGAGTGTGCACCTTTAACCCATACAGTTCTGTTTTCAGTATCTGGAGCCCAGGTAACGCTTGTTTCCAATTTAAGACCTAAGGTTGTGTAGGCTGGAACTCCATCTGGAAATAAACTTTTATCAAGATCTGAGGATTCCAAATCAAGTGTGTAATTCTCAGATAAGAATGAACCAAAACCCGCAGTCTTACTTACCTCATCCACTGATAAATTATTGAATCCATCTTGAGTTCGAATGTATAGAGTCGTCTTGAAACTAATTTCTTGAACATTTGTTGATTCTACCCAAAAACTATAGCTGTACGAGTCACCTAACTCTAACGGACCACCCATATTAGTCTCCCAAGAAACCAGTGGATAGAATGTATTGGCTTGGTTCGGATCATCACGACATTTCCAATACTTCGGTGTAGCTTCAGAAGGCTCATCGATTGTCAAATCATAGATATCGCCAATTCCTGATTTAGCCAAGAAAAATTCTGTATTACCATATTTCTCCGCATCTGCTGGGGCTGAAGTCAATATTATTGCAAAACCTAGCAAAATTAATGAATAACCTATGCTTTTCATCATATCTAATTAAAATATTGACAGTATTAAAGTTTCGTTAGAAAATACTAATCAAAAAGGTTTATTCCTCCGCTGTTAGAAACTACTTCTGAATTTTCAGAAATTAATTCTCCTCTCCTAAATACTTTATGAGGAAATACTGCATTCCAATCCTCGAATGGAGACCAATTTGATCGTGAATGTAAATTATCAATATCAATCTTAACTGTATTGTTGAGATCAACGAACATTAAATCTGCTGGTTGTCCTACTTCAATACGTCCTCTGTTTAGGCCTAAACGGGTTGCTGGTGCTTCGGCCATACTATTTACCAGCCTACCTAAGTCTAATCTATTTTCAACAACTTCTTGTAACATTAAAGGCACCATAGTTTCTACCCCAGGCATACCTGAAGGTGGAGTGTCTGATTTCTTTTCTTCAATTGTGTGTGGCGCATGATCACTTGCTAAAATAGATATTTTGCCATTCTTGTAAGCTTCATAAAGGCTAATATTATCAGAAACATTACGCAAAGGAGGATCTACCTTGCAATCTAACGAACTACAATTATCTAAATTTAGTAATAAATGATGTGGACAAACCTCTGTTGAAGATAAAGGTGGAAGATTTTTTAGCCCATTAGCAGTTGAAAGATGTGCAACATGCAAATATTCAGATGAAGGCATTGATGCAAGGCATTTCTCTTCAGCAACCAAACGGTTTTCAGTATGATCTGATAATTTTTCAAGTGGATTATTGTACATGTAATCTGGATGCTCACAGTGAACCACCATTGGCTTTTTTGTTTTATCTAAAACTTCTTTAGCTAATCTAAAATAATCATCTGAAGAGATTCCATAAGGATATAATTTCCAAAAGGCTGCAGGAACTGTATCAAACCAGTCTTGCTCGGTTAAATTTTCTTCAACATTAATTCCTATTCCAAAGTCTACGATGGATTTGCTTTTAGCAATTTGTTCTTTACCCTTGAATGATGAAATATCAGAAGTAAATGGATTAGTATTTGGCATATCAACAACTGCGGTAACTCCACCACAAGCTGCAGATTCAGAACCTGTTTTCCAGTCTTCCTTGTGTGGATAACCTGGGTCTCTAAAATGGACGTGCATATCAAGGGCTGCAGGTAAAATGAGACCCTGAGCTTTCTCTTTTTTTGATTCCAAACTTGTCTTTTTAACCGATGAAATATAGCCATTTTCTACTTCAATGGAAACATCGACTAGCCCATTTTTAGATATCCATGCTTTACCTTCGAAAACTGACATTATTATTTATCTCTATTATACAAATAAAAGGTTGAACTATAAACATCTTCTGTTCGGCTTTTTATGCTTAATACAAAGGTTGAGTCCTCAAATGATGAATTTTCTAAGGTTGTAATTGTTAATGTCAAATTGGCTGAATCTCCAGATGATAGGTTCAAAAACGTAGAATTAGTTTCTGAGTCGTAGAAAACATATTGCTTGAAATTATCAGATGTCTCGTTTATAATTTGAGATTCGGAAGAAAGGTTAATGAAATCTACAGCAATAGATACTGTAGCATTATCTATGTTATTGTTAAAACTTAAAGAAAGATTTTCCCATCCGTCTTCTTGACCACTATTCAAAATTCTAATTGACGTTAGATTAGTTTCACCTGAATATTGATAAAAATCACTCTCGTCTGAATCAATATCCAAAGAGAAAGGCGAATCTACTGTAAAAATTGGTGAAGGTGTAAAAGTTGTAAACAGAATTAAACCTGTAACCAATCCCACAAATATTCTAGGAGAACCCAGTGATGATATTTCTTCTGAAGGTGGAGGATGGTACGTTCCTAGAAAATAAATTAAAAGTGCATAGATAGCCCATCCCATGTACGGAGGACCAAATCCGGGAATACCATAGAATGTCATAAAAATTAAAGAAATTATTACAACAAAAGATAGAATATTTGCTTTCGGACCAAGTAATGAACGCGCAATATGGCCTCCATCAAGCTGTCCAGCAGGCATTAAATTCAATGCAGTTACAAAAAATCCGGTCCACCCTGCAAGAACAACTGGATGAGATAAATAGTCTCCGGACGAGGGGTTTAAGTTTTCAGAAATCGAAAAAAGTAGTTCAAAGAAAAAAGATGAACCTAAAAAAAGCGAATCTCCTGAATCAACTGGAACTGATCTCGCATAAAATTCTGTAAGCCAAAAACCGAGAAGAGTTACAGGTATAGCGACTAAAAGACCTGCAATTGGCCCACTTGCACCAACATCTAGAAGTGCTTTCCGATTAGGTATGGGCTCTCTAATAGAAATAAAAGCGCCCATCGTTCCAAATGGAAATATCATTGGAGGCATTGGTAAAAAGAACGGCAAGGAAGCATCAAGATTATGCTTCTTTGCATAGTAGTAATGACCCATTTCGTGAGCGCCAAGAATTAACATTAAAGGTAAAGAAAAAGTAAGAAATCCCATAAAGAATATTTGTGGACTTATGAGGATTCTAAGCCACCACCAGTTCATCTCAATTATTGAAGAATCATCGTACGAGGCCCACCACATGGCGCCTGCCCAAGTCGTAGTAAAGAATGTTGCTAGAAGTAAATATAAATTTATTCTACTTTCATAATAATCAAACGAAGGTTGAGGAAGAATAACTAAAATCAATTCATTTCCTGTCCTCCTTAGCATGGGGAATAGACGACCTGCACCAAAAGTAGTAGCTACCTTGAGAGCTAAACGTAACTCCTCAAATTTATCTTCTAAATTTTCTGGTTCTTTAACAAAAAATAAATGGGCATTACCATCCCATTTACTGTCTTCTACTTTCCAGTTTAGACCTTCAATAAATTTTTGTATTGATTTAGACATTTAAATTCCTAATTCTCGATTTGCAACTTCTGTAGCTTGAACAGACAGCTTAGAAGGTGCATATATTCGGCACCTCCAATGATCAAACTGAGCTTCGTATAGACTTTTTGTTATAGTAGACATATTACTTGCATAATCAAGAGTTCCATCCTCTTTAAGAATTTTAACTTTCATAGCTGGCACTACTTTCAAAGGCGGTAAATCCATAAATATTTGTGACGAATCAATATCAAGCTTTTGAGCAATGGATAATTCTAAATCTTCGACATCTGACTTAGAAATTCCCATTTCTTCAGTTTTATCCTTTGTAATACTAACTACCCTCTTTGTTATGTTCCTCTTCTCAAAATCATTAACTAACTTTTGCGGCAATCCGCCTGCCAAATTTAATTCAGATAAAAATTTATGATCTGTGAAAGAAACAAACGAATCATATGTAAAAACATCATTGTCAATTGCAGCTGAAGTTGCCCTTGCCAACATTAATTCAGCCCCTCGTGAAAATGGATGGAAATAAACCGTTGGAAACATAATTGAACGAGAAGTTAAGAAAGTTTCAACTACTGGCAAACCACTTTCTCCAATCACTAGCTCATTATCTGCAATTGACATCTTTGTAACTAATCTTCCGGTATCTACACCTGTTTTGACTCCTGTATAATGTGAATCTCTCATGAGATAATCAAGACGATCGCCATCAATATCTCCAGAAATTAGTGAACCGTACTTGTGATCTCCTTTGATTAGATTGCAAACTTCATTGATATCTAATCCTTGATCGCTTAATATATCTGATATTTGACTAGAATTAATAATATCCTGAGTAACTTCTACATGATCTTTACCAAATGGTAACTCATCTGCTAAGTGTGAGTATGGAGAATGGCCTAAATCATGAAGTAACCCTGCGACTGAAACTAATGGTATTTCGTCTTTAGGAACATCAGATTGGCTGGCCATTTGTTTAACTAGATGGCTAACGCCTATACTATGTTCGAGTCTGGTATGGTTTGCCCCAGGGTAAACTAAATTTGCTGAACCTAGTTGCTTTATCCATCGCAATCTTTGATATGGTTCAGTATCAACTAAAGAAGATTCTAAATCATCTAAATCAATGTAATCGTGAATAGAATCCCTTACCCTTCGCATCAATTCACTTGATACAAGGTTCATAAAATAGGTTATCTACCTTTTGTGTTCCACCTTCTTCCGAAATGGGGAATTTAAAGGCAATGGCCCAAAGCTTATATTGGCAAAATTCTTTTCCAATATGAATATGAATATTTCCGGAAATGTTAAAGAAGTTGATGTTGAAGAATTGACTGAATGTCCTGAATGTGATTCGGAACATATTGTGCGCGATTACAAGCGTGGTGAAGTTACCTGTAGGAACTGCGGACTTGTTGTTGATGATCAAGTAATTGATCAAGGTCCTGAGTGGAGAGCTTTCGATTCAGAACAAAATGAAAGAAGGGCAAGAGGTGGAGCCCCAATGTCTGTAATGGTACATGATAAAGGCCTTTCAACCGATATTGGTTGGGGTGGAAGAGATATTAACGGAAATAATGTTCCCACTAAAAATAGAGCTCAAGTTTACAGAATGAGGAAATGGCAGAATCGAACTAGGGCATCAAACTCAGCCGATAGAAACTTGGCCCAAGCTCTTAATGAACTTAACAGATTAGCTTCAAAAATAGGATTGCATCGCCAAGTCAGAGAAGAGGCTGCTATGCTATACAGAAGAGCTGTACAAGATAACTTAGTTAGAGGAAGGTCTGTCGAAGGCGTTGCTGCCGCTGCACTTTACGGTGCATGTAGAAGATGTGAAGTCCCAAGAACATTAACTGAAATTACAGAAGCATCGAGAGCATCTAAAAAGGAAGTTGGAAGAACTTACAGATATATTTCTAGAGAATTAAAATTAAATTTACAGCCTGCATCTCCATCTGTTTACATAATTCGCTTTTGTAGGGAACTAGAGCTACCTGGCGATGTTGAAAATACTGCTATAAGCATTCTAAACCAAGCAATTGCTGCTGAACTAACGTCTGGAAGAGGGCCAACCGGAGTTGCAGCTGCAGCCATTTACATTGCTTCTGTTGTACATGACCAAAGAAAAACGCAAAAAACAATTGCTGATACTGTGGGCGTCACTGAAGTAACAATAAGGAATCGTTACAAAGAATTAGCTAAAAATTTAGATATCGTAGTCTACTTGTGAGGTTATTTTGAAATATAATAAACGTGATAATAACGTTTACCAAATTCGTTTAGAAAATGAAGACGATTTATATCATTTGAACTTATTACTTAACGAGGGGGATCAAGTTAGAGCTCTGACTGAAAGACGTGAATCCTCACAATCTGACAGGCTCAAAAAGGAGAGAGGTAAAAAACAAAAGATGAAACTCACTATTGATGTTAAAAACCTTGAATACCAATCATTTGGGCAACGTTTTAGATGTCATGGCATTATCTCCTTAGGTGAAAATAATCAGGGACTGCATCACACTTTAATCTTAGAACCTGGCGATTCATTTGATGTTAGAAAGGAAGTTTGGCTAGACCATCACAAAAAAAGACTAAGAAAAGCTGCTGAACCAATTATAACTGCGACAGCAATTGCTGTTGAAAGTGATTCGATTGTAATTGCAGAATTAAGAACATATGGCATAAGAGAATTGAAAACACTTAGCCGAGAAGGCAGTGGAAAATCAACAGGCGGAGAAGAACTTAACGATTTTTACAAAAGAGCTGTAAGGCAAATAGTAAAAGTTCACATTAAAGATTCTGTAATAGTAATAATAGGGCCTGGATTTTTAAAAGAAGATTTTGCTGAAGTTGGTAAATCTAGAGCGCGTGAAATATTCAAGGGCTGCGTAATTGAAAACTCCGGTCAAGGAGGTATGGCAGGCATTCATGAAGCAATAGGCAGAGGCGATTTACCTAACGCAGTTGCTCAGATAAAAATCCAAGAAGAAATGGCAGCTGTAGAGAAACTGAAAGAAGCTATAGCAAAAGAAATGGGTACTTATGGTAAAAAC
>Ga0208390_1000101_pt1 | contig 25511 bp, 29 predicted proteins | sample Knorr_S7_td_Surf_FD_185594 | JGI IMG/M metagenome (GOLD analysis project Ga0208390, IMG submission 185594) | Marine microbial communities from Southern Atlantic Ocean transect - Knorr_S7_td_SurfaceA_ad_6m_LV_A (SPAdes) (version 2) | ecosystem: Environmental > Aquatic > Marine > Oceanic | place...
AAAATGGGGAAGAATGAATTCTTCTCAAATGTTATGGCATTGCAATAAATTTGTGATATTCTATCTAAATGAAAAAAAATATTCTCCAAACTATAAGACATATATTTTTGGTTCTTTACATTTCTTTTTTCTCAAATATATTTTGAGGTGGAACTATGAAAAATATCCAAAAAATACACGAGCATTAAAGTTTTTTGATGCAGAGCGATCAAGTAATCTAATTTTTGAAGATGAACAAAAAAAACTTATTGAAAGCTTAAAAAAGGTTAATAATTACAATGAAAAATATTTAATTAATGCATTACATGGTAAGGTCGATAATTGGACATTAAAAGAAGTAGTCAGAGGTCATACAGCGTTTCATCTTAATCAATTTGGTGTTTATTAATAATAATGTCCTATAATTAATATTATGTAAAACAGGATATGTTTATATTAGTTTGTATATTTAAATTATGATTATATCTACTACTCCCAGTATTGAAGGAAAACAAGTCTCTGAAGTTCTCGGAATTGCTCGTGGTAACACTGTTAGATCAAGAAATGCTGCCCGTGATATCTTTGCTGCGTTAAAAAATGTAGTCGGTGGTGAAATAGATGAGTATACTAAACTTCAGGCTCAAGCAAGAGAGCAAGCTATTTCAAGGATGAAGGATGATGCTGAATCACTTGGAGCTGATGCTGTTATTAATGTAAGAATTACTACTTCAATGATAATGCAGGGTTGCTCTGAGATTATGGCATATGGAACAGCAGTAAAACTCTCATAAATGAATGACTCAGAAATGATTTTTAGTATTATAATATGGCTAGTTATTATAGCATCTTTAATTTATCTATTAATTAGAAAGATAATTAAAGAAGAAAATGAGGACTTTGAAAACAGAGATTATTAGCTGTATTGCAAATCTCAATTTAAAAAAATAAGTATTATCAAAAAAAATCCACTATCAATTTAATGATAATGGATTCTCTATCGATTAAGACTATTAATTAGTTGTTTCCTAAAATTATAGGTAAACCGCCATCACCCGATCCAATAACTATAACTTTTGAATTTGGAGACTCAGATAGTTTTAAAGATGCTTCTATACCTTTCTCCTGAAGTATTCTATCCGTTAAGGATGCACTCAATATTCTGTTTGCTGTTGCCTTACCTTCAGCATCAATCCTTTGTCTTTCAGCTTCTTGTTCCGCTTTGACAAGTCTAAACTCATACTCTAAAGCCTCTTGTTCCTGTACAAGCTTTCTCTCAATACCTTCTTTAATTGCAGTTGGTAGTGTTACATCTCTTACAAGAACTGAGTTTAATTGAATATACTGTCCTAAAACATCATCTCTAGTTTCGGTAAATATCTCATTTTGAATAGCATCTCGTTTTGTAGAGTATAATTGTTCTGGAGTGTATCTTCCAACAACACTTCTTGCTACAGCTCTAATATTAGGGAGTAAAACAGAATTTAAATAGTTTTCTCCTTTTGTTTGGTGTAACAAACCAAGTTTATCATAAACAGGTTGATATAAAACTGATACATCAATACTTATTTCAAGACCATTTGAAGATAAAACTTGCATACTTTCAAGAACCTCTTGTTGTTTTACATTGTATATAACAATTCTATTCCAGGGTGCGATAATTTTAAAACCCTCACCTTTAGGTGGGCCATCAGTTACTACACCACCTCCAAGTGTCCTAAATAATACTCCAGCTTCACCTGATCCTATATTTACAGATGATCTGGATATAAATACAATTAATAATAGTGATATTAAAATAATAGGTAAACCTATGTTGGGCAAATTTTTCATTTAAATTTATTTTTAAGTTAACATTCCTCCATCTACATGAAGAGTTTGTCCAGTTATATAGCTGGATAAATCTGATGCTAAAAATACACATGCATTTCCAACATCACTTGGATTACCACCTCTTTTTAGTGGAATACTTTCTTTCCAAGAATTAATGACATCCTCAGACAACGAGTTTGTCATATCAGTTTCAATAAATCCAGGAGCAATTACATTACTTCTAATATTTCTAGAACCTAATTCTAGTGCAATGGATTTAGAAAAACCTATAATACCTGCCTTTGAAGCAGAATAATTCGATTGTCCTGCATTTCCTTTAACGCCAACTACAGAACTTATATTAATGATTGAGCCATTTCTTTGTTTGAGGAATGTTTTAATTGATGCCTTAGTAAGATTAAAAACAGAGGATAAATTTGTATTGATTACGGAATCAAAGTCAGATTTTTCCATTCTCATTAATAAATTATCTTTTTTGATTCCTGCATTATTAACTAGAATATCTATTTTTCCAAAATCATCTAAAACATCCTCAACCAGTTTAGTTGCGTCATCAAAATTTGAAGCATCACTTTTATATGCTTTTGCTTTTATTCCAGAACCATTAAGTTCTTTTGCTAAACTTTCAGCAGATTCTTTCGAATTATTATATGTAAACGCAACATTACATCCATTTTGGGCAAAAGTCTCACAGATAGATTTACCTATACCTCTACTTCCACCTGTTATAATCGCTACTTTTGATTCAAGTAATTTCATTATTTAAGTATTTCATTTACAGTTTTACCGATGTCTGCTGGAGAGTCAACCACATTCACACCTGATTCTCTCATTATTCTCTTCTTTGCAGATGCTGTATCATCTTTTCCACCAATTATTGCACCAGCATGTCCCATTTTTCTGCCTTTTGGTGCAGTTTCCCCTGCAATAAAACCAACTACAGGTTTTTTATTTCCATTATTTTTTATCCATTTAGCAGCATCAATTTCTAATTGACCACCAATCTCTCCGATAAGAACTATTACATCAGTATCGTCATCTTCCATAAATAACTGAACAGAGTCTAATAGGGTTGTTCCAATTATTGGATCTCCCCCTACTCCAATTGCAGTTGAAATTCCATATCCAGATTTAACAACTTGATCAGCAGCTTCATATGTTAATGTGCCAGATTTTGATACTATACCTACATTTCCTTTTTTAAATACAAAACCAGGCATAATACCGATTTTAGCTTCATCTGGAGTAATTATTCCAGGACAATTAGGACCAATTAATCTGATATTCTTTCCCTCTATGTAAGATACAACTTTTGTCATATCATTAATTGGAATTCCTTCAGTTATGGTAACTATTGTTTTTATTCCTGACTCAGCGGCTTCCATTATAGCATCTGCTGCAAACATTGGAGGTACAAAAATTATTGAGGTGTTAATATCTTCATTTATTACAGCATCAGCAACACTATTGTAAACAGGTCTATCAAGGTGTTTTGTACCACCTTTTCCTGGAGTCACACCACAAACTACATCTGTCCCATATTCAATCATTTGCTCAGAGTGAAAAGTACCCTCACTACCAGTAAATCCTTGAACTAAAACTTTTGAGTCTTTATTAACTATAATACTCATCTGGTCTAATTTTTGACAAATTTATTTTATTCTTTCCAGATACTGCCCTTTTTCAGTATCAATTTTTACTTTATCACCCTCATTGATAAATAAGGGAACATTGATGGTAGCACCAGTCTCTAAGGTGGCAGGTTTTGTAGCATTTGTAGCAGTATTACCTTTTATACCAGGTTCAGTGTGAGTTACCTCCAAAACAACATTTAATGGCATATCTACAGAAAGTGGACTATTGTCTTCAGTATTAATAATAATAGTTACATTTTCACCTTCTTTTAAAAGGGCGGGATAATCAATTTTATTTTTATCAATTGATATTTGATTATAATCATCATTATTCATGAAATGAAAATAATCTGAATCATTGTAAAGATATTGATATTGACTTGTAACTACTTTCACTTCTTCAATCTTATGACCCGATGGGAATGTGTTATCTAAAACTTTTCCGTTAGTAACACTTTTCAATTTAGTTCTAACAAAAGCAGGTCCTTTTCCAGGTTTTACATGAAGAAATTCAATTATTTTATAAATATCATGATTATACTTTATACAAAGCCCTTTCCTTATATCACTCGTAGTTGCCATAATTTAATTTTTTTGAAAGTAACCTTTCATTATCCCACGTTGAGAGTTTTCAATAAACTGTATAATTTCATCTCTTTCAGGAGTTGCGTTTAGTTCAGCCTGAATTATCTCCACTGCCTGAGTATTGTTATATTTTTTTTGATAAAGTATTCTATATATGTTTTGAATTTCATGTAATTTTTTGTTCTCAAACCCTCTTCTTCTTAATCCAACTGAGTTAATTCCAACATATGATAAAGGCTCTCTTGCAGCTTTAACATATGGAGGTACATCTTTTCTAACCAAAGATCCACCTGCTACAAAAGAGTGTGACCCTATTCTACAAAATTGATGAACTGCTACAAATCCCGATAATATTACATAATCTCCAACAGTAATATGACCGGCAAGAGTGCTATTATTTGAAAATATGCAGTTATTACCAACAAAACAATCATGAGCTACATGCGAATAGGCCATAATTAAGCAATTTGATCCAATTTTTGTAGTACCTCTATCTTTTGTTCCTCTATTGACTGTGACACACTCTCGAATTGTAGTATTATTGCCAATTTCGCATAACGAGTCCTCACCCTCAAATTTTAAATCTTGTGGGTTAGCAGAAATAACTGCTCCAGGATATATATAACAATTCTTTCCAATTCTTGCACCTTCCATTATTGTTACATTTGACCCAACCCAAGTACCTTCACCAATTTCAACATTGTTGTTAATAGTTGAAAAAGGTTCTACAACAACATTTTTTGCAATTTTTGCTCCAGGATGTACGTATGCTAATGGTTGATTCATATTTAATCTTTTTTTACAATTTTTGCCATAAATTCACCCTCACTCTTTATCTCATTGCCTACAAAGGTATGACCATACATATGAATAATTCCTCTTCTTATTGGAGAAATTAACTCTAATTTACAAATAAGTGTATCACCAGGGACTACAGGATTTTTAAATTTACATTTATCCATCTTCATGAAGAAAGTAAGATAGTTTTCAGGATCTGGTACAGTATTTAATACAAGTACACCTCCTGCTTGAGCCATAAATTCTACCTGAAGTACACCAGGCATTACTGGCGCCCCAGGAAAATGTCCTTCTACCCAAGACTCTTTTTTCTCAACTCTTCTAAGACCTATTACATGAGAGTCAGATAATTCTAAAACTTCATCAATAAGAAGAAATGGAGGTCTATGAGGAATAACATCCATTATTTGACTTGAATTCATTAATGGCTTTTTATCAAAGTTTAGTTTAGGTAAAATATTCTTTCTATCTGATTTTATCACTTCAGAAACTTTTTGTGCAAATTTAGCATTTATTGAGTGTCCAGGTTTTTCAGCTATTACTTTTCCTCTTATTTTCATTCCAATTAAAGCCAAATCACCTATAATATCAAGCAGTTTATGTCTTGCAGCTTCATTTGGATAATGAAGACTAAGATTATCAAGTATACCGTTTTCTTTAACTGATATAGAATCTTTATTAAACGCTTTCTTAAGCCTATCCATATTACTATTAGCAAGCGGTTTATCAACATAGACAATAGCGTTATTAAGATCTCCACCTTTAATTAAACCATTTTCAAGCAAAGTTTCAAGTTCATGAAGGAAACTAAATGTTCTTGCAGATGAAATTTCATTTCTAAAATCAGAAATATCTTTTAAAATAGCTGTCTGAGTACCCAATACTTTAGTATCATAATCAACTTTTGTATCTACAGAATAACTCTCATCAGGAATGATAGATATTTTACTTCCACTTTCTTCACATAAATATGAAATTATTTCATCGGGGAAAAATTCCTCTCTTAAAGCATTCTGTTCAACTATTTTAGCCTTCTCAATTGCCTCAATAAAAAACTTTGAAGATCCATCCATTATAGGGACTTCAGCTCCATTAAGACAGATATAACAATTATCAATTCCTAAACCAGTTAAAGCAGCTAAAACATGTTCTGAAGTGTGAATCCTGAATGAACCGTTGTCAAGATTTGTTCCTCTATCAGTGTTTGATATATGCCTGATGTGAGCTTCAATTAAATTATCTCCATCAATGTCTTCTCTAATAAAAACGATCCCTGTATTTGAAGGAGCTGGTTTGAATGTAAGCTCAACATTCTCACCGGTGTGAAGGCCTACCCCACTGAGTGAAGATTCTTTAGAAATTGTTTTTTGTGGAACAGTTCTTCTTATCATTAATCTTTCTTATCAATTTTTTTTACTATTTCAGGTAAATTTTTAAAATGAATGTATGACTTATTGTAATTCATGTAAGATATAGCAGGTGTACCAGTAACTCTGGAATTGCTTTTAATATCAGAAGTAACTCCAGCCTGAGCTTGTATCTTAACATTATCTCCAATTTTAAGATGTCCAATAATTCCTACTTGTCCTCCAATCATACAGTTTTTTCCAATTTTTGTGGAGCCCGCTATTCCTGATTGAGCAGCTATTGCTGTGTTTTCTCCAATTTCAACATTATGTGCAATTTGAATTTGGTTATCAAGTTTAACACCATTGTGTATGATAGTAGATCCCAAGGTTGCTCTATCAATGGTTGAATTTGAACCAATTTCAACAGTATCTCCTATTACAACGTTACCTGTTTGAGGAATCTTTTTATAACTACCATCATCATTTGGTGCAAAACCAAAACCATCAGATCCAATTGAGCAAGAACTATGAATAATACAATTTTTTCCAATTTTTGTATCATCTAAAATTTTGACTCCAGGAAATACTTTTGTTCCACTACCTATCTCAACATTATTACCAATAAAAACTTGATTTTCAATTATACAATTATCTGAAATTTTGGAATTTTTACCTATTGTCGTGAATGAGCCAACGAATGATGAGTCAGAAATCATAGCAGATTTATCAATGACTGTAAATTCACTAATCCCTTTTTTTTTGGAAATTTCTTTATTAAACAGTTCTAGAATGGTTGTAAATGATGAATATGGATCTTTGACCTTTATCAGGGTTGTGTTAATTTGTTCAGTAGGTTCAAAGTCTTCTGCAACTATAGCAGCAGAGGCATTTGTAGAATATATGAACTCAGTATATTTTGGATTTGCTAGGAATGTAAGTGAACCTTTCGTGCCTTCTTCAATTTTAGATATGTTAAAAATATCAACATCTCGGTCACCTACAATAGTTCCATTAATTTGATCAGCAATTTGTCCGGCTGTAAAATTCATATCTGCAAAATTAAAAAATTAAGTTAAATGCTTAAATTAGTTAGATCAATATGGAGATAAAGTTTAATCTAAGTCAGTTAAAAAAAGCATCTAAGGAACTCAAAATGCATATTAACCAAAATGTTGTTTTAATATCAGGTGAAATGGGAGTTGGAAAGACAACATTAATTAAGGAGTTATTATCACTTTATGGTGTAACAGATAATGTTACTAGTCCAACTTTTTCAATTATAAATGAATATTTGATAGATAATGATGAAGTGATATATCATATGGATCTATACAGGATAAAAGATACTGCTGAGTTAGAAAATATTGGTTTTTTTGAATATGTAAAATCTAGAAGAACTTGCTTAATTGAATGGGGAGAAACCATAGAAGAATTGATTGATTCTGAATATAATAAGTTTACATTAATTGAGAAAAACAATTTAAGAGTACTAAAAAAGAATAGATGAGTTTTCTAAAAAGGCTATATTATTTTTCAACAGGCTTAATTATTGGGATAGTTTTTCTATTTTTTATACTAAATGGAAAGAGGACCTCATGTAATTATGGCCCAAGTGCGAGGGTAATAGATAACATAATCTCTAAAAAATTAGTTCTAAAACATAAAAGTGATTCTATTTCAAATGATAAACTTTATAATTTAATTTCTAAAGGTAAAGTTAGATTTAATAAAAGTGAAATAAGAAATGAGCCATGCGCAATCTACTATGTTGAGTCAGGCGATTTAAGTCTCTTAATTGAGAATTGTGAAGATCAAGCGTTAGTTGAATTTAAATAACACTTCTTCTTTTTAACTCAGTTCTTATCAAATCGAGTTCTCTAGATGTTTGTCCCTTTACTGATGTATTTTCGTCAGCCCTTCTTATTAAATACGGAATCACTTCTTTAATTGGCCCATAAGGTAAATACTTTATCACGTTAAAACCCTCACTTGCTAAATTGAAAGTAATATTATCACTCATTCCATATAATTGACCAAACCAGATTTTTGGTTCATCCCTATTGATGTTTTTAGTATCCATAATGTTAATTATTTTATATATGCTCTCTTCATTATGAGTTCCAGAGAAAAGTGAAATCCTGTCCAGGTTTGATAATATATAGCTGACACCATTATTAAAATTTTGATCGGTTAACTCCTTTGAAGAACATATTGGTGATAAATAATTGTTCCTCTTTGCACGTTTATTCTCTTTTTCAATATATGCTCCTCTAACCAATTTGATACCTACGAAAAAATTATTTTTTAATGCTTTGTCATGTAAAGTTTTTAGATAGTTTAGTCTATCATGTCTATACATCTGGGATGTATTGAAGATAATCGCTTTTTCCTTGTTGTATTTCATCATCATGCTTAATACTATTTCATCAATAGCGTTTTGAATCCAGGATTCTTCTGCATCCACCAGTACTCTTACATTCTTTTCATTTGCTAGAAGACATATTTTATCAAATCTGTCTAATGACTTCTCAAAAAGCATTTTTTCTTGTTTATCTAAAGATATATTGGAAGAAACTTTTTTTAATATTTGAGTACTTGCTATAGCTGTCGGCTTAAAAACTGTAAAGTCAAGTATCGGTTTTTCTGCAACAAATTCTATGGAGGATAGGACCTGTTTTAATGATAGATCATAAGAATCCTCATTTTCAAGTCCTTCTACAGAATAGTGTAGATAACTTTTGACATTTTTTTTATTGAGTTTTTTCACAGTGTCAAAGGATTCATCTAATGTTTCACCAGAGCAAAACTGTTGGAAAACTGTACCCTTAACAATAAATAATATTGGAAGTCTTAACTTTAATGCAACTTCAAGTGCAGTTTTACCTAAATTTGTAAGTGTTTTATTTGAAATAATTTTAAATAAAAAATATGCTTTTCTTAACTCAAAATCTGACTTGAGTATAAAACCATTTTTAGTATTGTCTAAAAGCATAAAATAAATACCTAATTTTGCAGTAAATCTAATCAAAATTAATAAATGGAAATTGATCCATATTTATCCATAGCTGAAAAAATTAATTCAGATAAATTTTCATCAATATTTGTATTAGTAGATGAAAACACAGAAAAGTTTTGCTTAGAACTTTTCATTAAAAAAAGTGGTATTAAATCATTTAATAAAATAATTATTTCTTCTGGTGAAGAGAATAAAAATATTGATACATGTATATCAATATGGGGTCAACTAAATTCTTTTAAAGCTGACAGAAAATCGCTCTTAATTAACCTTGGTGGAGGTGTTTTGACTGATATTGGAGGTTTTGCAGCATCAACTTATTTAAGAGGAATCGAATTCATCAATATTCCAACAACATTATTAGGAATGGTTGATGCGGCGCATGGAGGAAAGACAGGTATTGATTTTAAACAATTAAAGAATCAAATAGGTGTTTTTAATGAGCCGCTAGAAGTATTATTAGATAATGAATATTTAAAAACTTTATCAAAAGAAGAGTTTATTAATGGTTATGCGGAAGTTGTTAAACACAGTCTATTAACTGATAAGCCTGACTTAACTTTTAATAGCCTAATAAAACTTGATTTATTTAAAGATTCAGATTATATAATTAATAGTTACTCATTAGTAAAGAATGAAATTGTAGAATCTGACAAATATGAGTCGAGTATAAGAAAGATTCTTAATCTAGGTCACACTATTGGACACGCTGTAGAGTCTTATTCTCATATTTCTGATAAAGTGGTTGATTTGAAACATGGTCAGGCTATTGTAATTGGTATAATAACTGAACTTTACATCTCACACAAAAAATTTAATTTCCCTTTAAAAGACGTTGTAACTGTAAAAGAGCATCTAAAAAATTATTTCAGTTTAATTCAATTAGAGGAAGATGACATTATGAATATATATGATCTTATGGTCTATGACAAGAAAAATGAGGGGAGTAAAATTAACTTTGTATTATTAAAAGAAATTGGAAAGCCAGTGATTGATCAAATTGTAAATAAAGACCTCTTCATAGAATCTTTTGAGTTTTACAATGAATAAGTCATAGTTCTTGAAAAATATTTTTCATAAGCCTCTTTTTATCATTTATACTTTCTTCCAAAGATATCATCGTTTCTGTTCTTAATACACCCTCTACATCATCAATAGAAAAAATTATTTCTCTAGCATGTTCAGTACTTTTAGCTCTGATTTTACAAAATATATTATATTTTCCAGTTGTTATATGAGCAACTGTTATATATGGTTTCTTTTTAAGCTCTTCAATAATTTCATATGTCCTTCTTGATCTATCTATCAGAACCCCAACATAAGCAATAAAATTATATCCTAGCATTTTATAGTCAAGCGTTAAGGAAGAACCCTTAATTATCCCTAGATCTTCCATTTTTTTTACTCTTACATGAACTGTACCAGGAGAAATGAGTAATCTTTTAGCTATATCGGTAAAGGGAGTTCTGGTGTTATCAATTAAAATATCAAGGATTTTTCTGTCTACGTCGTCTAATTTTTGCATTTTGTTTGGTGTTTTTGTTAAATTATTAAATTTTTTTCAATTTTTTATACTTTTCATTGAATTTCATTCAGCAATTTATTTTTAAAATCATGTTTCGTTATCATTTCTATTGAATAATTTACAAATGTTTCTTATGTTTACAATTGTAAACTTAAAATTATATATATGTTGTAAATCAGTAAGTTATATAATATAATAAAAGTATAAGATGAATAAAGAAACAGTATTAAATAGAATTAAAAAGATTATAGAGGGTAGCAACTTAACTAACTCTGAGTTTGCTGAAAAAATAGGAGTTCCTAAATCATCAATATCTCACCTACTCTCTGAGAGAAATAAACCAAGCTTAGATTTAATAACTAAGATTTCTGAAAATTTTGATGAAATTACACTGGATTACTTAATATTTGGACTATCAGAAGTAAAAAAAGAGAAAATAAAGGCCTCTAATGATCTTTTTTCATATCAAGAGATAGATAATACCAAAGATTCTGTTAAAGAATCTAATAATAGAGTTAAATCGATAATTATTATCTACGAAAACAATAAATTTGAACAAATTGACAGATTATAGTGAAAAAAATATTAATTATCGCTGTTCTATTTACTTCATGTTACACAGTTGAAAGAAATTGTTCTGATTTTAAAACAGGACAATTTGAATTTTCATCGATCATTAATGACTCCTTAGTAACATCTCAATTTACCAGAACAGATGAATTTGAAATAGAATTATTTAATGGAATTGAAGATTCCTCATCAATAAAATGGGTAAACGATTGTGAATTTCTATTGACTAAGTTAAATCCACGTACAAATCAGGAAAAGCGCCCTGTTAGAATTAAAATTTTAAGAACTTATGGTGAATCATATGATTTCGAGTATTCACAAGTAAATAATCCACAGAGTATAAATAGAGGGACTGTAAAAAAAACATCTAACTAAAAATTTTAATTAAAATTCTAATTTAGTTTGTGCTTCATCGTTGTCGTTAGATATTTGCTGCTCATCTTGAACCTCAATATCATCAATTTTTTTATCTTTTTCAGAAATAGATCCTCGAGATTTATAAGATACCTTTCTAATAGAGTCTTTAGTTACTATATTTCCTTTTGAATCTCTACCTTTAATAATTAAATCACCAAAGTCTTGTTCAAACTTATCTTTTCTTAATGAAGCTTTTTTTCTTAAGTAAACAGTTACTACATCAGCTTCATTAACATTATTAACACTAAAGTAGAGAACCTTGGATAAATCTTTCCCCTGAGTTAGGTCATACTCTTTATCCCTTATAACTCCAGAAACTTTAAATCTTTTCATAAAAGAGGTTCCATTTTTACCATCTCTGTAGATTAGATTATAAATTTTGTTTTTGCTATCTGAATTAAATAATGAAATATGTTTAATATTTTTTCCAACAAAAACCTTAGAGTCAACCTTAATTACTTTCATGACACCATCCTCAGTAAAAATAATTATATCATCAAGGTCAGAACAATCGCAAACTAGCTCATCTTTTCTCATTGAAGTACCGACGAACCCCTCTTCTCTATTCACATAAAGCTTTTGATTCTTAATTGATATTTTCTTTTTATCTAGATCATCAAATTCCTCAATAATAGTCTTTCTCTTTTTATTTTTACCATAATGTTTTTTTAAATGAGTGAAATATTGAATTGTATACTCTACAAGGTGCTTGAGATTATTTTTTACCTCTTCTATGTTAGCCTCTATGTTAGCTAATTTTTCTTTAACCTTATCAAGGTCAAACTTTGATATCTTCCTAATTGGAATTTCAGTAAGTTTTCTGATGTCATCAACCGTTATATCTCTCTTAAGTTTGTTTTTAAATGGCTTAAGTCCATTCTCAATTGTTGAAATAACATCATCCCATGTAGTCTTTTCCTCAATATCTCTATATATCCTGTTTTCAATAAATATTCTTTCAAGTGAAATCGTGTGCCACTGATTTTCAAGTTCAGTAAGTTGAATTTCCAACTCTTTCTTTAAAAGATCTTTTGTATTATCAGTAGAAATCTTAAGTATCTCTCTAACTCCTAGAAAATGAGGTTTATTATCTGAAATAATACAACATAATGGTGATATGGAAACTTCACATTGTGTGAATGCATACAGTGAATCTATACTTTTCTGAATTGATGATCCAGAAGGTAGATAAACAAGAACCTCTACCTCAGATGAAGTATTATCTTCAATTTTTTTAATTTTTAATTTTCCTTTCTCAGAGGCTTTAATAATAGATTCAATTAAAGAGGCTGTTGTTGTTCCATAGGGTATTTCCTTGATTATAATTATATTCTTTTCATATTTCTCAACTTTAGCTCTTACCTTAACTCTACCACCTCTATTTCCATCATTATAATTCTTTATATCAATACTACCTCCAGTTTGAAAATCTGGATAGAGCTTAAAACTTCTTCCCTTAAGATATTTTATACTTCCATCAATTAACTCATTAAAATTGTGGGGTAAAATTTTGGTTGATAGACCAACTGCGATACCCTCAGCTCCTTGAGCTAATAATAATGGGAATTTAACAGGAAGATGAATAGGCTCTTTTTTTCGTCCATCATAAGAAAGTTGCCAATTGGTGGTTTTTGGATTAAATACTACCTCAAGTGCAAATTTTGATAATCTTGCTTCAATATATCTTGATGCAGCTGCTTTATCTCCGGTGTATATATTACCCCAGTTACCTTGCATATCAATTAACAATTCTTTTTGACCTATTTGAACCATGGCATCAGATATACTTGCATCTCCATGCGGGTGGTATTGCATAGTATGCCCAACAATATTTGCAACTTTGTTATATCTGCCATCCTCAAGGTCAAACATTGAATGTAATATCCTTCTCTGCACTGGTTTTAAACCATCCATTAAATCTGGAACAGCCCTCTCAAGGATTACATATGATGCATAGTCTAGAAACCATTCTTTATACATTCCTCCAACTCGAGTCAGAGTATTAGGTTGCCCAGAATCTATATTTTCTTCATTTTCAATCATTCAGATTTTCATTTATGAGATCTAATTCAACTTTAAGATTATCTATTATAAATTGCTGTCTGTCAGGAGTATTCTTGCCCATGTAGAATGTTAGTAATTCCTCTACTGTTGTAGATTTATCTATGATTACTGGGTCTAATTTGATATCGTCACCTATAAAATTTTTAAATTCATTGGGAGAGATTTCCCCTAAACCTTTAAATCTTGTAATTTCAAATTTACCATTAGAGCTGTTAATTATATCATTTTTTTCTGCCTCACTATAACAATAATGTGTTTTCTCCTTATTTCTAACTCTAAAAATAGGAGTCTGTAGAATGTATAAGTGTCCATTTTTAATTAACTCAGGATAGAATTGAAGAAAGAAGGTTATGATAAGAAGTCTAATATGCATGCCATCAACATCAGCATCAGTTGCTATTACAATATTGTTGTATCTTAAATCTTCCATGCTGTTTTCTATATTCAGTGCAGCTTGAAGTAAATTAAATTCTTCATTTTCATAAACTATTTTCTTAGTCATTCCAAATGAATTCAATGGTTTTCCTCTTAAACTAAATACAGCTTGTGTGTTAACATCTCTTGACTTTGTTATAGAACCACTTGCAGAGTCACCCTCCGTGATAAAAATTGTTGAATCAAGTCTTTTATCTTTTTTTAATTCATTTAGGTGAACTCTACAGTCTCTAAGTTTTTTATTATGAAGACTAGCTTTTTTTGCTCTTTCTCTAGCTAATTTTCTGATACCAGATAATTCTTTTCTCTCTCTTTCAGCTTGAATAATTTTATTTTGTATAGATTTAGCAACTTCTGGATTTTTATGAAGATAGTTGTCTAGTTCTTTTTTTATGAAGTCATTTATGAAAACTCTAACTGATTTCATCCCTTTCCCCATTTCTGTTGAACCTAGTTTAGTCTTAGTTTGTGACTCAAAAACAGGTTCCATAACTTTAATACTTATTGCTGAGATAATAGATTTTCTTATATCTGAAGTTTCATAATTTTTACCATAGAATTCTCTGATTGTTTTAACAAATGCTTCTCTAAATGCCAGCTGATGAGTTCCTCCCTGAACAGTATATTGACCATTCACAAATGAATAATACTCTTCACTATATTGAGTTCTTGAATGAGTAATTGCTATTTCAATATCCTTACCTGTAAGATGTATAATGGGATAAAGGAAATCATGAACATTAGACTGATCTTCAATTAAGTCCTTAAGACCGAATTCAGATTTGAACTTATTACCATTTAATTTAATTGTTAACCCTGGATTAAGATATACATAGAACTTAATCATTTTTTCAACATACTCAATTCTATATCTATAGTTTTTAAAAATAGATTGGTCAGGTTTGAACTTTACATATGTTCCATTTTTATCTTCGGAATCATCAAGCTTTTCATCAGTTAGCACTCCAAGCTTAAATTCGGCTGATTTTGTTTTCCCATCTCTAGTAGATGTTACAATAAAATTTGAAGACAATGCGTTGACAGCTTTAGTTCCAACTCCATTTAGACCAACGGACTTTTTAAAAGCTCTTGTATCATATTTACCACCTGTGTTCATTTTAGATACTACATCGACAACTTTTCCAATTGGTATTCCTCTCCCAAAGTCTCTTACAGAAACAAAATCATCATTTATAACAATATCTATAATCTTACCCTCCCCCATTACAAATTCATCTACACAATTATCAATTATTTCTTTGAGTAGAACATAAATTCCATCGTCTGGAGATGAGCCATCTCCTGATTTACCAATATACATACCAGGCCTTAATCTAATATGCTCTCTCCAGTCAAGAGATTTAATATTTTCTTCGGTGTAATTAGAAGTATTTGCCATTTTTATAAATATACTAAATGTTAAACCTAAAGTGCATTATGTCTCCATCAGAAACAACATAATCTTTTCCTTCAAGTCTCATTTTACCTGCTTCTTTAACTTTTATTTCAGATCCATATTCAATATAATCTTTATAACTAATTACTTCTGCACAAATAAAACCTTTTTGAAAATCTGAGTGAATTTGCCCAGCGGCATCATAAGCTGAATCACCAATTTTTATTGTCCAAGCCTTAACTTCTTTTTCTCCTGCAGTAAAATAGCTATGAAGATTTAAAAGTTTATAAGAAGCTCTGATTAATTTGTTTGATCCCGATTCCTCAAGGCCTAAATCTTCTAAGAATATTTTTCTTTCTTCTAAAGAATCTAATTCGTTTATTTCAGACTCTATTTTAGCTGAAATAATTATAATTTCAGAGTCTTTATTTTCAATTTTTCGTTTGACATCTTCAACATAACTATTTCCAGTTTTAACGTCATTTTCTCCAACATTGCACACATAAAGTACAGGTTTAAATGATATTAATTCTAGAGGTTTAATAAATTCATCAAATTGATCATCCGAAAAATCATTTCTACTAGCATTCATTTTTTGTAGCTGATATAAGGCTTTTTCGAGAATTTCAATTTCTTTTTTTGATTCATTACTTCCAGATCTTAAAGTTTTTTTTATCCTGTCAAGTTTTTTTTCAATGATTTCGATATCCTTTAGAACTAACTCATATTCAACTACTTCCTTATCTGATAATGGATTAATCTTACCATCTACATGTACAATATTTGGATCATCAAAACATCTTAAAACATGGATTATAGCATCGGTTTCTCTAATGTTTGATAGGAATTTATTACCCAAACCCTCTCCTTTACTAGCTCCTTTTACAAGACCAGCAATATCAACAATTTTGACCGTAGTTGGAATTAATTTTTGAGGATTAATTAAAGAACTTAATTTATCAAGTCTCAAATCAGGAACATTGACTATGCTAACATTTGGATCGATTGTGCAAAAAGGATAGTTTTCACTCTGAGCCTTATTTTGAGAGAGACAATTAAAAAGAGTTGATTTACCAACATTAGGTAATCCTACAATTCCTACTTTCATTTATTAATCATGCATAAATTTTTGCTTTGACAAAAGCTGATTTTCTGTCTCAACATTATCTTCATCAGGAACACAACAATCAACTGGACATACAGCTGCACATTGAGGCTCCTCATGAAATCCAATACACTCAGTACACTTGTCTGGAACAATAAAAAAGAATTCATCAGAAATAGGATTATTTTCTATCTCAGAGTTAACCTTATTACCATTTGGTAAAACAACATCACCCTCAAGTTTTGTTCCTTTACTGTAATTCCATTTCTCTTGACCTTCATATATAGCATTATTTGGACACTCTGGTTCACAAGCTCCACAATTTATGCATTCGTCTGTAATGATTATAGCCATAATATATTGTGCAAAAATAATATGTATTGTTTAATCTTTGTTAACAATTTTTACATATTTTAAAATTACATTAATTGAATATTGACAGTAAGTTTAGATATTTGCAAAGATTTATGAAAAACAAAGTACATAATTTCAGTGCTGGCCCTTCCATTCTTCCTGATAAGGTTTTCGAACAAGCTTCCTCTGCAATAAATAATTTTAACGGTAAAGGTTTATCAATTTTGGAGATTTCACACAGGAGCAGAGACTTCATGGATGTTCTCGATGAAGCAAGATCTTTAGCTATAGAAATTTCAGAGCTAGATACAGATAAATATACATGCCTTTTTCTTCAAGGTGGTGCAAGTATGCAATTTTTGATGACTGCATATAATTTCTTAAATAAAAATGCTGCTTACATTAATACTGGTAGTTGGTCTACAAAGGCAATTAAAGAGGCTAAATTATTTGGAAATGTTACTGAAATTGCCTCATCATCTGATAAAAATTTTAATTACATACCTAAAGATTTTATCATAAATGAAGATTATGATTACTTACACATAACATCTAATAATACAATTTTTGGAACACAATTTCATTCATTTCCAGTATCTAATTGTCCTTTAATAGTTGATATGAGTTCAGATATTTTTTCAAGAAAGATAGATTTTTCCAAGTTTGATCTTATTTATGCAGGAGCACAAAAAAATCTAGGTCCTGCAGGTGCAACGATGGTAATCATTAATAAAGAATTATTAGATAAAGTTCAGAGAAATGTTCCATCAATGATGAGCTACAAGGTTCATATTGAAAAGGATAGTTCTTTCAACACTCCACCTGTCTTCCCAATATACTGTATTCTATTAAACCTAAGACTAATAAAACATGAAGGTTTAGATAGTATAAGTGAGAAAAATAAAATTAAGTCTGAGTTAATATATAGTGAAATTGATAGAAACAAATGTTTTTCTGGATTCTCTCAGGTTTCAGATAGAAGTCAAATGAATGCCACATTTAATATGAATGAAGGTTTTGACAGTGAATTGTTTAACAATATATGCTCTAACAATAATATATCTGGTATTAATGGGCATAGATCAGTTGGAGGATATAGAGCCTCAATTTATAATGCTCTTCCACTTGAAAGTTTAAATGTATTAGTTGACTCAATGAAAGAGTTTGAATTAAGTCAAGAATAAATGAAAAGTATAAAATTATTTTTTTTAATGGGGTTTATTTTAATTTCTTGTAATAGTGATAATAAAGAGTCTGTTAATACGATTGATCATGAAATTTATGAAATGAGAGTTTATTATACTTATGATGGAAAATTTAATGATATAATTTCAAGATTTGAAAATTATACAACCAAATTGTTTGAGAAGCATGGTTTTAATAATGTTGGTTATTGGACAACTTTAAGAAAAGATTCATTATCATTTGCTGATAAATTTATCTTTCAAAACAATGGGAAAGAAGCATTGGTATATATTGTGTCATTCAAGGATATGGAAACAAGGGATGAATCATGGGATAACTTTATTAATGATCCTGAATGGGTTAAAGTTTTCGAAGAGAGCAGGAAAGATGGTCCAATTGTAAAAGAAATTGAACAAGTTTTTTTATCTCCTACTATTTTTTCAAATTTAAATTAATTGTATGAAGATTTTAGCAAATGACGGTATATCTGAATCTGGGAAAAATAAACTTGAAGAATATGGCTTTGAAGTAGATCTTACAAAAGTTTCTCAAGAACAACTTATTAAATACATTAATGATAATCAAATAGCTGTTATACTAGTTAGAAGTGCTACTCAGGTAAGAGCTAATATAATTGACAACTGCCCTTCAATAAAAATTATTGGACGAGGTGGTGTTGGCATGGATAACATTGATGTAGAATATGCGAAGTCTAAAGGTATTAATGTTATTAATACTCCTGCTGCATCCTCTAAATCAGTGGCAGAGTTAGTTTTTTCTCATCTTTTTGGTTGTGTTAGGTTTCTTCATGAATCAAATCGATCTATGCCACTAGATGGTGACTCAAAATTTAAAGATTTAAAGAAGTCTTATGCAAAAGGTACTGAGTTAGCTGGAAAAACCATTGGAATAATTGGATTTGGAAGAATTGGACAAGAAGTCGCAAAAATTGCGATTGGGGTTCGAATGAATGTAATTTTTTATGATAAATTTAGTCAAGAGGCAGATTTAAAGTTAGATTTCTTTGATGGTCAAAATCTTACTTTTAAATTAAATTCATCATCCTTTGAAGAAGTTCTATCCAATTCTGACTTCATAACAATTCATATTCCAGCCTCTGACAAATATATAATTGATTCAAATGAGTTTAAAATGATGAAGGATGGTTCAGGTATTCTCAATCTTTCAAGAGGTGGGATCATTAATGAAGAAGAATTAATTAAAAATATCGAGACAGGAAAAATATCTTTTGCAGCTATAGATACTTTTGAAGGAGAACCAAATCCTAGTATCAAAATTTTAATGAATTCTAGTATTTCATTAACACCTCATATTGGAGCAGCAACAAAAGAAGCTCAAGATAGAATTGGAATTGAGTTAGCAGAAAAAATTAATGATATTTTAGCATGATATTAAAGAAACTTAAGGAAAGGTGGGGAATTACTTCCAACTTTCAAATAGTAATAATTTTTATCGTATTTGGAATAACAGGAACAGTAAGTGCATATATTTCTGGTCCTTTTACCGATTTTATAATAGGTGAAAGTGACATTCATTGGTTAATAAAATTATTAATCAGAATTTTAATTCTAACTCCAATATATCAAGTATTACTTCTTTTATTTGGATATATCTTTTTACAATATAGATTCTTTTACAATTTTGTAAAAAAATTTATGAGCTTTCTTGGATGTGGTTTTCTATTCAGAAATTAAATCACTAAAATTTGACCTTAGTTTTTTTAGTTTTGGGTTTATAACAGCCTGACAATAAAGATTTTGTGGATTTTTTGTAAAAAAATCATGATGATAATTTTCAGCTTCATAGAATGGTACAATATCATTAACCTCAGTGACAATTTTATCTTCAAAGATATTTTTGACCTCAAGATTCTTAATAAAATCAATTACTGCCTTTCTTTCATCCTGATTACAGAACACAGCAGATCTATATTGAGTACCAACATCTGCACCTTGTCTATTTATAGATGTTGGATCGTGAGTAGAAAAGAATATTGAAAGAACTTGATCTAAACTTAAACTATGATCATAGTTAACTTTTATTACTTCAACATGATTAGTATACCCTTCGCATACTTCTTCGTATGTAGGATTGGGATTATTACCACCCATGTAACCAGGAGTTATAGATATTACACCATTGATATTCTTGTATACAGATTCGGTGCACCAAAAGCAACCTCCACCTAAATATATAACACTATTCATTTTTAGAATTTAAACTAAAAGATATATATTGTAAAAGTATGGAAATCTTACTATCAGCTAAAAATATTTCAAAAACTTTTAATGAGAAAAGAGTTCTTGAGAAAATCAATATTGAAATAAGAAAAGCTGAGATTGTCGCAATATCTGGTGCTTCTGGTGCGGGCAAGACAACTTTGCTCAATATTTTAAGTACACTTGACAGACCAGACGAAAATAATTCCTCTTCCTTATTTATTGATAATCATGAAGTTTTTGATTTAAAAAAAAATGATCTTGCAAATTTTAGAAACCAAAAAATTGGCTTTGTTTTTCAATTTCATGAGTTAATTCCAGAACTAAATGTTATAGAAAATATATGTCTACCAGGTTGGATTAAAAAAGATACTGAAGTTAAAAAAAAGGCTAAAAAATTATTAAAGTACTTTGGATTACAAGATTTTGCAGATAAAAAGCCATTAACTCTATCTGGTGGAGAAAAACAGAGAGTTGCAATCGCCAGGTCTCTTATCAATGATCCTAAAATTATTTTTGCTGATGAACCTACTGGTAATTTGGACTCTAAAAATTCAAAAATACTTTTTGATCTATTTTTTAAATTACGAGATGATTATGATTGTTCTGTTGTAATTGTTACACATGATGAAAACAGTGCTAATAAATGTGATAGAAAATTATTAATTGTTGATGGGAAAATTAAAAATTAAAATTCCTGATCTAAAAGAATTTTTAGATGAAAAAGCCTTAAAGTATGAGTCACCATCATTTATCAATGATGATCCAATTATAATTCCGCACCAATTCTCAAATACTAGAGATATTGAGATTTCAGCATTTATAACATCAATTATTTCTTGGGGAAATAGAAAATCAATAATTAAAAGTAGCAGGAATATTATGGCATATATGGATAATTCACCATATGAATTTGTTATGAATCACAATGAAAAAGATCTAGCTGATATAAATAAATCAATTCATCGAACTTTTAATTTAATTGATTTAAATTACTTTATTGTCTCCTTGAAAAATATATATGAAAACTATGGAGGAATTGAAAATATAATTTCTGATAAAAATAATGGCTTAAATATCCAAGAACGAATTTCAACATTTAAAAAAATATTTTTTAGTTTAAGCCATCCAGAAAGATCAAAGAAACATCTACCCTCTCCAAATGATGGGTCAAGTGCCAAAAGGTTCAACATGTATTTAAGATGGATGGTTAGAAGCAATGAAAAGGGTGTTGACTTTGGTTTATGGAAAAAAATAAATAAATCAGAATTATCACTTCCCCTAGATGTCCATACAGGTAGAATAGCAAGAGATTTAGGATTATTGTCTAGAAATCAAAATGATTCAAAATCAGTTAAGGAAATTGATTTAAAACTAAGAGAAATGGATCCTATTGATCCAGTCAAATATGATTATGCTTTATTTGGTCTTAGTGTCTATGAAAAATTTTAATTTAATTATAATATTAGAATTCAATAAGTTTAGTTAATTTTGTTAAATTCTTTTCTAAATGAGTATACTCATAAAGTCCGCAATAATAGTAGATAGCAAGAGTAATTTCAATTTCAAAAAAAAAGATATTTATATTAAAGATGGGGTTATAATTGATATAGCTGATTCTATAAACAGTAAATCAGAAAATAAGATTATACTTGAAAATCTTCATGTATCTAGGGGTTGGATGGATACTTCGGTTAGCTTTGGAGAGCCTGGCTATGAAGAAAGAGAAAATATTTCAAATGGATTAAAAACTGCTGCCTCTTCTGGTTTTACATCAATACTTTTGAATCCTGACTGCTATCCTCTGGTTGATAATCATTCATCAGTTGAATTCATAAGAAAAAAATCATTAAATACTACAACCAACATCTATCCCATTGCTAATCTAACTATTAATTCTAATGGGTCAGATTTAGCATCTTTATATGATATGAAACTTGCAGGAGCTGTTGCATTTGGAGATTACAAGAAATCTATAGTTGATTCCTCAATTTTGAAGATTGCTCTTGAGTACACTAAAACTTTTGGTGGTAGAGTAATTTCTTTTTGTCAAGATGAATTCTTAGCAAAAAAAGGTGTTCTTAACGAAAGTATTGTAAGTACTGAATTAGGCTTAAGAGGAATACCAAATATATCTGAGTCAATAAATTTGTACAGGGATATTGAAATACTAAGCTATTCAGGTGGTAAAATTCATATTCCTTATGTAACTACTTCTAAGGGGGTAGATTTAATTAGAGAGGCAAAAAAAAATAATCTTGATATAACTGCAAGTGTTAGTCTAGCACACATTACATTTTCCGAAAAAGATATTCCCGAGTTTGATACTAATTATAAATTAATTCCTCCTTTAAGATCGGAGTCAGATTTAAATTCCTTAAAAGAAGGATTAGTTGATGGAACTTTAGACTATTTAACTAGTATGCATGAGCCTTTTGATATTGATAATAAAAAAATTGTTTTTGATAATGCTTCATCAGGTTCAATAGGTTTGGAATCTATGTTTGGTCTAATGAGTAACCAATTTACTCTTGAAAAGACAATTGATATCTTAACGAGGAAAAAAACAATATTTGAAGTAGATGACCATCCGATTGAGATTGGATCAATGGCTGATCTATCATTATTCAACCCAGATAAAAATTATAATTTTTCAGAAAATCATATACTCTCAACGTCTAAAAACTGTGCATTTATAGATAGCAAACATAAAGGCATTGTTTATGGCTCAATCAATGGTAAAAATTTTAGTCTTAATAAGTTATGGACTTAGACTTCCTAATTAGAAGATCAAAGAATACAGATAAAAAAGCTGGAAGTATTTTTATGTTTCATGGATATGGAAGTAATAAAGAGGACTTATTTTCTTTAGAACAATATTTGCCAAAATCTCATACTATTATTTCACTTGAAGCTCCACTTAAATTACCTTTTGGTGGGTTTTCATGGTTTGATATTGAATACTCTGATGTTATTGAAAATAACTTAGACAAAAGATATAAAGAAATTAATGAAAGTATTGACAGCCTTCTTTTTAACATAGATAAACATATTCAAAGTGAAAATTTAAATGAGAAGGACGTTAGTATACTTGGCTTTAGTCAAGGAGGAAGTATATGTTGGAAATTAGGTCTTGATTTCAGCAATAGATTTAGAAGAATAATGCCTCTAAGCTCGTTTATTCATCCATCATATTTGAATAAGGATTTAAATTACTACAAAGATCTTGAAATCTATAGCTCACATGGAACCTTTGACGAGGTCATACCAATTAGTCTTGTTGAAAACTATATTGAGTCATTAGCAAAAAATAATAACCTGGTATTTGATAGATTTGATGCCGGACATACTATTTCAGAGATGAATCTTACTAAACTAGTCAAGTGGATTGATATGACTAATATTTAGTTAATCTCAAGGACTAAACCATCATATGCTAAAGTTACATTTTTAGGTAATTTTTTACATACCTCCTGATGAAAACCCATATTATGACTTATGTGGGTAAAATAAGTTTTCTTAGGTTTTATTAAATTAATAATTTCAATTGCCTCATCAACATTTAAATGTGATGGGTGTGGTTCAAATCTTAACGCATTTATTACTAAAGAATCAAGTTCATTTAATTTATTAAGTTCTAATTCCGTTATGGTTTTGACATCTGTTAAATAGGCAAAGTCCTTAATTCTATAGCCAAAAACTGGTAATTTTAAATGCATTGATTCAATCGGAGTAATCTCAAGATCTGATATTTGAAAACTTTTGTTGTTTTCGATAATATTTATATCAAAATCTGGAGAACCAGGATATTTTTTTTCTGGATCAAAAATATATGCAAACCTTTCTTTAAGTGAATCTAGAACTCTATTGTTTAAATAAATAGGTATCTTTCCTTGTCTAAAAAAAAATGGTCTTACATCATCAATTCCAGTCGTGTGATCAGCATGTTCGTGTGTAAAAATTATACCATCTAACTTTTTACAATTAGCTTTTAACATTTGTTGCCTAAAATCTGGCCCACAATCAACTGTAAAACATAAATTTTCATATTCAATTAATATTGAAGATCTAAGTCTTTTATCTCGAGGATCATTACTAAAAGAAACAGGATGATCACTTCCAATAACAGGGATACCTTGAGATGTTCCCGTACCTAAAAAAGTTATTTTAATCACATATAAATCTATGATAATTTATTCTTATTTATCGAACAAACTTTGTAATTTTACAAAAAATTTCATGAATATATCTCTACCCGGTGATAAAGAATATGAAGCAAGACCTTCAATTGAGAATAAAATTCTAAGGATTAATTTAAATGAAAATATATACGGTACTTTTGTTGAAATTGGTGCTGGGCAAGAGGTTGTAAGAGGCTTTTATAGAGTTGGAGGCGCATCTGGGACAATTGCTAAATCGATGAGTGCCTATGATAGAAGTTTTAGTGATAGCATATATGGTAAAGATGGTGAGAAAAGATATGTTACACAGAATCGTCTTGATCAAATGCTTGATCATGAAATGAATTTATTAGAGCAAAGAATCTCGAGAGATGAATTTCCAAATAAGTTTTTCTTTGTATATGCCAATACAGTTGCTACAATTGACTTTGTTAAAAAATTTAAGGGTCATGGATGGATGGGGATAAGATTTCAAACAAATCCAAATGATGAATATTCAGAAATTAAACTTCATGTAAGATTTCACCAAAATGAAGCTAAACTTCAGCAAGAGTCTCTTGGAATAATGGGTGTAAATCTTATATATGGTGCTTTTTATAAACATAACGAGCCTTTAAAATTGATGAAATACTTATACGACCATATTGATAATGAATCCATTGAGATTGATACAATAAATTTTAGTGGACCTTTATTTAAAAATGTCGATAATAGATTAATAAGTCTAGAATTAGTTAGATTAGGGATGACCGATGCTGTAATTTTTGACGAAAATGGAACAAATGTTCTTCCTGCTCAAGTTCTATATAAAAAGAACATATTAACTCTAAGAGGTAGTTATAGACCAA
>Ga0208390_1000104_pt1 | contig 25244 bp, 21 predicted proteins | sample Knorr_S7_td_Surf_FD_185594 | JGI IMG/M metagenome (GOLD analysis project Ga0208390, IMG submission 185594) | Marine microbial communities from Southern Atlantic Ocean transect - Knorr_S7_td_SurfaceA_ad_6m_LV_A (SPAdes) (version 2) | ecosystem: Environmental > Aquatic > Marine > Oceanic | place...
TATAAATAAAATGCAGCTTAAATTAAAAATTTGGAGACAAAAAAACGGAAAGTCCAAAGGTAAATTTGAGACCTATTACTTAAATGATGTTTCTCCTGATATGTCGTTTTTAGAGATGATGGATGTACTTAATGAAAATTTAATGTTAAAAGGAATAGATCCCATTGCATTCGATCACGACTGTAGAGAAGGTATTTGTGGGTCTTGTTCAATGTTTATTAATGGTGAGGCCCATGGTCCAGATAGGCTGGTAACAACATGCCAGCTTCACATGAGAAAATTTAAAGATGGTGACACAATTTATGTAGAGCCATTTAGAGCTAAGCCTTTTCCAGTAATAAAGGATTTAGTAGTTGATAGATCTTCATTTGATAGAATACAGCATGCGGGTGGTTTCATTTCTGTAAATACATCTGGTAATACTCAAGACGCGAATGCCACCCCAATCGAAAAAGAAGATGCAGATAATGCATTTGATGCTGCTACTTGTATAGGGTGTGGTGCATGTGTTGCTACATGTAAAAATGCTTCTGCCATGCTATTTGTTTCTGCCAAGGTATCGCAATATTCATTATTGCCTCAAGGAAAAGTAGAGGCTACTAATCGAGTCCTGAACATGGTTAAACAGATGGACGAAGAAGGTTTTGGTAATTGTACAAATACAGGAGCATGTGAAGTTGAATGCCCAAAAGGAATCTCACTTGAAAATATTGCAAGGATGAATAGAGAATACCTTTTGGCTAATCTCAAAGGCTAATCTATTTAAAAATAAATTTTTCTTGAAGTTCCCAATTTGCTCTTATATCCAAAAGATTTGGAAAGTGAATAACTGGCTCAGGTTTAGTTTTTCTCAAATAGCTTCCAGTGTCCCAAATGCCATTTTTATTTGAGTCTACTCTTGCTCTCAAATAATACTTTCCAGGAATGACATTATTAAACCTTACACTTCCAGCTCTAATTGACAAGTATTTACTTCTTTTTATTTCTTCTTTTTCATTCATTAAGTCAACAAATATTGGGAATGATGGAACATTTATAAGTCTGATTGAAATATTACCGTAGTCTGTTCTTTTTTTTGTCCTCAAAGTTTTTGTAATGGTGTCGTTTGTCTTATCAAAAAAATCAAATATTGAACCCGGAAGTATTTGGAAATCATACTTCTGATTTGGGGTTTTCTTGAAATTGAAAACCATTTTGTGAGGATTAACTTGTAAAATTTCAAATTCTTGATTTATTGAATCTTTATAAACTAATTTCATATTTTTTTTATTCAATTTCTTAATCGGAGTTGAGGTAAACACACTAACAGTATCTGACAAATGAAGCGTATTTCTTGGATTAAAAGAAACAATTAGCGAATCCTTATCAGCTGATTTAATTTTATGAACGTAAGTATTTGTAATTGTATCATTTTTAATTTTAAAATTTAGTGAGTCTAACTCAAAATTTTTATACCAATAATAAATTGTATCAGTTTCTTTGTCAAATGAGACTATTGATGAAAAATTATTGTTTATTTTCATTTCGTTTTCGATTTTTATTTCGGAGGCATTTCCGACATAACCAAAACCAACTCTATTTTCTCCAGCTTGAAAAACTTTTTTAATTTCAAAATCAAGTGTTTCTTTAAACAATGTTAAATCGAATTTTTTGTCTGTTGGAATAGAAATTATATTATTAAAAACATCAATTTTGTCCACTGACGGATTAAAAATATAATTTTTGGCTTGATCTTTTTGAGCTACAAGCAGGTATTTCCCAGATTTTAAGTTTTCAATTGTAAATTCTTTTAAGCTATCAAGTGTATTGGTGTAGTAAATGGGTTTATCTTTGAAAATAATTGAGTCTGTAAATACGCTATCATATGGATATAGCATTACAGAAACAAAGGAATCTGCATTTCTCTTTATTGCATCATTAATTTGACCTGAAATACTTAGAGAATCAAGTGAATTACCAGTAGAGAAAATATATTTATAAAATGGTAATACATTCCCTTCGTTGTTATCAACAATGCTTTGGCCAAAATTAAAGGTGTAAGTAGTATTTGAAGGCAAAGAATCAGTAAATTCTATTTGTAAATATTTTGCTGGTAATCCTTGCGGTGAAATTAAGTATTTGCTCTGTTCAAGAGGGGGGGAAACAACAAGTTGATCGCGTAACTCATTTAACTTTATATATTCATCAAAATATATCCTGATTCTATCACTATTAAAATTTAATGTCTTTTGGTTAGGTTCAAGTCTAACTACTTTTGGTGGAGTTTCATCAATGGGACCTCCTGACGGACTTCCTCTTCTAGCACACTGCATTAAAATTAGGCTCAGGAAAGCAATAATTAAAATTCGTTTTAGCATACTACAAAATAACGACTATTTTTGCCTTATGTCTAATCATAGTCAATTCAAAAAAATTATATCTCATGCCAAGGAGTATGGATACATATTTCCATCCAGTGAAATTTATGAAGGATTAAGCGCTGTTTATGATTATGGTCAACAAGGAGTTTTATTAAAAAATAATATTAAAGAATATTGGTGGAAATCTATGGTCCAGTTAAATGAAAATATTGTTGGACTTGATTCAGCAATTCTTATGCACCCAACTACGTGGAAGGCATCAGGTCATGTGGATGCTTTCAATGATCCGTTAATTGATAACAAAGATTCCAATAAAAGATATAGAGCGGATGTTCTTGTAGAGGATTATGTTGCAAAATTAGAACACAAAATTGAGAAAGAATTAAATAAAGCATCCAAACGTTTTGGTGAATCTTTTGATAAAAAACAATTCCTAAGTACAAATCGTAGGGTTATAGAATACAAAAAAAAGAGTGAATTAATTATAAGTAGACTTTCTAAATCGTTGGAAAATGAAGATTTTGATGATGTAAGAAAATTAATTGAAGAATTAGAAATTAGGTGTCCTATTTCAGGAACAAAAAATTGGAGTGATGTAAAACAGTTTAATCTAATGTTTGGTACAAAAATAGGTGCTTCTGCAGAATCAACTACCGTACTTTATTTAAGACCCGAAACAGCACAAGGCATATTTGTAAATTATTTAAACGTACAAAAAACCAGTAGAATGAAAATTCCATTTGGAATTGCACAAATTGGAAAGGCTTTTAGAAATGAAATTATTGCAAGACAGTTTATTTTTAGAATGAGGGAATTTGAGCAAATGGAAATGCAGTTTTTCATTCCTCCAGGAACACAAAAAATATGGTATAAGCAATGGAAAGAAAAGAGATTGAATTGGCATCTTTCATTGGGTCTTGGGGATGATAATTACCGATTTCATGACCATGAGAAATTAGCACATTATGCAGATGCCGCGTGTGATATTGAGTTTAAGTTTCCATTTGGTTTTAAAGAGTTGGAAGGAATACATTCTAGAACAGATTTTGATTTATCAAATCATGAGAAATTTTCGGGTAAAAAACTGAAGTACTTTGATACTGAAAAAAATGAGAGTTACACACCTTTTGTTTTAGAAACATCCATTGGACTTGATAGAATGTTTTTAGCTATTTTATCTAATTCATTAAAAGAAGAAACATTGAATGACGGTTCTCAAAGAACAGTATTATCAATTCCAGCCATATTGGCACCAATTAAAGTTGCAGTCTTACCGCTAGTAAATAAAGACGGTTTACCTGAAATTGCTATTAATATTTTTAATAAGCTCAAGCTTGATTTTAATTCTTCATATGACCATAAAGATGCTATTGGTAGAAGATATAGAAGACAAGATGCTCTTGGCACACCATTTTGCATTACAGTAGATCATCAAACTCTAGAGGATCAAACAATCACTGTAAGATACAGAGATACCATGAATCAAGAAAGAATTAGTTTAAAGGATGTTTCAAAAAAAATTCAATCTGAAGTTTCTTTTAAAAACTGGATTAAAAAAGTTTAAAATCTTTTTCCAATTGATAATCCAAAAGGAACATGAACTGCAAGTTCAGAGTTTGTAAGGTATCTTCCAACTCCAGTGTACCACTCAAAAGTAAATCCTCTTTTGTTGACTAATTTACTTCCAATTGAAATTCCAATTGAAATTTCAAATGAATTTTCCATTGAGTTATTTATGTCTTCTTGTTGAATAGAGGCAAATGAGCTAAAACCTTCAACAAAAAATCCCCTGGCGCCAAAGTCTTTTTTGTTTAAAAAATAAAATCTATAGTAAGGGTTTAAAGCAAACCTTCTTTGCAGAAGATTATCTGGGTTGCTAAAATTCACAAACATTGATAAACCATATCCATTATATTGGTCAATTACTCTTTCATAGAATACATTCAATCCTGGTACTACAATTAAATTAATTGCATTCAATCTAATTTCATTTTTTCCAATAAAATTTAGTTTCTCAAGAGATGTGTCATTAACAACCTCAACTTTAATAATTTTTTCCTCAGAGCTTACTTGTGATTGGGTGTAGACCGACAAAAAAAATAAAATAATAAAAAAAATTTTCTTCATAATAATCAAATATAGTTTTTAAAAATAATTTGTTACTACTTTTATAACAATGAAAATTATTTCATATAATGTCAATGGAATTCGAGCAGCTTTAAAAAAAGGGCTTTTGGACTGGATTTCCTCTGCCGACCCTGATATATTGTGTTTTCAGGAAATTAAGGCAAATGAAGATCAATTTGATATACAATTATTTAAAGATTTAGGGTATGAATATAACTATTGGTTTTCTGCCCAAAAAAAGGGATATAGTGGAGTTGGAATATTATGTAAAAAAAAACCAGTTAATATTTTTTACGGAACTGGAATAAATTATATGGATTTTGAGGGTAGAAACATCAGAGTAGATTACAATAATGTTTCAGTTATGAGCTTATATCTTCCATCTGGTACAAACCAAGATAGATTATCATATAAATTTAAATATATGGATGATTTTTTGGAATATATTAATGATTTAAAAAAAATCAACAAGAATCTTATTATTTGTGGAGATTTTAATATTTGTCACAAAGCTATAGACATTCATGATCCAATAAGAAATGCGAATATTTCAGGATTTTTGCCTCATGAGAGGCAATGGCTTACAAAATTTTTAAATTCTGGTTTTGTAGACTCTTTTCGTAAATTCAACTCTAAACCTAATAATTACAGTTGGTGGAGTTATAGAGCCAATTCAAGAGCAAATAATAAGGGATGGAGAATTGATTATGCACTAGTTTCTGAGAATATCGAAAGTATGTTAAGCGATGCATTTATTTTACCAAATGCCCACCATTCCGATCACTGTCCAGTAGGAATTAAAGTAGATTTTTAGATTTCTATGAAATATAATTTTATTCCACATACAGATATTAAAGTAAGTAAAATCTGTTTAGGGACTATGACTTGGGGAAATCAAAACACTCGAGATGATGCATTTAATCAAATGGATTTTGCTCTTGATTCTGGAGTAAATTTTTTTGATACTGCAGAGCTCTACCCAGTACCAGCTAATGCTGACACCTATGGTGATACGGAGCGTTTTATTGGAGATTGGTTTTCAAAAACAAAAAAACGTGAAAAAGTTGTATTAGCAACAAAAATTGCTGGTCCAGGTTCTTATACGGCTCATATACGATCATCAGGTTTTAACCCACAAAGTATTGAAAATGCATTAAACCAAAGTCTAAAAAGACTAAAAACACATTATATCGATTTATATCAATTACATTGGCCAACTCGACAAACAAATTTTTTTGGCACTCGCGATTATCCCTATGTTGAAGAAAAGGAGAAGGATAATTTTCAGCAAATTTTAGAAACACTATTAAAATTTATCAACGAGGGAAAAATTAGACACTTGGGCTTATCAAATGAGACGCCTTGGGGGGCAATGAAATATTTATCAATATCAAAATACCAAAATTTACCTAGAATGAAAACTATTCAGAATCCGTATTCACTACTGAATCGAACCTTTGAAATAGGAAATGCAGAAGTTTCAGATCGCGAAGACTTAGGATTATTAGCATATTCTCCAATGGCATTTGGAATTCTTTCTGGGAAATATAGAAATGGAATATTCCCAGAAAAAAGCAGACTTAAATTATTTCCAAGAATGTCTAGGTATAGCAGTCAACAGTCATTTTCCGCCACTGAGGAGTATGCATCGATTGCGGAAAAGTATGGAATTAGTTTAGCCCAATTATCTTTAGCTTTTGTGAATGATAGGCCTTTTGTTACCTCAAATATAATAGGTGCCACTACAATGTTACAGTTAGAGGAGAACATTAATAGTATAAATATTAAATTGTCAGATGAAATAATTACAGAAATTAATTCAGTGCATAATAGAATTCCAAATCCAGCGCCTTAGAACAAATGCTGAACTAACTCTTTTACTGATGATAATTGAACTAATTGGATTTTGTTAGTAACTGGCTTTACTGTTTTCGCTACAACCATTTTTTCAAATCCTTGTTTAGAAGCTTCTTGAATACGTTGTTCTATTTTAGGTACATTTCTTAATTCACCAGAAAGTCCTATCTCTGCCGCAAAAATATAACCTCTAGGTACAGAGATATCGAGACTACTCGATAGGATTGCTACTATAACTGCAAGATCAATTCCTGGATCATCCAAACGAATACCCCCTGCAAGATTTAAGAATACATCTTTTGCGCCAAGTTGAAATCCAGCACGCTTTTCAAGTATTGCTAATAACATATTAAGTCTTTTGTTTTCAAAACCTGTGCTGCTACGCTGAGGAGTCCCATAAACAGCAGAACTAACTAAGGCTTGCACTTCTATTAGCATAGGTCTAATCCCCTCAATAGTAGCACAAATGGAGTGGCCACTTAAATCACTAACGTATTTTGAAATTAAAAATGAACTCGGATTTTTTACTGCTTTTAGTCCAGATTGATTCATTTCATATATACCAAGTTCTGACGTAGTTCCAAATCTGTTTTTATGTACTCTAAGAATTCTATGTAAATGATTCCTGTCACCCTCAAAATTTAAAACTGTATCGACCATATGTTCCAAAACTTTAGGACCTGCTATTGAACCATCTTTTGTTATATGCCCAACGATAAATATTGGTGTATGAGTTTGTTTGGCATAATGAATTAGTTCTGCAGTACATGTCCTAATTTGTCCAACGCTTCCAGAAGAACTGTCAATTAAACTAGAGTATAAAGTTTGAATTGAATCAATAATAACAAGCGAGGGATTAAGATTATCTAAGTGAGTTAGTAAAGTTTGAGTATTGGTTTCTGAGAGAAGGTAGCAATCAGATTCATATTTGTTAACTCTTTCACTTCTTAATTTTATTTGTTGTTCACTTTCTTCTCCAGAAACATAAACTACCTTGCCATTTACACTATTTGCAACTTGCATTAAAAGTGTAGATTTTCCGATACCAGGTTCTCCTCCTAACAAAACAAGTGAGCCTGGAACTATACCTCCTCCTAATACCCTATCAAGTTCTTTATCGCCTGAAGAAATTTTATCAATTGTTTTTGAAGTAATATTTTTTATATGAATGGGTTTTGAACTATATCCATTAATATTTTTGCTTTTCCATTCTTTTTTATTTGGGTTTTTGATTATTTCTTCGACCAGAGTATTCCAACTCTTACAAGAATTGCATTGTCCTTGCCATTTTGAATGCTCGGCTCCACAGTTTGAGCAGAAAAATGCTTTTTTAACTTTATTCATTCAAATTAAGTTAACTTATTGGTTTTTGGATTCGGAAAAATAATTTTTGGTTTAAATAATTTTGCCTTTTCAAAATCTAGTCGTGTGTAGCTTACAATTATTATTAAGTCATCAACATTCACTTTATGTGCAGCTGGCCCATTAACAGTAATTTCTCCAGAGTTTTCTTTGCCTTCAATGACATATGTTTCAAGTCTTTCACCATTCGTAATATTGAGTATTTGAACTTTTTCACCTATAATTATGTTTGCAGCATTCATCAAAGCTTTGTCAATAGCTATACTGCCTATGTAATCCAAGTCGGCTTCGGTAACTTTAACTCGGTGAATTTTTGATTTTAGGACTTCAATTAACATCAATCAAATTTAATTATTTAAAGCTATATTATCAATCAATCTTACTCCTTCAACTGATGCTGAAATTAACAACCTAGATTCTTTAAATTTTCTAAATTCATTTATTTCTAAAAAACTATTTGTATCAATACATGCAACATAATTTAATTTGAATGCCAAATGTTTATTAAAATCTTCTAAAAGTTTTTCTTTGATTTCATTTCCATTTCTACAAATTTTTTTGCATTCAGATAGAGATTTAAAAATAAAACCCGCCTCATTTCTAATTGATTTACTTAATAAACAATTTCTAGAACTCATTGCCAAACCATTTTTTTCTCTTATTGTGGGACTAGCAATAATATTGACTGGGATGTTGTTGTGTTTTTGCCAATTTTTAATAATACAAAGTTGTTGAAAGTCCTTTTCCCCAAAATATGCATTATCAGGATTAATAATTTTAAAAAGTTTTGAAACTACTGTTAGCACACCCTCAAAATGGCCAGGCCTATCAACTCCTTCAAAAATATTATTGAGATTATTCATATTAAATTTTGAGGACTCTATTTTTTTTGGATAGATTTCGCTTTCAGCCGGCAAAAAGACATTAATTTTTTTTGAAATTGATTTGATTTTTTCTAAATCCTCATCTAAATTCTTTGGGTATTTTTTTAAATCCTTTTCACAATTGAACTGTGTGGGATTTATAAAAATACTGACCCAAATATCATCATCTCTTTTTAGTGATTTTTTAATCAACGAAAGGTGACCTTTATGTAATGATCCCATTGTAGGTATTAAACCACACTTATTACCATTATATTTTATTCTTTGTTTTTTTGTTTCTAAAATAGTTTTAAAGACCGGCATTTTAGATTTAAAATTAGAACACAAAAGTCGTTTAATTTTTACTAATTTTGCATTTCTATCTAATAATATGACTTTTAAACATGATTGGAAAAAGAATATTGTTTATATCATCTGGAGTCGTTCCATATTTACCACAAAATAATGTGTCTAATTCTACTTTTCACATTCCTAAAGTAGTTAACGAGAGAGGTGGACAAACTAGAATTTTTATTCCTAAATATGGAATAATAAATGAAAGAAGACATCAGTTACACGAAGTTATTAGGCTTTCTGGAATGAACCTTGTTATTGATGATTTAGATATGCCATTAATTATTAAAGTAGCATCAATTCCCAAAGAAAGAATGCAGGTATATTTTATTGATAATGAAGATTATTTTAAAGGTAGAGGCCTTTTTTCGGATAAAAACAACAAATTATATGATGATAATCAAGAAAGAGCAATATTTTTTGCAAAAGGAGTAATTGAAACTATAAAAAAATTAAATTGGATTCCTGACTTAATTCATGTTCATGGATGGATAGCATCATTAATTCCACTTTATTGCAAACAGTACTATAAAAATGACCCACTTTTATCACAAACAAAAATTATAACTTCTTTTTATGAACCTCCTTTCAAAAAAAATATGGTCGGAGATTTCATTTCTAAGATAAAATTTGATGGTATTGATGATACTTTTATTACTGATTTAAATCCCCCTTCACTAGACACTTTATTTTGTAATGCAGCTAAACATTCTGATGCAATAATAAAGTCTTCGGAAATGATTTCAGAGAATGTAAAAGCATTTCTTAATTCAATCAATAAACCATCATTAGATTTACCTTTGACTGAAAATCCTATTGACGCTCAGATTGATTTGTATGAATCGATGTTTTAATATTTTATGAAAAAAAACTTTTTATTTACATTCACATTGTGCTTATTATTTTCGTGCAATAAGAAATTTAATGATGTTGGTTCTGAAATATTTGATCAATCCTTTTATCAAAGCAAAAAGGTCAATTATCCAGTGAAAATTTCTCATGATATTGTTGATTTTGTCCAGACAAACAATGCACCAGTACTAATGCTTGGCGAAAACAATAATAGTCTTTTTGGTAAAACTGAAGCTGCAATAGTATCTCAACTAAATATACAATCCTACAATCCTACTTTTGGAAACTATACTTCTCAACAAGAAATTGACTCCATTTTTAATGAAAATGAAACAGTTAAGGAAGTTTGGTTAGAAATTCCCTTTTTTACAAATCAAAACGACTCTGATGGCGACGGCTTAATTGATGAATTTGATGTTGATGATAATGATCCTAATAGTGACTCAGACGGAGATGGAATAAGTGATTTTTTAGAGATTGCAAATGGTACAGATCCAACAAAAAAAGATACCGATGGCGATGGCATAGATGACGGTGAAGATGATACTAATGACAATACTGATGGTCCACCAACATTTTATGCGGTTGATTCTATTTTTGGTTCAAGAGATGCTAATTTTAATGTTGAGGTAAATAAGCTAAATCATTATTTAAGACAACTTGACCCTGAACTGAATTTTGAGGAAACTCAGAGATATTATTCAGATTTTTCCTTTGATGAGAAAAAAGAACTTTTATTAGCAAATACCAATGTTACATTAGATTTGATGGAGGTTGCTCGTGAAAATCAGAACAACTTAAGCCCAAGGCTCAGAGTTCCACTTAACTTAGATGTTTTTCAAAATATTTTAATTAATAAAGAAGGAGATTTCGAGTTGTCTTCCTCTACAGAATGGTTTAATTTTTTTAGATCTATATCAATTGAGACTAGTAATTTCAGCAACTCCTTACTTATGTTATTAAATACAAATCAAATGGTTATAAGAGTAGTTTATGATTATCTCTATAAAAACACGGAAGATGAAGTAGAAACTCTAAGTGATGAGTTTTTATTAAATACAGTAGGTGCTGTAAAATTTAATAATTTTAATAAGACAGTTCCACCCTCATCTGATTTCACAGAAATTATTAATGAAAACACTTCGAATATCGCGTTGTCAGGTGGATTAGGAAGTATTGCAAGAATATTTTTTTTAGATGACCAGGAAGTTTTAGAAAATTTAAAAAGAAACCAATGGTTAATTAATGAAGTGAATTTGACATTTTACGTAAATGATGACTACGTTAATCAAAACAACCTTATTTTACCAGAGAGGCTATATCTTTACAATTCTGTAAGCAACCTTCCATTAATAGATTTTTACCAAGATTTAACTTCTGTTTTATCTTTAAACAAAACAATTTATGGTGGTTTTTTGATTGAGGATGAGAATAAAAGGTATTATAAAATTCGAATAACCGAACATTTTAAAAATATTTTTAATAATGATTCCATTAACGTACCAATAAATTTAGCTGTAGTTCCTGATTTTTCAGTATCACAACAGATTGTTCCAATGTCTAAAGCTAATGGCAATAGCTCATTCAGCATACCATCAGGGACAGTATCTAGTCCAAAATCTTTGGTAATTCATGGCCCAGGCTCACCAGATGAAAATTTAAATTTAGAATTAGAAATATTTTACACTGAATATCAATAATAGTTAATTCTTGTTTGAATATTGAAACTGTGTTTTTATCGGCACATTATATAATGATTCTAATTCTTTAATATTTTTTTTGTAAAAATTTGTTTCTGCAGGTAAGCTGATATTGTTCCAAAATTTTTCATCGTATTTAACATTGTATAATGTCATATCCTTTTGTGAATTGTCTTCGAACTGAGTAAATTTTTCTTTATTTTCAATTAATTCAATAACAAAAACTTCATGACGATAAGCAAGTGGAACGAAGTTTTTAAATTTTTGTCCTGATGCACTCATAGCACGCTTAACATTTTCAGGCATAGCAGCGGCACCTTTCCATTCTCTTGTATGATAGCTTAAATATAATTTTCCTTTAGGATTTTTTTTGTATAAATATGCTGCTGTAAGTTCTTTACCCATTTCTTGAGGTATTTTGGACATTTCAATTCTATAAATTCTATATGTATCATAACCAATATAAAATTTCAATTTTTCTGATTTTTTATTGGTTCCCTCAATTATTATAACATCTTCTCCATCATATGTGGAAATTTCAATTTTTTTCCAATTATATGATTTTATATTAATCCCTTTTCTTAAAGGATTGTTCCATTCCATATATTTAGCGGCGTGAACTCTCTGTTTGTTTTTTATAAACCTATATTCTGATGATTTTCTGCTTTGATTGACATTAAATTTAATTACTTCTGAAGCAGGTCCCCTATCAATAATATTTAGATATTGCTCAATAAAAAATCTGCAAATATCGTCTTCAACAGACCATCTTCTGTAAATTACATTAAGCTGATGTGTTGAACTTACAGAATTATCTCTTAATTTTTTAAAACTAGTCTTTACATAATGAATTGGGGAAAGAAGTATGACTTCATTTAGTTCAGTTAATTTTTCATTTAAAATAATTTTACTAGGGTTGTTAATATAATCACGAATATAAATTTTGAATGTTTCAAATCCTATTGACGAAATTTCAAGAAATTCATTAAGCTCGTTTACTGAAATTATAAATGAAAATGTTCCTTCAGTTGTAGTGGTTGTTCCAATATTTTTTTTTACTATACCAACTGCTGCGAATGGAATAACTTCTCCATAGACATCAGTAACTTTTCCTTTTATCTGTATGTTTTGAGAACAAATGCTCAATGAAAAAAAAATTAATAGTAAGTATAGGGAGTATTTTATTTTTTTCATTTGAAAAATAAACTTATAATTTTCTTCTCAGTCGAGCTACAGGGGCACCAATCATGTCACGATATTTTGCAACAGTTCTCCTAGCAATTGGATAGCCTTTAGACACCATTTTTTTCATTAATTCTTCATCGGTATAAGGACTTGATTTATTTTCACTTTTAATAATTTCAGACAATACCTTTTTTACCTCGATTGTCGAAATTTCTTGCCCTTTTGAATTCACAATAGCTTCGGAAAAAAACCATTTAACAAGTTTTGTACCGTAAGGTGTTTCAACATACTTGCTATTTGCAACTCTGGACACCGTTGAGATATCCATTTTAATAAGTTCAGCTATATCCTTTAAAATCATTGGTTTGAGTCTTTGTTCATCACCGGTCAAAAAATAATCTTTTTGAAAGTCTAATATTTTACTCATAGTTTCACGCAGAGTGTTTTGTCTTTGTTTAATTGCATCTATAAACCATTTTGCTGAGTCCAGTTTTTGCTTAATGAATTGTACTGCTTCAGTATGTCTTTTATCTTTAGTTTTCGATTCTTTATAACCCATCAGCATATTTTTATATTCATTTGAAACATGTAATTCAGGAATATTTCTACTATTTAGTAATAGTTTAAGCTCACCATCCAAAACTAATACAGTAAAGTCAGGGACTATTTGTGAATTTATTTTAGTATTTATCCCTAATGATGCCCCTGGTTTGGGATTTAATTTTTCAATTTCTTTTATACATAATCTTAATTTATCATCATCGAAATTTAATTTAGATTTGATTTTTGAAAAATGCTTTTTGGTGAAAGCTTCAAATTGATTGGAAACTATTGCTATTGTATCGTTAATCAAATTTGTTTTAGTTTTTCGTTTTAATTGAATTAATAAGCATTCTTTTAAATTTAAAGCACCAACTCCTGCTGGATCTAGTTCTTGAACTTTATTTAAAATACTTCTAACATCTGTTTCATTTGTTTCAATATTTTGAGTAAATGCTAAGTCATCTACAATATCAATAATTTCTCTTCTTATATAACCACTACTGTCTATACTCCCCACCAAGAATGAAGCTATTTTATATTCATGGCTAGATAATTTAAAAGTGTCTAGCTGAGACATTAGTTGCTCATGAAAGCTTATTCCAGAAGCATATGGTATACTATTATCTTTATCGTTTTGACTAAAATTATTATCTCTTCTTAAATAATCGGGACTGTCATCTTGTAAGTAACTGTCAACATTAATTTCATTTTCATCGCTGTTATCACTTTCATGTTTAAAGTTTTCATCAACATTTTCATTTTTAGGATTTGAACCAGTCTCTAAAGCAGGGTTTTCTTCAACTTCTTTTAGAATTTGCTGTTCAAATGATTGAACAGGTAGTTGTATTAGCTTCATCAATTGTATTTGTTGCGGAGAAAGCTTTTGAGAAAGTTTTAACTGTAAATGCTGTTTTAACATGGACTTAAAAAAATTAGTATAAAATTAATAAAGTCCTATAATACTAAAATTCTGCACTTTGTGGTGTCCTTGGATACGGAATAACATCTCTAATATTTGACATCCCTGTAACGAATAAAACTAATCTTTCAAATCCAAGCCCAAACCCTGAGTGCACAGCAGTTCCAAATTTTCTTAAATCCAGATACCACCAAAGTTCATCTTGATTAATTTTTAATTTTTTCATTCTTTCAACAAGCTTATCAAACCTTTCTTCTCTTTGCGACCCACCTACTATTTCACCTACAGATGGAAATAAAATATCCATTGCTCTAACAGTCTTGTGATCATCATTGAGTCTCATGTAAAAGGCTTTTATTTTTGCGGGATAATCATAAACAATTACCGGTTTTTTGAAATGTTTTTCTACCAAGTACCTTTCGTGTTCACTTTGTAAATCAGCGCCCCAATTTTCAATCAAAAATTTAAATTTTTTCTTTTTATTGGGTTTTGAATCAATTAAAATTTGTAAAGCTTCTGTGTAAGTCACTCTAACAAAATCATTATTAATTATAAATTTTAACCTTTCAATAAGACCAAGAGAACTTCTTTGTTCAGAAGGTTTGCTTAGTTGTTCTTTATTAAAACGAATATCAAGGAAGTTTAAATCTTCGTAGCAATTACTGATAATATAATTGATAACAAATTTTATAAAATCTTCAGCCAAATCCATATTATCAAATATATCATTAAAGGCAACTTCAGGCTCAATCATCCAAAATTCAGCTAAATGTCTAGATGTATTTGAATTTTCCGCTCGAAATGTTGGACCAAATGAATAGACTTTTTTTAATCCCATTGCATATGTTTCTGCTTCTAACTGACCAGAAACAGTTAAATTCGTCTCTTTTCCAAAAAAATCATTTTTTATATCATCTCCTATGTTATTTAATGTGGTAACCTTGAACATATCACCAGCACCCTCAGCATCAATTCCTGTTATAATCGGGGCATGCATTTGAAAAAACCCATTTTTATTAAAATATAAATGAACGGCGTAAGATAATGCAGATCTTATTCTCATGATTGATGAAAAAGTATTAGTTCTTATTCGAAGGTGCGACTTCTCTCGAAGGAACTCTAATGAATGTTTTTTAGGCTGAATGGGAAAGCTTTCTGAATCTGATTTTCCCAATAAAATAATTTTGTCAACTAATAATTCGAAACTTTGACCCTTGCCTTGGCTTTCTTTTAAAATACCAATAATTTTTAATGAACATCCGGTGTTAATTTCAGATAAAATATCCTTTGATATGTTTTCATAATCAACAACGCATTGTATATTGGAATGGCAACTACCATCATTTAAAGAAATAAATCTGTTTGCACGAAAAGTTCTTACCCATCCGCAAACAGTGACTTTTTCATTTAATTTTTTTCCTTTTAAAATTTCAGCAATATCCATCATATTTATTCAAAAATTAAACAGTCATTATTTCTTTTTCTTTCACTTGAAGTTTTTCATCAATTAAAGAAATATAATTATTTGTTAGATTTTGAATATCAAGTTCTGCGTTTTTCATTTCATCTTCAGAAAGACTTAAATTTTTAATCTCAGAATTTGCTTCTTTTCTTGAAGTTCTTATGCTAATTTTTGAATTTTCTGCTTCTGCTTTTGCTTGTTTTACCAAATCTTTTCTCCTATCTTCAGTCAAAGGTGGAACATTTATAATAACACCTTCTCCATTATTCATTGGATTAAAACCAAGATTAGAGGTTATAATTGCTTTTTCTATTTCAGGAATAATAGATTTATCCCATGGTTGTACTGAAATAGTTTGAGAGTTTGGAGTATTAATATTAGCAACCTGATTAAGAGGTGTATTAGTGCCAAAATAATCAATTGAAACTGAATTAAGCATCATAGGCGTTGCCTTTCCAGTACGAATATTTAAAAAAGACTTATCGAGATGAGCAACAGAGCTTTTCATTAATTCCTCAATTGTGTCAATAATAATTTTAAAATCTTCCATAATTTAAATTTTAACAAGTGTTCCTATACTTTCACCTTCAATAATTTTTTTTAAATTACCTTTCTTGTTCATATCAAAGACGATAATTGGAAGTTTATTTTCTTGACTTAAGGTAAAAGCTGTCGAATCCATCACTTTGAGCCCTTTATTTAATACTTCAGTAAAAGAAATATTTTTAAACCTTTTTGCTTCTTTATGAATTTCAGGATCTGCAGAGTATACACCATCCACCCTTGTTCCTTTAAGAATTACATTTGCACCAATTTCAATTGCTCTTAATACAGCAGCTGAGTCTGTAGTAAAAAAAGGATTTCCTGTTCCTGCACCAAATATAACTACTCTACCTTTTTCTAAATGTCTTACTGCTCTTCTTTTAATGTAGGGTTCTGCAATTGCCTCAATTTTTATGGCAGTTTGCAATCTTGTTGGAATTTTATATTCTTCTAAAGCACTTTGAAGAGCCATTCCATTAATACAAGTAGCGAGCATACCCATATAATCTGCTTGAACACGGTCCATACCGTTGCCTGCCGCAGCAACTCCTCTAAATATATTCCCACCACCAATTACTATTGCTACCTCAATACCTAAATTTACGATTTGCATAATTTCACTGGCGTATAAATCGATTTTTTTTGGGTCAATTCCATTGGTTCTTTCACCCATTAAAGACTCACCACTCAACTTGAGCAAGATTCTTTTGTACTGCATACAAATATATTTCTACAAATATATGAACTTACCTTTTGATTTATTTTGCGTTGTTGGGTATTTAAATTATCAACTTACTATTGTAAAGATATTCTTTCAAAACCAGTTATAGAAAATTTTGGATTAATTGAAAATGCATATTGAGAAACATTTATTTTATTGTCTTTAATGAAAATCTGATTGACCAAAGTATTGTCTTTTAAAAATCGTTTTATTTTGCCCTTTACAATGTTGTCTAACATAGCCTCAGGTTTTCCTTGCTGTCTTAATTGGTCTTTTGCAATCTCAATTTCTTTATCTAAAATATCTTTACTAACTCCATGTTCGTCAAGTGCAATAGGGTTCATAGCTGCGACTTGCATTGCAATGTTCTTAGAAACTTTTTCTGCATTATCATCTTTGTAGGACAACCCTACAATAGAAGCAATTTTATTACCGGCATGAATATATGACCCAATATAATTTGCCTCGAGAAATTTAAAACTACCAATTTCAATTTTTTCACCTATTACTCCTGTTTGTTCGGTAAGTTTTTCATTCACAGTTAATTTATCATCGAATTTTGAACTCAAGAAACTCTCTTTTGTACTGTATCCGAGTGCTAAATCTGCAAGTTTATTTGCCAATTGAATGTAAGTGTTATTTTTAGCAACAAAGTCTGTTTCACAATTTAATGAAATTATAATACCCATTGTTCTATCAGAACTGACTCTCGCAATTGCTACTCCTTCAGATGAATCCCTATCAGCTCTATTTGCAGCGACTTTCTGTCCTTTTTTTCTTAAAATTTCAATAGCCAGTTCAAAATTACCTGATGATTCTTCTAATGCTTTTTTACAATCCATCATACCAGCACCAGTACTTTTTCTAAGTTTATTAACTTCTGTAGCAGAAATTTTAGCCATCGTTTAGATATTTAAAAAATTAGTAATTATTTTTTTTTTGACTCGTCACTTTTATCGGAATTATCTTCAGAACTTTTCTCACTGACTTGATTATCATCTTTCGGTTTAACAGCGATAATTTCGCCTTCTGAAGAAACAGCATCAATTTCTTCTTTTTCTTTTTTTCTTTGCTCAAGTGCATCAGCAATAGAATTAGTTACTATTGATAAAATCTTTTCAATAGATTTTGATGCATCATCATTGGATGGAATTACAAAATCAATTTCTTTGGGATCAGAATTCGTATCAACCATTGCAAAAATGGGGATATTTAACTTTTTCGCTTCTCTAATAGCAATGTGTTCACGCATAGTATCGACAACAAATAATGCTCCTGGGAGTCTTGTCATTTCAGAAATTGACCCCAAGTTTTTCTCAAGTTTTGAACGAAGTCTATCAACTTGAAGTCTTTCTTTTTTAGATAATGTACTAAACGTACCATCTGCTTTCATTTTGTCTATTGCAGTCATTTTTTTAACTGCTTTCCTAATTGTAATGAAGTTTGTTAACATACCGCCGGGCCATCGTTCTGTAATGTAAGGCATATTAATTTTTGAAACTTTTTCAGCTACTATATCTTTGGCTTGTTTCTTTGTTGCTACAAAAAGGATTTTTCGGCCAGAAATAACAATCTTTTTTAATGCCTTTGTAGCTTCTTCAATTTTAACTATGGATTTGTAAAGATTAATAATATGAATGCCATTTCTCTCCATATAAATATAAGGAGACATATTTGGATTCCATTTGCGAGTTAAATGTCCAAAATGGACACCCGCGTCGAGTAATTCTTTAACTTCTATTTTTGACATTGTTGTTTTAGTTTACGTTCCACAAGTAGCAATATTTTTTAACAGAATTGTTTAAATATTTAGATGCTAAACTAATGGCAACAAATTAATTATTTAAGATGTGTTTATACATTTATTTTTATCGTTTTGAAAATTGGAATTTTTTTCTAGCTTTCTTCTGGCCAAACTTTTTTCTTTCAACCATTCTCGGGTCTCTTGTCAAAAGGCCTTTTGGCTTTAAAATTCTTCTGAATTCATTGTTAATTTCGCAGAGAGCTTTTGAAATAGCTAACCTTAATGCTTCAACTTGACCATTGGAACCCCCACCAATAATTGAGGCTTTAATATCGTATTTTCCGTTTGTTTGAGTTAAGATAAATGGTTGATTTAACTTAAATTGTGAAGTGGGAGAAGGAAAATATTCTTTAGATGATTTTTTATTTATAAAAATATTTCCGTTTCCTTCTGATAAGAAAATTCGGGCTATAGATTTTTTTCGGCGGCCAATTTTATGAATTACATCCATTATTTAATGTTGTTTATGTTAAAAGCCTCTGGTTTTTGCGCTAAATGGGGGTGATTATCATCAACGTATACATACAAGTTTCTGTAAATCGCTGAACCTAATTTATTTTTTGGAAGCATCCCTTTTATGCATTTTTCAATTAACCTTACTGGGTTTTTTTCAAAAACTTCAATTGCAGTTAGAGTTTTTTGACCGCCAGGGTATCCAGTGTGACGAATATATTTTTTTTGTTCCCACTTATTGCCACTTAATTTAATTTTGTTTGCATTTATTACAATTACGTTGTCTCCACAATCAACATGAGGCGTAAAACTTGTTTTTTGTTTGCCACGTAGTATTTTTGCAACCTTGGAAGAAAATCTGCCTAAAACTTGATTTGAAGCATCCACAACAATCCATTGCTTATCAGCATTTTGTTTATTTACGGATTTTGTTTTATAACTCAGCGTCATTTAACTTAAAAATTTATAAGGCCAGCAAATGTACAAACAATCATAAAAATTACAAATCCTTTTTAGTTTTTAATTTTAATGTGCTTCAAGCCAATTATTTCCATAATTAATATCGACTTTTAACTTTACTCTTAAATCAAAAACATTTTCCATTTCATGGCGAATTATTTTAACACATTTTTCGATTTCTTTTTTTGGAGTTTCAAATACTAATTCGTCGTGTACTTGTAGCATCATTTTTGTTTCTAATTTTTCATTTTTTAATCTCTTGTTAATATTAATCATTGCTAATTTAATAATGTCAGCAGCGCTTCCTTGAATGGGAGCATTTATAGCATTTCTTTCGGAAGCACTTCTAACGATTGAATTTCTGGAATTAATATCTCTTAAATATCTTCTCCTGCCCAAAATAGTTTCAACATATCCATTTTCGCGCGCAAAATTTATTTGTTTATTAATAAAACTTTTTAGACCCGGGTAGCTCTCATAATATGCGTCAATAATTATTTTTGATTCTTTTCTTGTTAAACTTGTTTGACTACTTAAACCAAATGCAGAAACTCCATAGATAATTCCAAAGTTTACAGTTTTTGCTTGACTCCTTTGTTCTTTGCTAATATTTTCGACTGCCATACCAAAAATTTTTGATGCAGTAGATGAGTGGATGTCTTCTCCATTGTTAAATGCATTGATCATATTTAATTCATTAGCTAAAGACGCTATAATTCTTAGCTCAATTTGTGAATAATCGGCTGCCAATATTACATGATTGTTGTCAACTGCACAGAATGCTTTTCTAACTTGTTTACCCTCTACGGTTCTAATTGGTATATTTTGAAGGTTAGGATGATTACTACTTAATCTACCTGTCGCAGCAACTGCTTGATTAAATTGAGTATGAATTCTTTTAGTCAATGTGTTAACTTGTAGTGGCAAGGCTTTAACATAAGTGTTTTGTAATTTAATTAAGCTCCTCCAATCTAAAATATCAACAACAATTAAATTTTTTTTTGAAAGATTGGAAAGAACTTCTTCTGAAGTCGAATATTGTCCAGTTTTTGTTTTTTTTGGATTATCTACAATTTTTAATTTCTCAAATAAAACAACGCCAAGTTGCTTTGGAGAAGCAAGATTAAATTTTATACCAACTTTTTCAAAAATCTTATTTTCAAGCTTATAAATATCATTATCCAGTACAGATGAAAAATTATTCAAAAAAGACACATCTATATTTATACCTTCAAGCTCCATATATGACAATACTTTTATTAGTGGGATTTCGACCTGTTCAAATAAACTTTTTTGATTTAATTCATATAGTTTTTTTTCTAGGATATTTTTTAATTGAAATGTAATGTCAGCGTCCTCGACCGCATATTCACACAAATCTTCAATTGGAACATCAATCATAGACAGTTGATTTTTTCCCTTTTTACCAATTAGCTTTGTTATTGGTATCATTTTGTATCCTAAATAATTTTTGGAAAGAGTTTCCAAATTATGTCTTGCATCAGGGTTAATCAAATAATGTGCTAACATTGTATCAAACAGCTTCCCTTTTAGTTCTATTCCATATTTTTTTAAAACTTTAAAATCATACTTGATGTTTTGACCAATCTTTTCAATATTATCATTTTCAAAAAACTTTTTTAAAGTCTCAATAAATAGATTTTTTCCTTCTGAATCATTTGGAATTAAAACAAAATATCCAGTTTCATATTTCCAACTAAAAGAAATTCCTATTAATTCAGCTTCCATTTCATTTAGGCTCGTGGTCTCGGTATCAAAGCAAACACTTTCTTGAGACTCAAGTAATTGCATCAGTAATTTTAATTCAAAATACGAGGAAACTAGTTGATATAGATGTGGTTTTGTTTCAATTGTAGCATATTCTGAATCTTCATTTATTTCAGAAAACTGATTAAATAAATCGATATTTTGTATGTCTTTTTTATTATTTTCTTTTGACCGTGAGCTAGAAATTTTTTTTTTGTAAGTCTCAATAAGTCTATTGAATTCTAATTCCTCAAATATTTTTAATACTGATTTGTCATTCAGTTCCCCAAATATGCAATCATTCGAATTAAATTTCAAAGGCACATCTAATTGTATTGTTGCTAACTTTTTTGACAATATTCCTAAATGTTTATTGTTTTCAATTCTTTCCTTGAGTTTTCCTTTTAACTCCCCTGTATTTTTAAGTAAATTTTCAATATTGCCATATGTTGATATAAATTTTTTAGCAGTTTTATCTCCAACACCAGGAAGTCCCGGAATGTTATCAGATGAGTCACCCATCATTCCTAAGTAATCTATTACCTGTAATGGGTCATCAACCTCAAATTTCTTTTTAACTTCATCAATACCCCAAATTTCAATTCCATTCCCGAGTCTGGATGGTTTATACACGAATATATTTTTTGAAACCAACTGTGCAAAATCTTTATCTGGCGTTACCATAAATACTTGAAATGATTCTTTTTCAGCTTGTTTTGCAATTGTACCAATAATATCATCTGCCTCGTATCCCTCAAGTTCAAGAATTGGAATGTTTAATGATTTTAAAAGATTTTGAATTATTGGCACTGAAATTTTTATAGCTTCAGGTGTTTCTTTTCTATTTGCTTTATATTCATTAAATAACATTCTTCTATTTTTTGAACCACCCTTGTCAAATGCTACTGCTATGTATTTAGGCTTCTCTCTATTTATTAAGTCAAATAGTGAATTTGTAAACCCCAATACTGCACTTGTATCTAATCCTTTAGAATTAATTCTCGGATTTTTTATAAATGCATAATAACCTCTGAAGATTAATGCATAGGCATCTAACAAAAAGAGTTTTTCTTTATTCAATTTATAGGTGTTTTATTTGATTGTTTATTATACAATTTATGAAATAAACGTATTTTTAACCCAAAATATCACAAATATGTCAAAGTTTGGTGAATTAGTTGATTCAAATATTCCAATACTCCTTAGTTTTTACACGAACTGGAATAACCCATCTGTCCAGATGCATGCAGTTTTACGTGATGTTGCTGCAGCAATGGGAGATAACGGAAAAGTTGTAAAAATTGATATTGAAAAAAATCCAAAGTTATCAGAGGCTTTGAGAGTCAAGGGGCTACCTACACTCATGATATATAAGTCCGGTGACATGGTCTGGCGTCAAAGCGGAGAACAAGATGCCAACACCTTGATAGGATTGATGAAAGATTTTATTTAATTTTCCAAGAAAGGTTTAATGGTTTCATCTAAATCGTTATTTGCTTTTTTAATTACATCCAAATCCATTTCTAACAATTGAAAATTCTCAACCAAAGTTTTAAAATTATTAATTAAAGTTTCAATTGATTCTTTATAATAAATCATTTCATCTTGAGGAATATTTTCATATAACTTTATTTGATTTATATAGACAGAAGAGATTGACTCAAATAATAAACGTCCAGTTTCATTTAAATTATTTGAATATAGAATACTTATATAATTTGTCATTGGTAAAAAATATTCATAAGCTGAATACAGGAGTGAAAAGTCAGATGTATTTTTTATAAAATCTTGAATTAAGATATGGCAAAATCCATTTTTATCATTGTAATCGCATGAGCTATCAACAAGATTCCTGTAACGCTCAATTTCAGTAAAAATTTGTTCAGAATAATTTTGTTGACTTTTTAAATTAAAGGACTTAAAAAAATTTAATTTCTGAATATACTTAGTATTTAGCGTGGTTGCTAAGCTATTTGCTTTTTCGTCTCTATCAATTTTTTGATACGCAGAAACAAAAGGAGTCAATAGACTATAAAAACCAAAAAATTCTACTGGCATATTTTCCATTGCAATGTCTAGCACCTCTTCCGCTTTTTCAAATTTTTCTTCTTGTATTAATTTATCTGCCAGTCTAACAAGATTACTTCTAAAGGAAATACTGTTTTTTCTTGTTTCTGGGTCGTGATAAATATTTCTGCTTTTAGAATTTCCCCAGTCCCATTTTTTTATAATTTTTAGCATTTTTTCGGAGTCTATTCTTCCTAATTGATAAGGATTTTCTGGATTTTCTGGAGTTTTAATAGGTACAAGTTTATAAACCAATCCCTCAAGTTGTAAGTAATCTTTCATCCATATGTATTCTTCATCTTGAAAACTACCACCAGTGAAATAAATGGGTCTTTTCCAATCATTATTATTCAAAATGTCTAACATCATTAACCTGTTTTTATATAATCCAGATTTAGGCAAATCAATATCAATGTAATCAACGATTAATTCAAAATCTTCTTCTTTAACTATTCCACTTTCAATCACATTTTTTTTGTTAACAGGCACCCTTATTTTATTTGTTGGATAATAAACCATTTTTTGTGTTGATAATGGAACCCTTTTTAAATCTACATCATATTGTTTCATTAAATGGCTGTAATAAGTTCTTGGATTATCACTTGCAACCCAACTCATAAAGTTATTTATTGTCCATCGGGTAGTATCAATGATTGGCTCAAACTTTATGTAGTCTCTTGTGCCATAGACATATTGTTTGTGAATTAATTGAGACGGAATTGGGGAACTTTCGTAGGTTTTTCTTTTTAATTGATCAATGTACCAATCAGTTGCTAGAAGTTGAGTATTAATTGTCCTTACATCAGTTCTGTAGTTCTCAATTTCTTGCGCATACCAAAGTGCAAATGTATCATTATCACCAATGGTAAAAATTATAGCATCTTTATCTCTTTCAATTGAGTCAAGGTATGCCTTGGCTGTTGATTGTGCTGTATATCTGCCTGACCTGTTGTGGTCATCCCAGTTTTGATAAGCCATCAAAAATGGAACTAATAATAAACAAATAATGAGTGCAATGTAGTTTGAAATTGCAGGTGAATTAGATATTAGCTTAGTATTTATTTTTTTAATTAGAGATTTTAGAATATTTGACACTTGTATTACCCCAATTCCAATTAAAATAGAGAAAGCATAAAAAGAACCAACTAAAGCATAATCTCTCTCGCGGGGCTCAAATACTCTCTCATTTAAGTAAAATTTTAGAGCAATTCCAGTGAAAATAAATAAAATAAATATTACCCATGATCTTTTAATATCTACTTTTATAAATAATAAAAGTCCAAGAATCCCTAACAATAGTGGAAATAAAAAATAAGTATTTCTACCCTTATTTTTTTTCATATCATCTGTTAATTTACTTTGAGGCCCAAGTCTAATACTATCAATTATTGGGATTCCAGTAATCCAATTACCATCAAGTTTGTCAAGTTTACCTTGTAAATCGTTTTGTTTTCCAGCAAAGTTCCACATGAAATATCTGAAATACATGTAGTTAAGTTGAAATTTTAAAAAGTAATTTAAATTTTCAAAAAAACTTGGTTTTTTAATATCTAAGTACGCGCTATACTGTTGAAGGAAATTATGATAGTCATTAGCGTCAATTTCATCTGAATCAATTCTTTTGTAAAAATCACTTACAATTTCTTTTAAATTCGAATCATTTTTATAATTGTCTTTTATTTTAAATAAAGGAGCTGCTCCGTAATATGCTATATAATTAACGGCATTAGAACTACTCCACATTCTAGGAAAAAAACCAGTATGTTCACTATTTGAATTTATTCTAGCATTCTTCCATTCATTAACAATTACATACTTATTAGTTGCCAAATCTTTTTCAAATTTT
>Ga0208390_1000105_pt1 | contig 25228 bp, 23 predicted proteins | sample Knorr_S7_td_Surf_FD_185594 | JGI IMG/M metagenome (GOLD analysis project Ga0208390, IMG submission 185594) | Marine microbial communities from Southern Atlantic Ocean transect - Knorr_S7_td_SurfaceA_ad_6m_LV_A (SPAdes) (version 2) | ecosystem: Environmental > Aquatic > Marine > Oceanic | place...
GTTTGTGCTGAATGTTTATGCGATAAACACAAAGACGATGCTATATTCTGTCATCAATGTGGTTCTCATCTAGAAGATGACAAATAAAAAATTAATTTATATAACTGGCCCAACAGGAATTGGCAAGACAGAGTTAAGTATTAAAATAGCCAAAAAGTTAAAAACTGAAATTATTTCCTGTGATTCAAGACAGTTTTTCAAAGAACTTAAAATTGGTACTTCTCCACCATCTAGGAAACAATTAGATACAATTAAACATCATTTTATTCATAATAAAAGTATTCATGATGATTATAATGTTGGAAAATTTGAAAAGGATGCTATTAATATAATAAATAGTCTTTTTTTAAATTATGATAATTTAATTCTTGTGGGGGGTTCAGGTCTTTATGCAGACTCAATATTGTATGGTATTGACAAATTTCCATCTATTCCAATAGATATAAAGAAAATGATTAATAAAAAGTACATAGAAAATGGAATTGAATATTTACAAGAAAAATTAAAGAAACTCGACCCAGAATATTATGATAAAGTTGATAAAAATAATTCACGCAGACTCATTAGGGCACTAGAGGTAATTGAAACCTCTGGTAAAAGTTTTACTTCTTTTAGAAAAGCTGATAATAAGGAAAGGACCTTTAGCAAGGAAGTCATAATTCTTAATTGTGAAAGACAAATTCTATATTCAAAAATTGATAAAAGAGTAGATATAATGATTAAGAATGGTTTAGAAAATGAGGTATACCTTTTAAAAGAATTTAAAAATTTAAATACCTTGAATACTGTTGGATATAAGGAATTTATTAATTATTTTGAAAATAAAATATCTTATGAAGAGGCAATAGAAAAAATTAAACAGAATACTAGAAATTATGCCAAAAGACAAATAACTTGGAACAAAAAATATTCTGATGCTAAAAAAATAGATATGAGTAAAAACGTAACAGATAACATCAATAAAATTTTACAAAAATGAAAAAATTAATTTTTACAATACTTATCATCATTAACAGTACATATATATTTTCACAAATAGATTATAAAAATCAGTCATTTAACATTGGTATTGAAAGCATAAATGAATTCAGAGATTTTCTATTAATTAAAAATGATGCTAATTATAAATCGGAAATGGAGCCATTAATTAAATGGGGTATAGATAATTTTAAAAAATATGGTTTTGATGTAGAAAGACTTGAAACACCTGAATTACCTCTTCTGTTAGCATCTAAAATTATTTCTGAAAAAGCAAAGACTATTTTAATATACCTTCAATTTGATGGGCAACCAGTTGATAATTCAAAATGGGAGCAACAGGATCCATACAGAGCTGTATTAAAAGAAAAAATAAATGAAAAATATGAGATAGTCGATTGGGAAATATTAAAGGGTATTTCTATGAAAGATATTTTAGAAAAGGACCTAAGAATTTTTGCTAGATCATCATCTGACGCTAAAGGACCAGTAATGATGATGTTAAGTGCTCTTGAGATAATGAGGAGAAATGATATTGAATTAAAGTATAATATTAAAGTTATAATGGATTTTGAAGAAGAGATTAGTTCACCGAATCTTGCAGCTGCAGTCAAAAAATATTCTTCAAAATTAAAAAGTGACGCACTATTCATATTTGATGGTCCTAAACACCCATCTAATTTACCTACATTAACTTTTGGTGCTAGAGGAATATCTGATATAAGGTTAATTACTTATGGACCAATTGTACCTCAACACAGCGGACATTTTGGCAATTACGCTCCAAATCCCGTCTTTAGAATGTCTGAGATTCTTTCATCAATGAAAGATAAAGATGGAAGAGTTGTAATAGAGGGCTTTTATGATGGAGTAACACTTGATAAAGAAACTCAGGCAATATTAGCAGGAGTTCCCGATGATGAAAAAAAAATGATGGAAGATATGCAATTCAATACTTTTGATAATGTTGGTTCAAATTATCAAGAATCAATTCAGTACCCTTCTTTAAATGTAAGGGGAATTGAATCTGGATGGGTTAGAGAGGAAGTAAGAACAATTGTTCCATCTGAGTGTATAGCTGAAATTGATGTAAGACTTGTATTAGAGTCTGATCCTAAAAGGCTTCATAATCTAATTAAAAAACATATTAAAGATTTAGGATATGTTATAATGGATAGAAGGCCAACAAAGGAGGAGAGATTAAAATATAATAAAATTGTGACATTTATATCAACTTTTGATTATAATGCATTTAGAACTGATATAGATTCTGATATTGGTAAGTGGCTGGTAAAATCATTAAAGAATACATTTAATACAGAACCTGTTAGAAAAAGAACTAGTGGTGGATCAGTACCAATATCACCATTTGTAAATACTTTGGGAATTCCTGCTGTTACAGTTCCAACAGTAAATCAAGATAATAATCAGCACAGCCCCAACGAAAATATCAAAATTGAAAATTATATTACTGGAATTCAAACCTATTTAGGTATTTTGACTGATAATTTTTAATGCTTTATAAATTTAAGTACTCTGAATCCATCTTTAAAAATAAAAAATGAAAATATTTAAACTTACAATTATATTATTGTTCACATCTATCTCACTTTTTAGTCAAAGAGAATACAAAAATGAAATTTTTAAACAAGGAATTGATAATATTGATGAATTTATTGAGTTTCTATCTTATCCAAATGATGCAAACTTTGAATCCGACATATACGAGTTAATTGATTGGACCGAGAATAAGTTTAAATCACTTGATTTTGAGATTAACAGGCTTGAAACAAAAACTATCCCTCTTTTATTAGCATCTAAACATATCAGTGATGATTATAAAACTGTGCTTATTTATATGCACCTTGATGGACAGCCTGTAGATCCAAAAAAATGGAATCAAGAAAATCCCTTTATTCCTGTTTATAAAATAAAAGATAATGAAAGTTTTATTGATTATGATTCAAATAAAATAGCTGATATAGATTATAAAACTATAGAGGACAAGGACATTAGAATATTTGCTAGGGCCTCTTCAGATGCTAAGGGTCCAGTAATGATGCTTATTCAAGCATTAAAATTTATGAACTCTAATAATATTAATCAAAAATTAAATTTAAAGCTAGTTATGGATTTTGAGGAGGAAAAAGGTTCACCAAGCCTTCCTGATGCAGTAAAGAAACACAGTTCCATTCTTAAAAGTGATGCATTATTAATATTTGATGGCCCTCAACATGTAACAGACCTTCCAACTTTAAATTTTGGAAATAGAGGAATATCATCAATTACATTAAAGACATATGGACCAATTGTACCACAACATAGTGGACATTTTGGCAACTATGCTCCTAATCCTGTATTTAGAATGTCTAATATATTATCATCTATGAAGGATAAGAACGGGGTTGTAAGAATAAAAGGATACTACGATGGAATTGAAATTTCAGATCAGGTAAAAAAATATCTAGATAATGTCCCTGATGATGAGGAAAGCATGCTTAATAAAATGCAGTTTAAAAAACCTGAATCCGTTGGAAATTCATATCAAGAGTCTATTCAGTTCCCTTCATTGAATGTAAGAGGGATCAAGGCTGGTTGGGTAGAAGATGAAGTGAGAACAATTGTTCCATCAGAGTGTATTGCTGAAATTGATGTAAGACTTGTGATCGAGTCTGATGGATATAGACTTCACGAATTAATTAAAAATCATATTAAAAATTTAGGCTATGTAGTGCTTGACCATGAACCTTCAAAAGCAGAAAGAATGAAATATGATAAAATTGTAAAATTTAACTCTACAGTATCATACCCAGCTTTTAGAACAGATATAGATAGTGATCTTGGGAAGTGGCTATCTAAAGCACTTAAAAATACATTTGGAGTTGAACCTGTTCTTAGAAGAACTAGTGGTGGCTCTGTCCCTATTTCTCCATTTGTTAATGTTTTAAATATTCCTGCAGTTGGTGTACCTACTGTTAATAAAGATAACAATCAACATAGTCCCAATGAAAATATTAAGTTAATTAATTATATAAAGGGAATTGAAAGTTTTGTTGGTATACTTTCCTCTGAATTTAAGTAGATAAAAACTCTATAATATTACCTTCTATTTCTTTTAATAAATTATTTGATTTTCTTGGCTCAAAGGTATTTCCAGTTATTAAATTAAATAATTCAATATATCTATTTGAAACATCATCAAGAATTTTATCAGTTATTTCTGGTAATTCTTGATTTTCTTTTCCTTGAAAATCATTATTAATTAACCATTGTCTAAAAAACTCTTTCGAAAGTTGTCTAGGTGGTATTCCTTTATTAACAGCTTCTTTATAACCATCAATATAAAAATATCTAGAAGAATCTGGAGTATGAATTTCATCAATTAGATATAATCTATTTTTATTATCATATCCGAATTCATATTTTGTGTCTACTAGAATCAGCCCTCTTTCTTCAGCAATTTTAGTACCTCTTTGAAATAATTTATGAGTAATTTTTTCAACCTCCTCATACTGATCAATTGATAAAATATTTTTTTTCAATATATCAGATTTTGATATGTCTTCATCATGACCAAAGTCAGCTTTTGTACTTGGTGTAATTATTGGTTTATCAAATTTTTGATTGGAAACAAGACCGTCAGGCATCTTGACACCACATATGTTTCGTGCACCTGACCTATATAATCTATCAGCATGACCACTCAAATAGCCTCTTATCACCATCTCAATTTTAATAGGTTTTAACTTATAACCTATTGAAACATTTGGGTCAGGTGAGGATATTAACCAATTATCAATTATGTCTTTTGTGGAGTCTAACATTTCAATTGATATTTGATTAAGCACCTGCCCTTTAAATGGAACGGACTTAGGCATAACTATATCAAATGCAGATATCCTATCGGAAGCAATAATTACTAGAATATCATCCTTGATTGTATATACATCTCTTACTTTTCCTTGATATTTAGAGGTTTGACCTGGAAAGCTAAAGTCTGTTTTGTAGATACTATTCACTAGCTATCTTTTTAAACATTATTATAAGCATCAATAACTTTTTTTACAATTGGGTGTCTTATTACATCTTTATCATCAAGATAAATAATTTTAATCCCCCTTTTATTAGATAAAATTTTAATAGCTTCTATTAATCCAGAATTCTCCTTTTTTGGTAAATCTACTTGTCCGGGATCACCTGTCACCATAAATTTAGCATTCATGCCCATTCTCGTTAGAAACATTTTCATTTGAGCAGGTGTCGTATTTTGAGCTTCATCAAGAATAACAAAAGCATTGTCAAGGGTTCTACCTCTCATAAATGCTAGAGGAGCAATTTCAATAGTTCGATCTTCTAAAAATTTTTCAAGTTTATTTCGAGGAATCATATCAGTTAATGCATCATATAATGGTTGCATATAAGGATCTAATTTCTCTTTTAAATCACCTGGAAGATATCCAAGATTTTCACCAGCTTCAACAGCAGGTCTTGTTAAGATAATTTTTTTTATTTCTTTTTCTTTTAAAGCTTTAACAGCCATAGCGACACCGGTGTATGTTTTTCCAGTACCAGCTGGTCCAACCGCAAATATTAAATCATTTGTTTCAATTGAGTCATTAAGTTTTTTTTGATTAACAGTTTTAGCTAAAATTGGTTTTCCAGATATTCCATGTAAAATTAAGGAGGGTTTTTCACCATTAAACTTGATATCCTTTACAACTATATCATTAATAACGTTGGGATCCATTGAGTTAAACTCTGCATAATAATTTAAAAGACTTCTAAATTTTTTATCAAATTTTTTTAATTCATTTTTATCTCCAAGGGCTTTAATAGTTTGTCCTCTCTGAACTAATTTTATCTTAGGAAAACTTGATTTTAAAGAGTTTAAGTTATCTCTAGAAAAAAAATACTGTGGATCAACATCTGTTAACTCAAATTGAAGGTCACTCAATAGATTGTATTTAAAAATTTGTTATAGTAGATTATTTGATTCAAATTTACATAAATTTTGTAAAGTTTATCAATTAAATGGCTATCATAACATTAACTACTGATTATGGAAACAAAGACTATTCAGTAAGTTCTCTAAAAGCAAAATTAATTAGCAATATAGATAATATCAGAATAGTTGATATTAGCCATGATATAAGTCCATTTAATCTTTCTGAAGCTGGATATGTTCTTGAGGGCGCATTCAGAGATTTTCCAAAGGGAACAATACATATTTTAAGTGTAGATTCAGAACTAACACCTGAAAACAGACATATTGCAATTATGTACGAAGGAAGTTTTTTTATAGGGGCAGATAATGGTGTATTCTCTTTAATTTTTAGAGACAAAAAACCCGATCAAATTGTGGAAATTAACATACACAGTAATTATAATAATAATATTTCTGCTGATGAATTATTTGTTAAAGTTGCATCTCATATAAAAAGGTCAGGCCCATTAAATGTTGTTGGAACTGAAATAGAGAATATCAAAGAAATTACAAATTTAAGACCTGTTATTAATAAAGAAATCAATCAAATATTAGGTAGTGTTATTTATATTGATAATTATGGGAATGTTGTAACAAATATCACAGAAAAATTATTTAAAGAAATATCAAAGACAAGGCCTTTTATTATTAATGCAAGAAATGTCAAATTTTCAAAAGTTTATAAAAATTACTCAGATGCAATAGACTTTAGTCTTGAAAAAAAAGATAGAGAAGAAGATGGTAAGAAGATTGCCATATTTAATAATCTTGGGTATTTACAGCTTTGCATATACAGAAGCAACCCTCAAACAGTTGGAAGTGCTAGCACTCTCTTTGGACTGAATTATAGAGATGTAGTAAGTGTGCAATTTTAGTGTTTGTATTTTTTAGATAACTTTTGTTATTAATTGTAAGAAAAATAGTTTCATTTAAATATATTTGAAAAAAAGCATATGAAATTTATTGTTTCATCCTCCATTTTATACAAAGAACTTCAAACTTTAAGTGGAGTTATAAATTCATCAAATACGATCCCAATACTTGACAACTTTTTATTTGAAGTTGACGAGAATAAACTCACCATAAGTTCATCTGACCTCGAGTCTACAATGACAAGCCAAATTGATATTGAATCAACTTCCAATGACAAAATAGCAGTCTCTGCAAAACTTTTAACTGATATTCTTAAGACATTTTCAGAACAACCCTTGACCTTCATAAAGACAGAAAATAACACCATTGAAATTAGCGCAAGTAATGGTAAATACTCTCTTGCATATCTTGAGGGAGAAGAATTTCCTAAACAAGTTGAAATACTTGATGCTCACGAAACGATATTAAATAGCGTTTATCTTGGTAATGCTATAAACTCAACTATTTTTGCTTCGGGAACTGACGATTTAAGACCAGTTATGAGCGGAGTTTTTTTTCAGTTTAACAGTGACTCCCTCAAGTTTGTAGCAACAGATGCACACAAGCTAGTTAAATTTGAAACTTCAGAATATACTGCCAATAATGTATCTGAATTTATTATTCCTAAAAAGCCTCTACAAATTTTAAAAGGAATCCTTCAAGCTGAAGATTTGGACCTAATAATTCAACACAATGATTCAAATGCAAAATTTACATTTGGAAAATCATCAATAACGTGTAGATTGATTGATGGAAAATTTCCAAACTATGAGGCTGTTATCCCAAAAGAAAACCCTAATGTATTAACAATTGACAGGCAATTATTTTTAAATTCTGTTAGGAGAGTTAGTATATTTTCTAATAAAACAACAAATCAAATTAAACTTAAAATTGCAGGTTCCCTTCTAAATATAAGTGCTGAGGACTTTGATTTTAGCAATAAAGCCGACGAAAACCTAGAGTGTCAATATTCAGGAGATGATATGCAGATTGGATTCAATTCTAAATTTTTAATTGAAATGCTTAACAATTTAGATTCAGAAATAATAACTTTATCAATGTCTCATCCAAATAGAGCAGGTATAATTAGACCAGTTAATGATGACAATAACGTCAAAGAATCAATAACAATGTTGGTGATGCCAGTTATGCTAAACGACTAGTTTACCTCTTCTTCAACACCTTTAGAGGCAATCTTATAAATTCCTTTTTTTAATTTTTCCCTTATTGAGGCAAAAGCATCAAGTGTCTCATTGATATCATTCTCATTATGAGATGATGTAGGAATTAATCTCAGAAGTATTAATCCCTTAGGAATTACAGGATAAACAACAATTGAACAAAATATTTGGTAATTTTCTCTTAGGTCACGAACTAATGCCATTGCCTCAGGAACACTTCCCTCCAAATAAACTGGAGTTACACAACTTTGTGTAGAACCAATATCAAATCCTCTTTGCTTTAATCCAGTTTGAAGCATATTTACATTTTCCCATAATTTATCTTTCAATTCGGGTTTTGTTTGGAGTAATTCTAAACGTTTTAAAGCCCCTATTACTAATTGAATTTGAAGAGATTTTGCAAACATTTGTGATCGCATATTATATCTAAGAAAACCTATTATTTCTTTATCTCCAGAAATAAAGGCACCAGTAGAGGCCATTGATTTAGCAAATGTTGCAAAGTAAACATCTATTTGATCTTGAATACCCTGCTCTTCACCAGTTCCTGCACCAGTTTTTCCAAGAGTTCCAAAACCATGAGCGTCGTCAACAAGCAGTCTAAACTTAAATTTATTTTTAAGTTGGACAATTTCTTTTAGTTTTCCTTGTTCACCCCTCATCCCAAAAACGCCCTCGGAAATAACTAATATACCTCCGCCTGTTTGTTCTGCCATTTTAGTTGCTCTTTCAAGATTTTTCTCGAGACTTTTCATATCATTATGTTGATATGTAAACCTTTTTCCTAAATGAAGTCTTACACCATCAACAATACATGCGTGGGCATCAATGTCATAAACTATAATATCATTTTTAGATACCAAAGAATCAATGGTTGAGAGTATTCCTTGATAGCCAAAATTAAGGAGATATGCAGACTCCTTCGAAGTAAATTTTGCAAGTTCAGATTCTAACTTTTCATGATACTTTGTATGACCTGACATTAGTCTTGCTCCCATTGGATATGCACTCCCATAAGCTTTTGCAGCATCAGCATCAACTTGTCTTACTTCAGGATGATTAGCTAAACCTAAATAATCATTTACACTCCAAGTTATAACTTCCTTGTCATTAAATTTCATTCGATTTGATATAGGTCCTTCTAACTTTGGAAAAGCAAAATAACCCTCAGCTATTGAAGCCCATTTTCCTAATGGACCTTTATTTTTATATATTTTATCAAATAAATCTTGCATAATCTCAAATATAATTAATTGTATTCTTTTTTGGTTGATAAAAACTTCTATCATAAAATCCTTGATTATTCATCCACTCATCTGAATATATTTTAGAGAGGTACCTAGATCCATGATCAGGAAAAACAATAACTACACAACTATCATCATTAAATTCATTTTCATCATTAAGTATATTGACTGCTTGAAATGCAGCTCCAGATGTATATCCAACGAATAAGCCTTCTTTTAGGGTAATTTCTCTTGACATATGTGCACTGTCTGAATCTGTAACTTTAACAAACTTATCAATAATTTTGAAATCAGTTGCTGAAGGGACTATATTTTTGCCAAGACCTTCAATTCTATATGAATAAATTTCATTTTTATCGATTTCACCAGTCTCATGATATTTTTTTAATATAGAGCCATAAGCGTCGACACCTATAATTTTTATGTTTTTATTTTGTTCTTTAAGGTATCTACCAATTCCAGAAATTGTACCACCAGTACCACTACAAGCAATCAAGTGAGTTATATCTCCATCTGTTTGATTCCAAATTTCAGGACCTGTAGTTTCATAATGAGCTTGAACATTTAAGTCATTAAAATATTGATTAATATATACTGAATCTTCTATTTCATTATTTAATTTTTTAGCAACCTCATAATATGATCTAGGATCGTCTGATGGAACATTTGAAGGGCATACATAAATTTCTGCTCCAAGACATTTCAACATATTGATTTTATCCTTTGATGCTTTGGAACTAACAGCAAGTATGCATTTATAACCTTTCAAAAGAGATACCATAGCTAGACTAAAACCTGTGTTACCAGAGGTAGTTTCAATAATAGTACTCCCTTTTTTTAATATCTTTTTTTTCTCTGCTTGATTTAGAATATGTAGAGCAATACGATCTTTATTCGAATGACCTGGATTGTATCCCTCATATTTTGTAAAGTATTTGCCAGGAAAGCCATCACAAATTTTATTAAGTCTTACAAGAGGTGTATTACCAATAAGTTCTAAAATATTATTGTAAGCTTTATTGTCTCTAGACATTAGATCAAAAGAATAAGGTGCAAATTTAAAGAAAAAAACTAGTAATCACATGAAAAATCTCCAATAGGAGAGCCATCCGGAATTTTTGATTTGCTAACAGGTATATATTTATTCGGATTAATAATAAATTCATCAATCTTATTTACTAAAAAATCATTATAAATATTAGGATTAGACTTTAGTTTCATTGATAAATTCTTAATATTTGACAAAATAATCGATTTAGATAAATCATCTGTATTGATGTTATTAAAAGCCATAAATAGATGATCCAAAAACAAAGATGATGTATTATTATTTAAAAATAATTCATATTCGTTCATTTTTCTAGTATTAAAAATAAAACTACTAATTGTCTTCAGATAATCATCTAAAGTAAGAATAGTCTTTCCAAACATATTTTGTTGGTTTACTCTATTTAATCTCTCTGAGTTTAAAAGAAAGTTCATAGTATGGTTAATGATAGAGCTTGATGCATTTATATAATCAAAAGTGACCCCTGTCTTTGAAACAAAATTCTCTCTAGTCCTAGGATTTCTAAATGATCTAGGGGTTAATATGTTTATTAGGTTATTAGGCAATACCAAATTTTCTGGGGATAAAACTTTAAGCAGTGATTTTAAAGATTTTATTTGCAGATCCTTATCTACTGGTTTCACTTTATAATTGTTATTGTTTTTAACATAATAGAGATAATTTAGACCACCTATTGCTTTAGCTGCCGCTTCAATTTGATACCTGTGTAACATATAAATTGGAACCAGAATATCTTCAATCCTATCGTATGCCTCACCATATTCAAGGTTTTCTAAATCTAAATTTTTTAAAGCAATTTTTCTTATCTCTAGTAATTTTTCAAGTTCTTGGTATGGTAAAGAACCATTATCCCATAAATGAGAATATGGGCTAGCACTTCCTACAGGCCTAGAATCAGAGTCACTTAAAAAAAATAGACCTTCTTTTTCTGCATCCTCAATAATTTTGTTTAATTCTATATTTTCATCTTGATTTTCTGAAAAATCTGAATACGCATATTTTACACTTACTATATCCCATGGTCCAATATCTTTTGAATAAGCATTGTCAATATTAATTGACCCATTTATTAAATCAATTTTCGGATGAGGATAGTCCATTACAGAAGATCTATTATTCACACTGGAAAAAAAGTTATGAGCAAATCCTAGAGTATGTCCAATTTCATGAGCAGAAAGTTGTTTAATCCTATCTAATGCTTTTTCTTTAATTAAATTTTTATTCTCTTGACTAAGAGGATCATCAATTAGCCCACTTAAAATCATATAGTCTTGTCTAACTCTGAGACTACCTAAACTTACCTGACCTTTTATAATTTCTCCAGTTCTGGGGTCAATAACGCTTGCTCCATAACTCCATCCTCTTGTTGACCTATGAATCCATTGAATCAAATTGTATCTAACATCCATGGGATCAGCATTTTCAGGTAGAACTTCAATTCTAAATGCATCTTTGTACCCAGCTTTTTCAAAAGCTTGATTCCACCAATTTCCTCCTTCAATAAGAGCACTCTTAACAGGCTCTGGCGTTCCATTATCAATGTAGTATATAATTGGTTGAATTGGTTCACTTAATTCTTTATCTGGAAATTTCTTATTAAGCCTGTGTCTTACAATGAATCTTTGCTCTAGTTTGTCATCTACAGGAGTAGAATAGTCATAAATAATGAATGGGTTGCTTCCACTTCTAGGATCAAATTTTCTCATTTTGTAATTATCATCTGGAAGTTCAACAAATGAATGGTGTTGATTAACAGTCAAATTTGAGGGAGTTGGAGTGACACTTCTTACTAGATTACCAGAAGGATTACCTGTAAAAGTTAACAAAACATCAAACTCAATATTTTTAGGAAAAGCTTTTGTTCTATCTAAATCAATTGCTGACATAGATTTGTTTAGAGAATATGAACCAGAGTTAGTAGATTTGAGCCTTTCGGCAACACCATAAACATCATTAATCAAAAAGGGTGTTAGATCAACTTGAAATGATTTTTTTGATTTTTCAATTATATCAAATCCAAATAAAACAGATCTAGCAAAAGCCTCATCTACTGCTTTATTTTCAAGATTGTTTTCTGAGTTTGAAATGTATTTAAGGTTTGGTTGAATTAATAAAATTTTATTACCCCTTTTAGTAAAGTAAACAATTCTGGAGTTTCCAAGTTGACCTCTATCAAGACCTAAGTCATTATTCCCAACCCCCCTACTTAGAGAATTAATGTATAGAAATTCTTTATCTAAATCTTCAATATTTAAAATTATTTTACCTGAATCATTATCATAAGAAAAGTCCATAAATCCTTGAAAATCATCTATTTGAGAAAACAAAAAAATGGGTGTAAGAATTAAAAGCAAAAGAGTTTTATTCATAATTAATATTTTTAGAAATATAATTTTTTTTTTTGAATCCATATAATTAATTTAAAGCATGTTTTCAAAAGAAAATATCAAAGTCATTAAGAAACGTATTGATACGTTAAGGGGGTATCTTTGACGTTGAGTCAAAAGAAAAAAAACTTCAAGTTCTAGAAGACAAAGCCTCAAATGCAGATTTCTGGTCAAATCCTGAGACAGCTCAACAAACTGTTAAAAAAATACAGTTTATCAAGAAACAATTAATAGATTTTAAAAATCTAAACTCAAAATATGATGATGTTATTGTTCTTAGTGATTTCCTTACAAACAATGAAATATCTGAAGATGAGATAAATATATCTTACGAAGAGTTGATTGATACATTAGAAGATTTAGAGTTTAAAATGATGCTTAACAAAAAGGAAGACTCTATGAGTGCAATTCTTCAGATAACTGCTGGCGCAGGAGGTACAGAATCATGTGATTGGGCTGAAATGCTTTTAAGAATGTATTTAATGTGGGGAGAAAAAAATAATTTTAAGATTAAAGAGTTAAATAATCAATCAGGAGATGTTGCCGGCATTAAAACAGCTACTATTCAAATTGATGGTGATTTTGCATTTGGATGGCTCAAAGGAGAAAATGGTGTGCATCGTCTGGTTAGAATTTCTCCTTTTGATAGTAATGCAAAACGACATACATCTTTTGCATCTGTATATGTTTATCCACTTGTTGATGATACAATTGAAATAAATATTGCTTCATCAGAGCTTGAATGGGAAACCATGAGGTCAGGTGGCGCTGGAGGACAAAGTGTAAACAAGTTAGAAACAGCGGTAAGACTTAAACATAAGCCAACAGGCATTACTGTTGAAAATTCTGAAACCAGATCACAACTTGATAACAAAGAGAAAGCATTAATGTTGTTAAAATCTCAGTTATATGAGATTGAGATTCAAAAAAATAATGAAGAAAAAAAGAAAATTGAGGATTCCAAAAAGAAAATTGAATGGGGATCTCAAATAAGAAATTATGTTCTTCACCCATATAAAGTTGTAAAAGATGTAAGAACTGGTTTTGAATCTGGAAATACTGAAAATATTTTAAACGGAGATATTAGCGAATTACTGAAGTCTTTTTTATTAAAACGTTAATTAATTGTAAATACAATTGGTTTGTAAAAATATTAGAGTATTTTCGCTACAATTATTAAAAATATTATATGAGTACAGGATTAGTAAAATTCTTCAACAATGCCAAAGGTTATGGTTTCATTAAAGAAGATGATTCGGATACTGAGCATTTCGTTCATGTTACAGGTCTTATTGACAGTATTACAGAGGGAGATAAAGTAGAATTTGAATTAAAAGAAGGTAATAAAGGATTAAATGCAATTAATGTAAAAATTATTTCTTAACCCCTATTACATCATAAAAAAGCCCTAAAAGGGCTTTTTTTTTGCATTAAACTTTATTTAGTATAATTAAAATGGAATATCATCATCTTTATCTGAAGGTTCACTAAAGTCACTTAATTTATTGTCAGGATTAAGCTTAGATTGAAATTCAAATGGGGAATCAAATCCACCTAAGTCTTCAAACTTTCCGAGATTTGCTATAAACTTCAGTTTAATAGAATCCAGAGCACCATTTCTATGCTTAGCTACAATAAATTCTCCCTGTCCCTCAGAAGGAGTCTTCATTTCATCATCCCATTCATTAATTCCATAATATTCTGGTCTATACAAAAAAGAAACAATATCTGCATCTTGCTCAATAGCTCCAGATTCTCTAAGGTCAGATAGAATTGGTCTTTTAGTACCTCCTCTTGTCTCAACTGCCCTGGATAGTTGTGATAAAGCAATTACAGGAATATCAAGCTCTTTGGCAAGCGCTTTAAGGTTTCTTGAAATTGTTGAAATTTCTTGCTCTCTATTTCCAACTTTATTAGACGAGCCAATATTCATTAATTGCAGATAATCAATAATTATCAATTTAATACCATGAGAGGATGCAAGCCTTCTTGCTTTTGCTCTTAATTCAAAAATTGTCAAGGATGGACTATCATCAATATATAAAGGAGCAGATTCAAGATCTGATACTTTAATATTTAATTGTTGCCATTCATGTTCTGCTAATTTACCTGTTCTAAGTTTATCAGAAACAAGTCCAGTTTCTGATGAAATTAATCTTGTTATAAGTTGAACTGATGACATCTCAAGAGAGAAAAATGCTACAGGAATATTCTGTTTAACTGATATATTTCTTGCCATAGATAGAGCAAGGGCAGTTTTACCCATTCCTGGCCTAGCAGCAATAATTACTAAATCACTTGGTTGCCAACCTGAAGTTAATTTGTCAAGTTTTTCAAAACCTGTTGAAATTCCACTTAAAGCACCTTCTCTTTTTTCAATCTCCTCAATTCTTTTCTTAGCTTTAAGAACAAGGGTTTGAGCAGTTTCACTGGTTCCTCTTAAGTTACCTTGTGCAACATCATATAGTTTTGACTCTGCTTCATCTAATAAATCCATCACATCTGATGTTTCGTCATAGGATTTTTGAATGATTTCATTTGAAATAGTAATCAATTTTCTCTGAATATATTTTTGAAGTATAATTCTTGAGTGAAACTCTATATGAGCAGATGATGATACTTTCTGTGATAGGTTTATCAAATAAAAATCTCCACCAACAGCTTCAAAATTTTTATTTTTCTTTAAGTCAGCAGAAACGGTTAATAAATCAATTGGCTCAGATTCCCTAAATAATCTTTCAATAGATTCATATATGAGTTGATGAGATTTTTTGTAGAAAACTTCAGGAGATAAAATTTCTATTATTTCGTTAACCCCTTTTTCATCAATAAGCATTGCCCCAATAACAGCTTCTTCAAGATCGATTGCCTGAGGTGGAATCTTTCCATCAGATAAATTTACAATTGAAGAATTATCATTTTCATATATTTTAAGGGGGTTCCTATTCTCCATTCAGTAAATGTATGGAAAATGAAATCTTAAAATTCACAAATCTTTAATGAAATCAAAATATTTTTAAACAAGAAAATTGTTGATAAGTATCAAAAAATGTTAATACCCAAAACTAGCCTCTAAAATTTCCAATTTTGGTAAACTTTTTTCTACGAGTGTTAATCATTTTATTTTTTGATAGAGACTTAATTTTTTTATGGAATAATAAAATATTTTCTTTTACCGATTCAAAAGTTTCTTTTGGATCATAGTGAGCTCCACCAAGTGGCTCATTAATAATCTTATCAATAAGCCTGTTTTTCAGCATATCATTAGCAGTCAATTTAAGTGCCTCAGCAGCTTCCTCTTTGTGGTCCCAACTTCTCCATAATATAGATGAGCATGACTCTGGAGATATTACTGAGTACCATGTGTTTTCAAGCATTAGAATCTTATCTCCTACTCCAATACCTAGTGCTCCACCAGACGCACCTTCACCAATAATTATATTAATTATAGGGACTTTAATATTCATCATTTCATAAATATTTCTAGCTATAGCTTCACCTTGTCCTCTTTCCTCAGCATCTTGTCCTGGGTAAGCTCCAGGTGTATCTATTAAGGTAACAATCGGAATATTGAATTTTTCAGCTTGCCTCATTAACCTTAGCGCTTTTCTATAACCCTCAGGCTTTGCCATGCCAAAATTTCTAAATTGTCTAGTTTTTGTATTGTAACCTTTTTGTGTTCCAATAAACATAAAGGACTGATTGTCTATTTTTCCGAGACCTCCAATCATAGCCTTGTCATCACTTACATTTCTATCACCATGAAGTTCCAAGAATGAATCTCCACAAATATTTTTAATATAGTCTAAAGTATATGGTCTATTTGGATGTCTTGATAGCTGAACTCTTTGCCATGCAGATAAATTTCCATAAATATCTTTTTTTGTTTCAACTAGCTTTTTTTGAAGAAGATTATAAGTTTTGGTAATATCTACATCTGATTCATTCTCAATAGACTTGCACTTATCAATTTGATCTAAAATTTCTTTAATTGGAACTTCAAAATCTAAAAACTCCATATCTAAAATTTATGTAAATATAGTTTAATTATTAATCTATCTTATAGCCTTTTTTAAAAGAAAGATTGCGATCGTTAAAAAAATTAATAGAATTCCCCAAGAAGCAATTGCAGGAGAAAAATTAGACTTTATAACCAGGACACTAAATATTTTATCTAAAAAAATAAATAAGAAACCTAGGGAAATACCTATTGCTAGATTACTTCCTATCCCACCTCTTCTTTTAAAAGAAGACACTGATAATGCAATTAAAGTAAGAATAAAGCATGATAATGGGGTTGTATACCTTTTATGACGAACTAATAAATGAGAGTTTATCAAAGGAGAACCTGCTCTTTTCTCGTACTTAATAAGTCTGTTTAATTCAAAAAAATTTAGTGTTTCAGCAACATAATTTAAAGGAGCAAGATCATCAATTTCAAAATCAAGTATTGTGTCTTTTCTTGTGGCTCTTTCAACATATTCTTTATCTTCTATAATTTGCCTTTTAACATAATTTGTAAGTCTAAGAATCGAATCATCCCATCTTATAGTAGTAGCAGAAATTTTGTGCTTTAATATATTTCCATCAAAGTTCTCTAATGTAAAATTCAATGCTCTTTTTCTGGATGGATCATAACTACTGGCGTATATATATTCATTCTCGTTAATTTGTTTAAAAAGTCTTGATGTGTTTCTTTTATTTTCAGATTTAATATATTCAGATATAAATTCGTTGAAGTTTTGGTTAGATTTTGGCACAATGAACATTCCTGAGAAAAGAGAAAACATCACTATAACTGAAGCTGAAATAAAATACGGTTTTGCAAATCTTTGAAAAGAAAGACCAGATGATAAAATTGCAGTTATTTCAGTATTATTTGCAAGCCTGGAAGTAAAAAAGATTACTGCAAGAAAAAGAAATACAGGATATAGTTGACTTCCAAAATACCAAACAAAGTCTGTGTAATAACTTAAAATTAGATTAGCTGGCACCTCATTCTCCCGAAATTTGTCAATTTTTTCAGCAAAATCTACCATAATTCCTATAGGAATAAATAGGCCAAACATTACAAAAAAAGTACTAAGATATTTTTTGATTATATACTTATCTATAATCTTCATCATCTCAAAATTAATAAAGTAATTAATATCTAAAATAGATTGTTAATTATTTATATATAATTTATGATAAAAAGAATTTTGTTAATGATAGTTTAATCATACTTTTACATTTAGATGAGTAAGAACCTAGATAAGTTGGTTATCCAAACAAGAAGAGACATATTAAGAATGGTTCATGCTGTCAATTCAGGCCATCCAGGTGGCTCTCTTGGATGTGTTGAGTTTTTTGTGACACTTTACAACGGGATAATGGATCATGGTCTTGATAGAGATTCAAAGGACATGTTTATTTTGTCAAATGGACATATTTCACCTGTATATTACAGCACTTTGGCAAGAGCTGGATATTTCGAAACAAAAGAGCTTAAAACTTTTAGAAAAATTAACTCAAGACTTCAAGGTCATCCAACAAATCATGACAACTTACCGGGAGTTAATATTTCATCTGGCTCACTTGGGCAAGGATTATCAGTTGGTGTTGGAGTTGCTCTTTCAAAAAAATTAAATAATGATAGTTCACTTGTCTATGTTTTAACAGGTGATGGTGAACTTCAAGAAGGACAAAACTGGGAAGCTTTTATGTTCGCATCTGCAAATAAAGTTGATAATATAATTGTAACAATTGATCTCAATGGTCAGCAGATTGACGGATCAACTGAAGATGTTTTAGATATTGGTAATCTAAAATTAAAGCTCGAGTCGTTCAATTGGGAAGTTCTTGAAATTGAAAACGGGAACTCCTTAAAAGATGTTCACAAAACACTCAGTAAAGCAAAAAAAAATAGTATGAAAGGTAGGCCAATTGCTATCCTTATGAAGACAATTATGGGAAATGGAGTCGATTTTATGATGCATACCCACAAATGGCACGGAGTGGCACCAAATGATGAACAACTTAAAGAGGCGTTAAATCAAAATCCTGAAACTTTAGGAGATTATTAATATGAAAAAATTTATTAATCAGGGTGATAAAGATACTAGGTCAGGTTTTGGCGAGGGTCTAACAGAACTTGGAAGAAATAATAGCGAAGTTGTAGCACTCTGTGCTGATTTAACAGGTTCTCTTAAAATGAATTCTTTTGCTGATGAAAACCCTGAAAGGTTTTTTCAAGTAGGTATAGCAGAAGCAAATATGATGGGGCTTGCTGCAGGATTGGCTACTGGTGGAAAGATTCCTTATACTGGTACTTTTGCAAATTTTTCAACAGGTAGAGTTTATGATCAAATTAGACAATCAATTGCATATTCAAATAAAAATGTAAAAATTTGTGCCTCTCATGCAGGAATAACATTGGGGGAAGATGGTGCAACTCATCAAATTTTAGAGGATATTGGTTTAATGAAAATGCTCCCAGGCATGACCGTAATTAACACTTGTGATTTCAATCAAACAAAATCTGCTACTCTTGAAATTTGTAACTTTGATGGTCCAGTTTACTTAAGATTCGGTCGACCAAAAGTTGCAAATTTTACAAATCCATCAGATAAATTCGAAATTGGAAAAGGTGTAATGTTAAATAAGGGCAATGATGTAACTATTGTTGCCACTGGTCATTTAGTTTGGGAAGCGATAAATGCAGCAGAGAAATTAGAAAAAAATGGTATAAACGCTGAAATAATTAATATTCATACTATAAAACCACTTGATGAAGATTTAATTCTTAATTCTGTAAATAAAACCGGTTGTATTGTGTCTGCCGAGGAGCACAATATCTTCGGTGGGCTCGGAGAGAGTATTGCAAGGCTTCTTACATCTAAAGCTCCATTTCCTCAGGAATTTGTTGGAACTAACGACACATTTGGAGAGTCTGGAACTCCTATTGAACTTATGAATAAATATGGACTGAACATGAACTCTATATTCGATGCTGTCATCAGAGTGTTAAAGAGAAAAGTTAAATGAGAATATTTATTTTATTCTTTTTAATAACTTCCAGTTCACTAATTGCTCAAGGAAACCTGGGTGTAAATTTTGGTTTAAATGATGATAATTTTGGATCTATTGAAAATATAAAAACTAAAATTGATGATTACGATCTTGATTTAAAAAATTCAACAGGCTTTCAACTTGGTCTCTTTACAGAAATAGACCTAATCACCTTTTATATTAGGCCTGAAATTAATTTAATCTTTTCTAAGTCAAAGAATGGTACTGCTTTTACAAGTGCAAATAATAATATTTTAATTGAATCTATAAATATTGCTGAACATACATACAAGTCAACAGATGTTCAGGTTCCAATTATATTTGGATATAAAGTCCTTGGTCCAATTAGCATATTTGCTGGTCCTACTTTTAAATACAACCTATCAAACTCTAGTAACTTTGATCTTGAAGAAATAGAAGATAAATATAATTTAAGTCTGTTACTTGGTACTAGAGTAAAAATTAAATCTGTTAGTTTAGGTTTAAGATACGAGCGGGGGCTTAATAACGATGAGTTATTAATAATTAAAGCAAATGGTATTGACATCGATAATGCAAACATAGATACAACAACCAATAAATTATCTCTAAATATATCATATGACATTCCATATGATCTTTTTAAGAAAAAAGATTAATTATCAGGATCTAAATAATCTGGGGTTCCGTCACTATCAGAATCATCAATGATATTGTCACTATTTTTATCAATTTCGTTGACAGTTAATATACCATCATTGTCATCGTCAACATCATACATATTCCATAAGTTATCACCATCTGTGTCATCTCTAAAAGGTTTTCCGTCGCCATCTATATCTTCATCAATTGAAAGTATGCCATCATTGTCATGATCAGTTGGTGTGAAGGTCATTAGTTTTACTGAAAAAATCAGGGGAGAATATTCTGGGATTCCTGCAGTAGTATTCTCAAAATAACCTATTCCAGAGGGAATGAAAAATATACCTACTCCAAAAGAATTATAGGAAATTGTACCATCTGAATTTTCAGAAAAGTTTCCAGTTTTAAGCTCTGACACCCCCTCTCTAAATCCTTCTAAAGAAACAGCGAGGTCAAACCAGATTGGAAATTTTCTTTTATCAAAAACATATCCATCTGTTAGAAGTCCACGATATGAAATATAAACAGAGTCTGCTACAGATGGTTTTTCATTTATTCCTTCTCTAGCTATTATATAATATAAATTATGACTAACATTTTCACCATTTGAGTCAATCACGTCAATAGTTTTAACATTAGATAGTTCATACAAAGATTGCTTGCTTGAATTTGAATCAGTTAGAGTCTCAATTTTAACATCAATATTAGTTTGATTATTAAAATCTTCATAATTAAATGTATGAGATCGTAAGTAGTCCTCAATAAGTTGATGATCAACATTTACTTGGTCACTATATTCTCTAATAACAGACTCTGGATCTTCATCATCTTTTTTACAATGAGTTAATATCAAGAACAATGGAATAAGAAAAAGTAGTTTTTTCTTCATAATTTAGAGTGAAGATACAACATTACTTTATTAATGTAATATTGAATTTAATATGAAAAAAGATAATTATAAAAATATTATTTTGGATTATCATGATGTTGAAAACAAGATAAAGAGAATTAGTCTTGAAATACTTGAAGATAACATTGATCAAAAGAAACTAATTTTTTTTGGAGTATCTAAAAATGGAAAAATTATTGCAAAAAAAATTATTAATTTAATTAGTGAACACTCGAAAATTGATTTTGAAATGGTCGGTGTTGAAATTGATTTTAATTCAATAGATCACTTGAAGTTTGAAAAGGACTTTAATATAAATAATAAATCAGTAATAATTGTAAGCGATGTATCGCAATCTGCAAAGACACTTCAACTTATAATTAGTGGACTCATGTCACTAAATCCTATTAAGATTAAGACAGCTGTGATGATTAATAGAGATCATTCTTTATTTCCAGTTAAAATTGATTTTTCAGGAATGAACTTGTCTACGTCTGTTAACGAACATGTTGATGTAAAAGTTAATAAAAATGAAGAATTTACAGTTTATTTAAACTAATTCACTAATCAACTTTACAATGTCATTTAATTCTAAATCATCAGTTTTGATTTTAATATCTGATTTTTCATAGTAGAAGCTTCTTTCAAACAAATGCTTGGTTATAAAATCTCTTAATTCCTGATCATCATTTAAATGTAAAATTAGCGGTCGTTTAGTAATTGAATTCTTTAATCTTTCAACTAATGTATTGACATTTGCTTTTAGGTATATGGATAATGAATCAGAAGTATCTTGAATTATATTCAGATTATTTTTAAAACAGGGAGTTCCTCCTCCAGTTGAAATTATTTTTTTTTCGTTTTTAGATGATAACTGATCAAGATACTTATTCTCAATTTTTCTGAAATAAACTTCATTTTTTTGATTAAATATTTCAGAAACTTTTTTACCTTCTTTAGTCTCTATATAACTATCCAAATCATAAAACTTATAATTAATTTTTTTTGATAAGGATTTACCAATTAAAGTCTTACCTGCTCCCATGTAACCAGTTAAAAAAATTGTATTAATAGTTTTATTCATATTAACAAATTTATAATAAAAAACATCATTGAATAATCAATATTTCAATGTATATTTGACATCTTTTTTAGACCTGGTAGCTCAGTTGGTAGAGCATCTCCCTTTTAAGGAGAGGGTCCTGGGTTCGAGCCCCAGCCAGGTCACTACCCTATTTTTAGCCTACGTGGTGAAATTGGTATACACGCTACCTTGAGGGGGTAGTGAGAGTAATCTCGTGCTGGTTCGAGTCCAGTCGTAGGCACACTTTCCTTCCAAATAAATTATCAATTAATTATTTTTTGGTCTAAATTTATAATTAAAAGTTTTTTAATTTTATAAAGCCTTTACACATGAAGAATCTTTATGTAATTATTTTTTTACTCTGTTTTTACACACATGCTCAGGATGATAATTTTGAGAATTATAATCAACTCATTTCTGATATTGATTATAATATAGAAATGATTGCAATTGAAGGCGGTATATTTAAAATGGGTAAAGATGACTCAGAGGATTATGAAACTTTATCTCAAAATATTAAAATAAGTCCATTTTGGATGGCAAAGTATGAAATAACATGGGACATATTTAATCTTTTTTTATCTCGAGAAATTGACTCTCTTCAAGTAAGAAAGAGTTATAAGCACGAAATAAATGTAGACGTGGACGCTGTCTCGGGTGCCACTGCCCCATATGTTGATATGTCTTTTGGTATGGGTGTTGAAGGATATCCTGCAATCTCAATGACTCAATTAACTGCCTCAAAGTTCTGTGAGTGGTTGACAGCTATGACTGGAAATTACTATAGGCTTCCAACTGAAGCTGAGTGGGAGTATGCTGCTAGGGCTGGCTCTGATAGTTTATATCATTTTGGAAATTCAATTGATTCATTATCTAAGTATGCGTGGTATGAAAAAAATAGTAACGGAAAATATCAAAAGGTTGGACAAAAACTTCCTAACAAATTTGGATTACATGATATGCATGGAAATGTTTCTGAGTGGACACTTGATCAGTACAATGAAGATGCATATTCAAATGTAAAGGATACTATAATCAATAACCCTTTCAATATGCCAACTACTGAATATCCTAGAGTTGTTAGAGGTGGTTCATGGAAGGATAGTGCAGAAGATTTACGAAGTTATAAAAAAATACCTTCAGAGAAAAGCTGGAAGAGAAGAGACCCACAGTTTCCAAAAAGTAGATGGTGGCACACAAATGCCCAATTTCTTGGTTTTAGAATAGTTCGACCTTATGATACTCCTAATATTCAGGATATTGAGGCATATTGGATCAAATAATTAATATATTTAAGTCATGAAACGAAGAAATTTTATTAAATCCTCATCTTTATTTTCCTCAGCATTTATTTTACCTGGATACACACTTAAGACCAAAAAGAATATATATAATGATAAAATTAAATTATCTCTTGTTGGTTGTGGAGGAAGAGGAACTGGTGCAGTTATAAATGCTCTTTATGCTGACGATAATATTGAGCTTATTTCTATGTGTGACGTTTTTGAAGATAGAGTAGAGAGAAGTCTAAATAATTTAAAAGATGAGTTTAAAGGAACCTCAAAGATTCAAGTTAAAAATGAAAATTGTTTCACCGGTTTTGATGGTTATAAGAAAACAATTGATAATGCAGATGTAGTTATACTAGCAACACCACCAGGGTTTAGACCTCAGCATTTTGAATATGCAGTTAATTCTTCAAAACATGTTTTTGTCGAAAAACCAGTAGCAACAGATATCTCAGGTATAAAAAGATTTATTGAATCAGCAAAAATAGTTAAGAAAAAAAAATTAAATGTTGTTGTTGGCCTACAAAGAAGATATCAGCCAAGTTATATTAATACGTTTAAACAGGTAAAAAGGGGAATGGTTGGTAAGATAACATCTGGAATTGTAAAATGGAACTCACGTGGAGTATGGGTAAAGGAAAGAGAGAAAAATCAATCAGAACTCGAATATCAAATGAGAAATTGGTATTATTTTAATTGGCTTTGTGGTGATCATATTGTGGAACAACACATCCATAATATTGATGTAGCAAATTGGTTTATTGGTGATTATCCTATTTCAGCTCAAGGAATGGGGGGTAGAGAAATAAGAAAAGACAAAAAATATGGTCATATTTTTGATCATCATTATGTAGAATTCAAGTATCAAAATGGTGCAACTATTCATAGTCAGTGTAGACATCAACCTGGCACATTCTATGAAGTAAATGAAAAATTAATAGGAACTAAAGGAATTGTTAATCTTGATGATTCAGGAATAGTAAGTATAACTGATCATAAAGGCAACATAATATATGAATACGATCCTATTGATGATAAGTCACCATATCAAATTGAGCATGACTTATTATTTAAATCAATTCGACAGGGTGATCAAATTGATAATTCAGATTATGCAGTAAGATCTAATTTAGCTTCAATAATGGGTAGAATGGCAACCTATACAGGAAAGGTTATAAAATTAAATGATGTGTTAAAGATGAATGATAATTTGGTTCCAAATAATTTAACATGGAATTCAGAGCCACCAATTAAGCCAGATATTTATGGTAATTATAAAATTCCAAGGCCCGGTGAATAGATGTTAATTGAGGTGAATTTTAATTAGAGTACTTTTTTATTTTCTTTTAAAGAAATTCCTAACTCTAGATAAAATCCCTTTTGATTTTGCTGTCTCTAATTTCTTTTTATCCTCAATCAATTCATCAGATTTCTCCTCAACCACCGGCTCAACTTTCTCCTCAACTACCGACTCAACTTTCTCCTCAACCACCGGCTCAACTTTCTCCTCAACCACCGGCTCAACTTTCTCCTCAAC
>Ga0208390_1000107_pt1 | contig 25098 bp, 20 predicted proteins | sample Knorr_S7_td_Surf_FD_185594 | JGI IMG/M metagenome (GOLD analysis project Ga0208390, IMG submission 185594) | Marine microbial communities from Southern Atlantic Ocean transect - Knorr_S7_td_SurfaceA_ad_6m_LV_A (SPAdes) (version 2) | ecosystem: Environmental > Aquatic > Marine > Oceanic | place...
ACCATTTTGAATAGCTTCATATTGTTCTACAGTATATGAATCAAACAAAATATACTCAGGAGCTGAAGGGTCTTCATTATTTCCTTCAGTTTTCCACAACGACCATCCAGTTCTAATTCCTTGTTTAATAGCTTCTTTATGAATTCCAGCATAAAACTTTTCAAGCTTTAAATAATCATCCTCAGCACCCTCTTTTAAATCTACTGCTGTCATGACTACAATTTGAGAGTTAACAGAAAATGACAGAAATATTGTAAAAAGTATTAATAATTTCTTCATAATAAATTGATTTAAGTTAAAACACTAATTTAAACAAAAGTTAATAAGAAAGAAAAAAAAAATTTCAATATTAGTAATTCTTATAATCAAATGAGATATTTTCAATAATTATACATACATATTGAAAAATTACTAGATTTTTAGTTGATTAATTAAATATAAATTAATAAAAAAATTGTGGAGTCGGCGGGATTCGAACCCGCGTCCAAACAATTAATTAAATTACCTTCTACAAGCTTATTTATCTTTAAATTTTCGAGAGAATACTTGGTAGATAACAACCAAAATATTATCCTTATCACTTTAATTTCAAATTTTATTCAGTGACAATAAAACTCTAGATTAACTTAATGGTATCTCATATATAAAAACTGTTAATCAAAGTTTTTATGAGATATCTAACTTCTCAACCTAGTTGAGATTTGCAAAGACTTACTATAATTCAGTCAATTATGCAGCTAGAGCGTAGTTATTTTCGCCATTTAAAAGTTGAAAATTAATTTAACGAGTTTATTTTCAAACCTCGACCTGCTAATAAAAAAATTAGTATTGCTGTCAAAACCTGTCGACCCCAAAATTTCAAAGTACAATAGACTTGCAAAGATATAATAATTAAGATTAAAGTTTAGAGGTTACTTCTTTTAATTCTAATAGATTGGATAGTAAATTTTCAAGGTTTTTAATATCTAACATGTTAGATCCATCACTTTTTGCCTCAGATAGATTAGTATGTGTCTCAATAAAGATTCCATCAACATTATTTACTATTCCAGCTCTTGCTAAAGACTCAATATGCTCAGGACTTCCCCCTGTAATTCCTGTAATTTGATTTGGCTTTTGAACTGAATGAGTAACATCTAAGATAGTCGGGGCGAATTTCTTTAATTCTGATATTCCTCTAAAGTCAACAATTAGATCATTGTAGCCAAATTGAGTCCCTCTCTCTGTTATAATCACTTTATTGTTCCCGGATTGTTTAACTTTATCAACTGCATATTTCATGCTTTCTGCACTCATAAACTGTCCCTTTTTTATATTAATTGTTTTCTCAGTTTTAGCTGCATTTACAAGTATATCCGTCTGTCTAGCTAAGAAAGCTGGAATTTGAATTATATCAACATAATCAGCAGCCAATTTTGCTTCATCCTTACCATGTATATCTGTTATAACTGGAACATTAAACTCAGATTTTATCATCTTCAAGATTTTTAATGCTTTTAAATCTCCAATACCAGTGAAACTATCAAGTCTAGTTCTATTTGCTTTTCTATAGCTCCCTTTAAATACAAGTGGTATTGATAGTTTTGAAGTTATTAAAATAAGTTTTTCTGCTATATCAAGAGCAATCTTTTCCCCTTCTATTGAGCATGGTCCAGCTATTAATAGAAATTTATTTTTTGATATTTTATCTGTAATCATATTTACTTTCTTTTTACTTCAAATATACTTCCATCCTCACACTTATAAACCTCCCCATTTAATTTAAGAATTAGATTATAATCATGAGTGGCAATTATCATTGAGGTACCCATAGAATTCAACTTTTTAAATAAAAGAATTATTTCAGAACTAGTTTCTGGATCTAGATTACCTGTAGGTTCGTCTGCAATAATTAATTCTGGATCATTTAACATTGATCTTGCGATTGCAACCCTTTGTTGTTCACCACCTGATAACTCATCAGGAAACTTGTTAGTAGGTAAGTCAAACCCAACCAATTCAAGTACTTTACTAATTTGATTATTAATTTTGTTAATTTCTTTCCAACCTGTAGCTTCGAGAACAAATCTAAGATTGTCACCTATGCTTCTGTCACTTAAAAGTTTAAAATCTTGAAAGACAAACCCAATTTTTCTTCTTAAATAAGGGATATTATATTCACTTAAATTATTAATATCATAATCTATCACTTTAAATAAATCAGATTTAGAAGGCTTTAAATTTCCAAAAATAGAATTAATAAAAGTTGTCTTTCCACTTCCTGTTTTGCCAATTAAAAATTTCATTTCACCTTTAGACAAATTGAAATTTATATTCTTTAGAATGTTTTCATTTCCTATTGTAAGATCAGTATTTTGTATTTCTACTAACATAAAAAATTGTCTAAGCCAAAATAACAAATTATTGTAATACTACATTGTTAATTATTATATAGTTTTTTTTGTTAGATTTCTTTCATTTGCCTTTATTTGTATTTTATTTTTTATGGGCAAAAGATTATTAATATTTACACTTCTTTTACTAACTTCTTGTAATGAACAGGTAGACTTGATTGTCTATAATGCAAATGTTTTTACTTCAAATGATGAAAGCCCATCAGCTTCTGGTTTCGCAGTTAAAGATGGAAAATTTATTTATGTTGGAGATGATTCGGTAATGTCTGAATTTTCATCATCTAACATTGTGAATGCTGAAGGTCTCCCTATTTACCCTGGCTTTATTGATTCTCATGCTCATTTTTATGGACTCGGGTTTTCAAACGCTCAAGTAGACTTAAAGGGTACTAAAAGTCTTGTGGAAATTGTTGATAAAGTTATTGAATTTGATAAGGTGAATAATAATAAATTTATAATTGGAAGAGGTTGGGATCAAAATGATTGGGAAGTTAAATCCCTGCCTGTCAATAATTTATTAAATCAAGCATTTCCTGACAAGGCAGTTATTTTAGGAAGAATTGATGGCCATGCATATCTAGTTAATGACTATGCATTAAATCTTGCAGGTATCAATAATTTGTCAAAAATTGAAGGTGGGGAGTTTGTCAAATCAAATGGAAAATTAACAGGAGTACTTGTTGATAACTCAATGCAACTAATTAATAATATAATTCCTGAACCTACTGAAAAGGAATCTATAAAGGCACTGCTCTCAGCTCAAGATATGGCATTCGAAAATGGACTAACAACTGTCTCAGAAGCAGGTATTTCCAGAGAACAAATTGAATTAATTGATAGTTTACAAAAATCAGGAATTCTTAAAATTAAGATTTATGCAATGATTGAAAATGGTCCTGATGTTGATTATTATATAAATCAAGGTCCATATAAAACAGATAGGTTAAACGTCAGATCTGTTAAGGTTCTAGCTGATGGGGCATTAGGTTCAAGAGGTGCTAGCATGATTGACGAATATTCTGACAGAAAAGGATATTATGGCTTGATGATAACTCCAGCTGATTCAATTAGAAGCTTAGCATTTAAATTAGCTGGTACTGGTTTCCAGATGAATACACATGCAATTGGTGATAATGCAAATAGAATTGTTTTAAATGCATATAGAGATGCTTTGTTTAATTATAGAGACCCAAGGTGGCGTATAGAACATGCTCAAGTTTTAAAAGAAGACGATATCCAATTATTTAATCAAAAAATTATTCCTTCTGTACAGCCAACTCATGCAACAAGTGATATGTACTGGCTCTATGATCGAATAGGTAAAAAAAGAGCTAAACATGCATATGCTTATCAAGAGCTTTTTGAAAAATCTAATGTTATTGCTTTTGGAACAGATTTTCCAGTTGAGGATATTAACCCAATTATGACATTTTACTCTGCAACTGTTAGAAAAGATAAAGACGGATACCCTGAGGATGGATTCCAAATTGAAAATATTATGAATAGGGCAGATGCACTTCAAGCGATGACGATTTTCGGAGCATATGCAAATTTTGAGGAAAAAGAAAAAGGAAGTATTGAGTTAGGAAAAGACGCAGATTTTATAATTCTAGACAATGATATTCTAAGATCTTCAGAGGCCAGAATACCTAATACAAATGTTGTTGCAACCTTCATAAATGGTGAGTTAGTGTTTAACAGAAGATATAACTGATATATGTGTGGAATTGTTTGTGCTTTTAATATTAAAAGCAATAGTGATGCCGTTAGGTCCAATGTTTTGAAAATGGCTAAGAAGGTAAGGCATCGAGGTCCTGATTGGAGTGGAGTATACTCGAATCACAATGCCGTTCTTGCACATGAAAGATTAGCCATAGTAGACCCCACATCAGGTAAACAACCAATTATCTCAGAAGATGGTTGTAAAGTAATTGCTGTTAACGGAGAAATATATAACCATATACAGCTTAAAGAAAAATATACTAAAGATTATAACTTCAAAACAGAATCAGATTGTGAAGTTATTCTGGCACTTTATGAAAAGAAAGGGATAAATTTTTTAAATGATCTAAATGGCATTTTTGCTTTTGCTTTATATGATTCATCTGATGATAAATACATAATTGCAAGGGATCATATCGGTATAATACCATTATATATGGGTTGGGACAAAGAAAACATCTTTTATGTTTCCTCTGAGCTTAAATCATTAGAGGGTGTATGTAATAGGATTGAGTTATTTCCACCTGGTCATTATTTAGATAGTAAAACTGATAAATTAACAAAATGGTATGATCCTAAATGGACATCATATGAAAGTGTAAAAAACTCAAAAACAATAATTAAAGAAATTCATGATTCTTTATCAGCTGCTGTCAAAAGACAATTGATGAGTGATGTACCATATGGTGTATTATTATCTGGTGGATTAGATTCCTCAATTACCTCTGCACTTGCTAAAAAGTTCGCATCCAAAAGGATTGAGTCTAATGATAAGCAAGATGCTTGGTGGCCTCAACTTCACTCTTTTTCTGTTGGACTAAAGGGAGCTCCAGATTTAAAAGCTGCAAAAATAGTTGCAGATCATATTGGGACAGTCCATCATGAAATCAATTTTACAATACAGGAGGGGATTGATGCTATTAGGGATGTAATCTACCACCTAGAAACCTATGATGTAACTACTGTTAGAGCTTCTACACCGATGTATTTGATGGCAAGAGCAATTAAATCACTGGGTATAAAGATGGTCCTTTCAGGTGAGGGAGCTGACGAATTATTTGGTGGATATCTTTATTTTCATAAAGCACCTAATTCAAAAGAGTTTCATGAAGAAACAGTAAGAAAACTAGATAAACTTCATCAATACGACTGTCTAAGAGCAAATAAATCGCTAGCTGCATGGGGGATTGAGGGTAGAGTACCTTTTCTTGATAAGCAGTTTATAGATGTAGCTATGGGAATCAACCCTGAAGATAAAATGATTAAAAATGGTAGAATAGAAAAGTGGGTTTTAAGAGAAGCTTTTAAAGACTATCTACCTGAAAGTTTACTATGGAGACAAAAGGAACAATTTTCTGATGGAGTTGGATACTCCTGGATCGATAGTTTAAAAGAGCTTGTTGAGAATGAAGTTTCTGATTCAGACTTTAAAAAGTCCGCAAATATATTCCCCATAAATCCACCACAGAATAAGGAGGAATTTTACTATAGGACAATATTTAATGATCATTTTTCTAGTGATGCTGCTGCAAAATCAGTCCCATCTGTTCCTTCTGTTGCTTGTAGCACACCTCAAGCACTTTTATGGGATGAAGCATTTAAAAACATGAATGATCCAAGTGGTCGTTCTATCTCCAATATTCATAATGAATCTTATGAATAAAATGTTGATAAGTTTACTATAAATACTGGCTTTATCAGCTTTTCTACCCCTCTATTTTTTCGTATATTTAGTTGTATATATTTTAAGCTAAATAATGACTACAGATAACAAAAAAAACCAGTATTCTGCAGATAGTATTCAGGCTCTAGAGGGTATGGAACATGTCAGAAAAAGACCCTCTATGTACATTGGTGATGTTGGGTCTCGAGGCCTTCATCATTTAGTCTACGAAGTTGTTGACAACTCAATTGATGAGGCTATGGCTGGTTATTGTTCTGAAATATCAATTGAAATTAATAAAGATTCAAGTCTAACTGTTGAGGACAATGGTAGAGGTATACCTGTTGGACTTCACAAAAAAGAAGGTGTATCTGCATTAGAAGTTGTAATGACAAAAATTGGAGCTGGAGGAAAATTTGATAAAGATTCCTACAAAGTTTCAGGAGGTCTTCATGGAGTCGGTGTTTCTTGTGTTAACGCTTTATCAGAATCCTTAACTGCAAAAGTTTTCAGAGAAGGTAAGGAATATGAACAGAATTACACTAAAGGTAAGCCAAATGGACCTGTAAAAGAGATTGGTAAATCAGATAAAAGAGGAACACTTGTAACATTCACTCCTGATAAAGAAATTTTTAAAGAAATAACTGATTTTGATTATGAAATTCTATCAAAGAGAATGAGAGAACTATCCTTTCTCAACAAAGGAATTACAATTTCAATTTTGGACAATAGAAAAAAAGATAAGGATGGAAATCCTTTGTCAGAATCTTTTCATTCAAAAGAAGGTCTAAGTGAATTTATTAAGTATTTGGATGAATCTAGGGAACCTATAATCAATAACATTATAAAAATGGAAGGTGAAAAGAATGGAATTCCTGTTGAAGTTGCCATGATATACAATTCATCCTTTTCAGAAAATCTTCACTCATATGTTAATAATATAAACACACACGAAGGGGGGACTCATTTATCAGGATTCAGAAGAGGTTTAACTAATACACTTAAAAAATATGCAGAATCCTCCGGACTTACTGATAAACTTAAATTTGATATATCGGGTGATGACTTTAGAGAAGGTCTGACTGCTGTTATATCTGTAAAGGTAGCAGAGCCTCAATTTGAGGGTCAAACAAAAACTAAACTAGGAAATAGGGAAGTAAGCTCTGCCGTATCACAATCAGTTTCTAATATGCTTGAGGATTATCTAGAGGAGAATCCAGAAGATTCGAAAATAATTGTTCAAAAAGTAATACTGGCTGCTCAGGCAAGAAATGCTGCAAGACAAGCAAGAGAAATGATCCAAAGAAAAACTGTTATGACAGGTGGTGGTCTTCCTGGTAAACTTTCGGATTGTTCAGAGACAGACCCTTCAAAGTGTGAAGTTTTTTTGGTTGAGGGTGACTCTGCTGGAGGAACTGCCAAACAGGGTAGAGATCGAGTTTTTCAAGCCATTCTACCTTTAAGGGGTAAAATATTAAATGTAGAAAAAGCTCAACAACACAGAGTTTTTGAAAATGAAGAAATTAGAAATATTTACACTGCTTTAGGGGTTTCTGTCGGAACAGAGGAAGATAGCAAGGCCCTTAACCTTGAAAAATTAAGATATCATAAAATAATTATTATGTGTGATGCTGATGTTGATGGAAGTCATATATCAACATTAATTTTGACTTTTTTCTTTAGATATATGAGAGAACTTGTTGAAGCTGGAAATATATATATTGCTACTCCACCTCTTTATTTAGTCAAAAAGGGCAATAAAAAAGTTTATGCATGGGATGATAAAGAAAGAGATAATTATGCTAAAGATTTTGGATCAGGTGTATCAATTCAAAGATATAAAGGTTTAGGAGAGATGAATGCTGATCAGTTATGGGATACAACTATGAATCCTGAGTCGAGAACATTAAGACAAATTTCTCTGAATTTTGATAATTCTCAAGAAGCTGAAAGATGGTTTTCAACTTTGATGGGTGATGATGTTCCTCCTAGAAGAAAATTTATAGAGGATAATGCAGTTTACGCAAAAATAGATGTTTAAATATGAAGGTCACTATAGTTGGTGCAGGTAATGTAGGAGCATCCTGTGCAGAATATATTCTCATAAAAGAAATTGTAGATGAAATAGTTCTACTTGATATAAAAGAAGGTTTCGCTGAAGGCAAGGCTCTTGATTTATCTCAAACTACCTCAACACTTGGCTTTAAATCAAAAGTTATTGGAGTTACAAATGACTATCTCAGCACTTCTAATAGTGATGTTGTAGTAATAACATCTGGAATACCAAGAAAACCTGGAATGACAAGAGAAGAGTTAATTGGAATCAATGCTGGTATTGTAAAGTCTGTTTCAGAGAACTTATTGAAATATTCTCCAGAGGCAATAATAATTGTTGTATCTAACCCAATGGATACGATGACATATTTAGTAAACAAATCATTTGATATACCTAAGAACAGAGTGATTGGAATGGGGGGTATCCTTGATAGCTCCAGATTTAAGACCTACATTTCCTTAGAAACTAATTTCTCTCAACATGATATTGATGCTATGGTTATTGGTGGTCATGGAGATACAACAATGATTCCTCTAACCTCTATTTCAAAATGCAAGCATAAGCTTTTATCTGAAATTGTTTCAAAAGATATACTTGAAAAAATTTCCTCAGATACTATGGTTGGTGGAGCAACTCTAACGAAACTTTTAGGAACTTCTGCTTGGTATGCACCAGGCGCCTCAGTTTCATATCTAGTTAATGCAATAATCAATGACACAAAAGAAATGTTACCCTGCTCAGTATATCTTGAAGGGGAGTATAATGCTGAGGATTTATGCATAGGAGTCCCTGTAATAATTGGAAAAAATGGATTTGAGAAAGTTGTTAATCTAGATATTAATAAAAATGAAATGGAAATGTTTGAAAATAGTGTAAATGCTGTAAAACAAACCAATTTAGCCTTGGATGGTTTAATTTAGATAAAGTTGTTTGTTCAATATTCAAATGTTATATTTGCAGGCATTAAAATTGTATCATGCAAGGAAATTCATTAATTAAAACTTTCGCTGTTTTATTTGGTATTGTAAGTATATACCAATTGTCTTTTACTTTTATATCCTCAACACTTGAGAATAAAGCTAGAAAAGCAGCTATTGAAAAAATATCTGATGACGAAATTTCTTTTGCAGAAAAAAGAGCTAGTGAAGAAATAAGATTTCTTGACTCCATAGGTGATTTGCCAGTATTAATGTACTCATCATATAATGATGCTAAACAAAAAGAATTAAATCAAGGGCTTGATTTAAAAGGTGGAATTAATGTCATCCTTCAAATTTCAATTAAAGACTTATTAAAGGGTCTTTCAGAAAATTCATTAAATCAAAAATTTATTCAATCACTTGATGATGCTGATCAGCTTCAGAAACAGTCAGACCAGACTTATTTAGAGTCTTTTTTTGAAGCTTTCGACTCAAATAATGATCCAGCTAGATTAACATCTCCAGAAATTTTCGGTAACAGAACTTTAAGTTCAGATGTCTCTTTTGATACATCTGATGATGATATGAAATCTATTCTTAGAACAAAAGTTGATGAATCAATTGTATCTGCATTTGAAGTTTTAAGAAAACGTATTGACAAATTTGGAGTGACTCAACCCAACATTCAAAGACTTGGAACTTCAGGAAGGATATTAATTGAATTACCTGGTGCTAAAGATGTTGATAGAATTCAGAATCTGTTACAAAGTACTGCTCAATTAGAATTCTGGGAAACATTTAAAAATGAAGGGTTATTAGATTTTCTTGTATCAGCAGATCAGTATTTAGCTTCTATAAATACAGAAACAGAATCAAAGGCTGATGAATCTGATATTGATGATCTTTTATCAGAGGTTGAACAAACTTCTGACTCAATTCAAAATTTATCAAGTCCAATTTTAGGCCTGGTCAGAGCATATAGTTTTCAAGGTGGACCAATAATCGCAAGATTTTTACCAAGAGATCAAGAGATAGTAGACTCATATTTATCCCTACCTGAAGTTAGAAATCTTCTTCCAAGAGAATATAGATATGCAAAATTCTTATGGGGTAAACAAGATACTGACGGTTTAACAAGTTTATATGCTATTAAATCAAATAGAGATGATACACCTCCTTTAAGCGGTGGTGTTGTTGTTGACGCTTCGCAAAGTTATGATGCAGTTGGAAATGCAGCCGTATCAATGCAGATGAATGCTCAAGGGGCAAGAATATGGGAAGACTTAACCGGCGTAGCATATGCTCAAAATTCTAACATTGCAATTGTATTAGACGATATTATTTATTCTGCACCAGGAGTTACTAGAGGAGCGATTAGTGGAGGTAGATCTGAGATCACGGGTGACTTTGATCTAAATGAGGCAATTGATTTAGCTAATGTATTGAGAGCTGGTAAGTTACCTGCTTCAGCTACGATTATTCAATCTGAAGTTGTTGGTCCTTCTCTAGGTCAAGAAGCAATTGATAGTGGCATATATTCCTTCCTTATAGCATTAACATTTGTATTAATATGGATGATATTTTATTATGGTCCCTCAGGTATTTTTGCTGATATTGCATTAATACTTAATATTGTTTTAATATTTGGAATTTTAGCAGGTCTGGGCGCTGTACTAACACTTCCTGGAATAGCTGGTATTGTTTTAACCATAGGTATATCTGTAGATGCAAATGTGCTTATCTTTGAAAGAGTTAGAGAAGAATTAAGAAAAGAAAAGGGTCTAAAGCAATCAATAAATGATGGATTTAATAATGCATTATCTTCTATATTAGATGCAAATATTACAACTGGATTAACAGCTCTAGTATTATATATTTTTGGAACTGGTCCAATTAAAGGTTTTGCAACAACATTATTAATTGGTATTGCAACCTCATTATTTACTGCAATTTTTATTACTAGATTATTGATTGATAATAAGGTATTTAAGTCAGGAAAATTGTCCTTTTCAACAAAATCTACAAAAGACTTATTTAGTAATTTAAAAATTAAATTTTTAGGTAAGAGAAGAGCAACATATGTAATATCTGCGACTTTAATTTTAATAAGTATTAGTTCTCTCTTATTTCAAGGCCTAAATCAAGGTGTAGATTTCTTAGGCGGTAGATCATATATTGTTAGATTTGACAAAGAGGTTAAGTCTTCTGATATTGAGTCTACATTAAATAATGCATTTGGTAGTGCTGAAGTTAAAACTTTTGGTGCATCAAATCAGTTAAAAATTACTACTAAATATAAAGTTGATCAAGAAGGTCTTGCTGTTGACGATGAAATTAAAAACATGCTTTTTGAAAATCTTAATGAGGAATATAACAATCAGATTTCATATAGTGAATTTACAGCAGGTGAGGATGTAGGTATCATGTCCAGTATTAAAGTTGGACCAACCATTGCAGATGATATTAAACAAAATTCTGTATGGGCAATTTTCGGTTCACTAGTTATTGTTTTCTTCTATATTCTATTAAGATTTCAAAAGTGGCAATTTTCGCTTGGGGCAGTATCTGCTGTATTTCATGATGTTTTAATTGTTCTTGGTATTTTTTCTCTAACATATAAGATAATGCCCTTTAATATGGAGATAAACCAAGCATTTATAGCTGCATTATTGACCGTAATTGGTTATTCACTTAATGATACAGTAGTTGTCTTTGATAGAATAAGAGAATTTTTCCGAATTCATAAATCTTGGGATAATGAAACAACTGTTAATACTGCATTAAACAGCACCTTAAGTAGGACTCTTAATACTTCACTTACTACACTTATTGTATTAATAGCTATTTTTATTTTTGGAGGGGAATCCATCAGAGGATTTATGTTCGCTCTTATTATAGGAGTAATGGTTGGTACATACTCTTCTGTATTTATAGCTACTCCAATTATGTTCGATTCTTATACAAAGAAAGTTAGTTAACTGCCTTTTTTTTACCGATAAATAAAAATATAATTCCGATTAAAATAAAAGGTATGCTCAACCACTGACCTGTTGATAGACCTGGAAGAAATGTCTCAATACCCCCTTGACTTTCTTTTACGAATTCTACGATGAATCTAATAGAAAATAGACCAATTAAAAAGTATCCAAAAAGTCTTCCTTCATTATTCCTTATTGTTGATCTCTGATATAAAATGTAAAGAATAATAAAAAGAATTATATACCCAAATGATTCATATAATTGTGCAGGATGTCTAGGTAATATTTCACCTCTATTTTCAAAAATAACCCCCCAATCATTATCGGTATATTTACCTAAAATTTCTGAATTAAAAAAATTTCCTATTCTAACAAAAGCCCCACCAATTGCAGTTGGAATTGTTAACCTATCAAAAATCCACAGAAGGCTTTTGAAATTATATTTTCTTTTGAATAATAGTAGACCGATAGTCATGCCAATTGCAGCTCCATGACTTGCAAGACCTCTAAAACCTGTAAATTTATATCCATCAATTAATCCTAATATTGATGAATTTGGTGATTCTTGAATAGGTAATAATATTTCAATTAAATGATTCTGATAGTATCCCCATTGATAGAAAATAACTTCACCTAATCTAGCTCCAAGAAAAACAGAAAGGACAAGGTATATTAATAATGGATCAAGATATTTTTCATCTACTTTCTCTTTGATAAAAAATGATTTTACCAGATTATAACCTAAAAGAAATGCAAATATAAACATCAAGCTATATATGTAAACTTGAAAACCGAATATTTCAAAATACTCTGTAGGTGACCATTTAATTTGAGAAATTATCATTTCTAAATATAAGTATAATTTATGGCACTGGGTCATAGCCCCCCTTAAATAGTGAATTACATCTTGCGATCCTTTTAGCTGTAAGAATACTTCCTTTTAAAATACCATATTTTTTAAGAGCAATAATTCCATATTGAGAACATGTTGGGGAATATCTACAATTACTTCCAAGGATTGGTGAGATAAATATCTGATAAATTTTAATTAATAGTATAAAAGGGAAAACAAGAATTTTGCTAATCTTTATCATTTATCTTAATTCCTTTTTTATTTAATTGGTCTCTTATTGAGTCAGATAATTGAAAGTCTTTTTTGGATCTAGCTTCGTCTCTAATATCTAGCAATATTTCAAGAATTGAGTCATTATCTGAAGTTGGTTTAATGTAATTTAATCCTAAAATTTTGTTTAGAAGAGTGTCAAATAAATTTAAAAAATATTCTCTTTCTCTGTTACCAAAATTCCCACCAGCTTCTATTTTATTGATTAATTTTGAGGAGTTGAATATTTCAGCAATTAACATAGGCGTGTTAAAATCATCATCCAAACAAGAGTAACATTTTCTTTCCCAATCTTTAATACTATTTAGAATTTCATCATTATTGGTTTTAGATACTTTTACATTCTTTAACCTATCTATCATTTTTACTAATTTATCGAAACCTTTTTCTGATGATTGAATTGCATCCTCACTAATATCAAGTTCATTTCTATAATGAGCTTGTAGAAAGAAGAATCTTATAATATTTGGATTGTATGATTTTGAGAAAATGTCATTTTTGCCCGAGAACAATTCATCCGGTAAAATGTTATTATCTAGAGATTTAGACATTTTTTTACTATTCAATGTTAACATATTTGTATGAATCCAAAACTTAGCTGGTTGCTTTCCAGTATATCCAACTGCTTGAGCAATTTCACAATCGTGATGAGGAAACTTTAAGTCTATTCCACCTCCATGAATATCAAATTCATCACCAAGATATTTATTGCTCATTGCAGTACATTCAAGATGCCATCCAGGAAAACCCAAACTCCAAGGAGAATTCCATTTCATAAGGTGGTTTTTGTCAGCTTTTTTCCATAAGGCAAAATCAAACTCATTAATTTTATCATCTTGACTGTCGAGATTTCTTGAGTTAGATTTAATTTTATCTAAGTCTCTGCCAGATAATTTTCCATAAGAGTCAATTTCATTATACTTTGAAATGTCAAAATACACGGAGCCATTTGAAATGTAGGCAAGATCTTTTTCTAAAAGGTCTTCTATAATCGAAATTTGTTCAGTAATGTGTCCTGAAGCAATAGGTTCAATACTAGGATTTAATACATTAAACTTTTTGAGAACATCTTTAAAGCTATTTGTATATTTTTGAGCAATCTCCATTGGTTCGAGTTGCTCAATCTTAGCTTTCTTTGATATTTTATCTTCACCAGTTTCTTCAAGATGGCCAACATCAGTAATGTTCCTCACATATCTAACATTATATCCAATATGTTGAAGATATCTAAAAATAATATCAAATGAAATGAATGTTCTACAGTTACCAAGGTGAACATCACTGTAAACTGTAGGCCCACATACATACATTCCGACTGAATTTTTTCGAAGGGGTTTAAATTTCTCTTTAGAGCTAGTTAGTGAGTTATATATATATAGATTGTGAAGAATCATTTAAGCTCAGACTCAAGTTTTAGGTAGTCTAAGAACTCTCTTTTAAATTTATCCTTCTTAAACTTACCCCCAAACTCTGATGTTACAGTACTTGAATTTATATCTTTAATACCTCTTGAATTAACACAAAGGTGCTTAGCATCTATCACACAAGCAACATCATCTGTATTGAGAACTTTTTGAAGATCTCTAACAATTTGTATTGTTAATCTTTCCTGAACTTGAGGTCTTTCTGCATAATATTTTACAATTCTATTTATTTTAGATAATCCAACTACATTACCATTTGAAATGTAAGCAACATGAGCTAGACCAACGATTGGAAGAAGATGATGTTCGCATGTAGAGTACAATGTGATGTTCTTTTCAACTAACATTTCTCCGTAATTATATTTATTTTCAAACGTAGACATTTCAGGTCTATTCTTTGGATTTAATCCAGAAAAAATCTCATTAACAAACATTTTAGCAACCCTTCTTGGAGTACCTCTTAAACTATCATCAGTCAGGTCCATACCGAGCATATCTAATATTTCGTATACCTTTTCTTGTATAAAGCTTATTTTTTCTTTGTCGGGTACATCAAATGCCCCTTCCTTTAGTGGTGTTTCTTCATTGTCTGACCCAATGTGATTATCACCAATAGAATCTATTTCTTTATCAAGTAATTCTTGTAATTTCATTTTTTAAAATTTGAGTTATACAAAGATAGAAATTATGAAGTTAAAACGAAGTTAAAGTTTGAATGAAAATGAAGCATAAACAGAATATAAGTCCTTATCAATATCATATTTGTTTGTAAGACCCCTGGTGTACAATCTATTTTTCACAAAGTCATTATACTTAGTAATACCTATATCCACATCTAGATAACCATAGTTTATTCCTATTCCTGCCGATAGTCCTTTAGTTTTGTTTTTCAAATCTAAGTCAGGACCTTTATATGAAAAATATCCAGCTCTTAAATTTAGATTTTTAATTCTGTATTCCCCTCCAAATCTAATTGATTCAGACATTCCAGCAACATTTTTGTTAATAGAATAATTAAGTGAATTCAAATATATGTCATTACCATTATTGTCGTCAAATTTGGTATTATTGAATTTAGTAATCTCATAATCAAAACTTAATAAACCTCTTGTGCCAAAGATATATGCAAGACTAAATAGGGATTTTGAAGGTAGTTTGAGCTCATACTCATCATAAACATTTATTGTATTAGGATCTATCCTATATGTTGTTATGCCATCTTTTTCAATGATATCAGTTTCTATAATTTGACTGTTTTCCTCCTCAATATTTAAGATAGTAGGGGTAGAGTAAGATAATCCAACTCTCAATTGTTTAATTTTAATAATGCTTCCCAATTGAAATGAGAACCCAGTCCCATATGCTAGTAAATCCTCTTTAAAAAATACTCTTTGAACGTTAGAACTATTTGCATAACCAAATTCCTCAAATACTTTAGTCTCCTCAAATAATGTTTCATGTATATTAATGTTTATTCCTGTGAATACATGATTGTTATAAGAAAATCCGAGATTTATACTGTGTTTAAAATGTTTACCAGTTCTAAATATATCTAGATTTTGATCTAAATTATTATATAGTGCGTTAGAGACATAATTATTGTTTTCATCACCACTATCGTTGATAATAAAGCTTTGATAACCAAGAAAAGCTTGTTGATCAGCAAATCCAAAATTATCTCCTAAATAAGTGTAAACACTTTGAGATGTTTCATCATCATATATCAAAAGATCTGAAGAAGGAATTCCATCAGCGTAATAAAGAAAATAATTATCTATTCCATTGTTATTTTTCCCGGATACGTAAAAAGAACTATCAAAATCTCCTAGAGTATGATTATTGTAGGCAACTGAAAATTTAGATTTTCTATTTTCATATACGAGAACAACACCCGCACCTCCATATGAAAAGAAATCATTTTTAGATGAAGTTTTATTATTATTTAATCTATTTGAAATTTTAAGATTTTTATAATTTAAAGTAACTCCAAATTCTGAGTCATTAAAAATAGTGGAACTAGCAGGGTTAATAGATATAGCGCTAAGATCACCCCCTAATGCGCCGAATGCTCCACCCAATGAATTATATCTTGCAGTACCCTCATTATAAAATGAGCTATACCTAAGTACATCCTCAAGTGTTTGAGAGTTACTATTAAGAGTTATGCTTAAAAAAAAGCATAGGTAAATAAATCTTTTGATCATTTAGTTAATGTTGCCACCACCTCTTGAGCCACCACCTGAGCCACCTCTTGATCCGCTACTAATTGATCCACCTCTACTTGAAGAACTAAAACTACCGCCTTGGACAGATCCAGATGAACGAGAACTTGAATATCCACCTCTATTAGAATATGACGAGTTGTTTCTTGAGGATCTGTTGTTATAATAACTTGGACCTGAATTTGAGTAATCGTAGCTTGAGGATCTGTATGACGAATTTCCTCTTTGATATGGATTGGTTGATCTAATTTGTTGATAAGCTTCCCTTACATGATCACTCTTAATTTGACTTAGATTTGGAACGGAACTATTTCTGTTGATACTTCTTGAATTTGAGCTACCTCTTGAATAAACTCCGATTAGATCATTATTTTTAATTTCTCTTAGATTAATATTTGTGTTTGTATCATCATAATCAGAGACTCCTCTAGTCCTGTCCATGTACACTCCCCCATATGAGCTGAGTCTTGAATAAAGACCCGAAATTCTTACACCTTGGGAATCATTGTTTCTTGAAACTCCACTAGATGATCCTCTTTCTCCTCTTCTTGAGGCAGAATTGCTAAAACTTACTCTAGATGTATTTGAGACTTCATTATTATATTGGTCTTTATATGCTATTGAATCATACATACCACCGTAATACCATGGAATGTACCTTCTATACCTCATCATGTACCAATAATAGCTACCTGGAGAAGTAGCAAAAGGTGAAAAATAAAAACTGTAATGTCTATAAAATGGATAACCCATTTCATACCCAAAAATATTGTGATAAAATGCTGGTCCAAAACCGTAGCCACCATAACCAAAGTATGGATTGAATCCCATGTTATAATAATAAGGGTCAAGATAGTAACTGCCAAAATTTGGAAAAAAATTGTTTACAACTTCAGTTGACTCAGGATTAGCACCCCATGGAAGATATTGTGATTTATTTTCACTTGAGGAATATGAATTTAAGGTTTCGTCTGCAATGTCACTAAAAACAACCTCGTAATCAATACCTCTTACATTAGAAGCATAAATACCATCATTGTCATCATAATATGATGCTAATTGGTAAGCATTACAACCTAAAAATAGGAGTGAAAACAAAGCTATGTTTAATAAACCAATAATTTTTTTCATCTATCTAAATTTATGAATAAAATTTTAAATGTAAATTATTACTTTTACATTACTTAAAATAGAACAAGAATTGTGCCACTTTTTTACAGTAATTGTTAATAAGATTTAATCAATGGGAAAAAAAATAACTCCTAGAAGCAATGACTACTCGAAATGGTACAATGATATTGTCTCTGAGGCTGGCTTAGCCGAGTCTTCTGATGTAAGAGGTTGTATGGTTATCAAGCCTTATGGTTTTGCAATTTGGGAATTAATGAAATCTCAGCTCGATAATATGTTTAAAGAGACAGGTCACGAAAATGCATATTTTCCTCTATTTGTTCCAAAATCATTATTTGAGGCTGAAGAAAAAAATGCAGAAGGTTTTGCAAAGGAGTGTGCTGTCGTTACACATTACAGATTAAAAAATGATTCCAAGAAAAAAGGTAAACTTGTAGTTGACCCAGATTCTAAACTTGAAGAGGAGCTAATAGTTAGACCAACTAGTGAGGCTATTATATGGAAAACATATAAAAGATGGATACAATCATATAGAGACCTACCTATAATGATTAATCAATGGGCTAATGTTGTCAGATGGGAAATGAGAACTCGTCTTTTTCTAAGAACTGCTGAGTTTTTATGGCAAGAAGGTCATACAGCACATGCCACGAAAGAAGAAGCTTTAGAAGAGACAAAATTGATTAACAACATATATTCTGAGTTCGCAGAGAAATATATGGCTATGCCAGTTATTCAAGGATCAAAATCTGAATCAGAGAGATTTGCTGGTGCTGAAGAAACTCTTTGTATTGAAGCATTAATGCAAGATGGTAAAGCTTTGCAGGCTGGCACATCTCATTTTCTTGGTCAAAACTTTGCGAAGGCCTTTGATGTTAAGTTTGCAGATAAATCTGGTAAACTTGAATATGTGTGGGCTACCTCTTGGGGTGTTTCAACAAGACTAATGGGTGCTTTAATTATGTCACACAGTGATGATAGTGGTTTGATTCTTCCTCCACTGCTTGCACCAATTCAAATAATTATTATTCCTTTGATTAACTCTGAAGAAAGTTCTGAGAAAATATTAAATAAGACCAATGATTTATTTAATTCAATTAAAAAGACGGGAACAAGAGTAAAGATTGATGATAGGGAGAATTTAAGCCTTGGCTTTAAACTCAATGACTCAGAAGTTAAAGGTATTCCAATGAGGATAGTTATAGGAGAAAATGAAGTTGAAAAAGACGAGTTTGATATTTTCTTTAGATATAATCTTGGAAAAGTTTCTGCTAAGTTTTCTGAATTAACCTCAATTGTGGAAACATCGATAATTAAGATCCAAGAGGATATGATACTAAAGTCTAAGAAAAGATTAAAAAAACATACTCATGAGGTCAGTTCATATGATGAATTTAAAGAACTGATTTCTTCTCAAAGTGGTTTTGTAATTGCAGGTTGGGATGGAACCAGCGAAACTGAGGAAGCAATAAAGTTAGAAACAAAAGCGACTATTCGATGCATCCCCGAACACTTTGATAGTAAAGGTGTTAAATGTATTTATTCTGGTGAACCCGCTCGCCACAAGGTAATATTTTCAAAATCTTATTGATATATTAAAATTTAAATTAAATTTGCACCCTGATTGGCCCGTTCGTCTATCGGTTAGGACCTCAGGTTTTCATCCTGGAAAGAGGGGTTCGATTCCCCTACGGGCTACAAAATAAAAATTATGGCAAATCATAAATCTGCTTTAAAAAGAATTCGTTCTGATGAAACTAAAAAGTCTTTGAATAAACTTCAGCATAAGACTACAAGAAATGCTATCAAAAAGTTGAAAGAGGCTAAATCAAAAAAAGAAGCTGCTAAGCTCTATCCTGGTGTTGTTTCTTTAATTGATAAGTTGGCAAAGAAAAATGTAATTCACAAAAATAAAGCTTCAAATCTTAAATCTAAATTAAGTAAGCTGAAGTAATTAAGAGTTCATTGAAATAAGAAACTCTTCATTATTTTTGGTTTTTTTGAATCTATCATTGATAAACTCCATAGCCTCTACAGGGTTCATATCTGCAAGATATTTCCTCATTATCCACATCCTCTGAATTGTATTTTCATCTAAAAGAAGGTCATCTCGCCTTGTACTTGATGAAACAAGATCAATTGCTGGGAAAATTCTTCTGTTTGAAATCCTTCTGTCTAACTGAAGCTCCATGTTTCCAGTTCCTTTAAACTCTTCAAAAATTACTTCATCCATTTTTGAACCAGTTTCTGTTAAAGCAGTTGATATTATTGAAAGTGAACCACCATTTTCAATATTTCTGGCAGCACCAAAGAATCTCTTTGGTTTATGAAGCGCGTTTGCATCAACACCACCACTTAATATCTTACCTGAGGCGGGTTGAACAGTATTATATGCTCTTGCTAATCTTGTAATTGAATCTAGAAGAATTACGACATCATGACCACACTCTACAAGTCTTTTAGCTTTTTCAAGAACTATATTTGCAACTCTAACATGTCTATCAGCAGGCTCGTCAAATGTTGATGCTACAACTTCACCTTTTACATTTCTTTGCATGTCAGTAACTTCCTCTGGTCTCTCATCTATTAGTAAGATAATTTGAAATACTTCTGGATGATTTGCAGCAATAGCATTTGCCACATCTTTTAAAAGCATAGTTTTACCAGTTTTTGGTTGTGATACTATCATTCCTCTTTGCCCTTTTCCAATTGGAGAGAAAAGGTCTATAATCCTTGTAGAAATTGTACTTTCTTTTGATGAAATATTAAATTTTTCCTCTGGGAATAATGGTGTTAAATGCTCAAACGAAACTCTATCTCTTACTACCTCAGGGTTCAGTCCATTTATTTTATTCACTTTTATTAAAGGAAAATACTTCTCTCCATCTTTTGGAGGTCTAACTGTTCCATGAACGGTATCCCCTGTTTTGAGACCAAAAAGCTTTATTTGAGATTGAGAAACATATATATCATCTGGGGATGATAGGTAGTTATAATCCGAGGATCTTAAAAATCCATATCCATCTTGCATTATCTCTAGAACACCTTCAGATTCAATAATACCATCAAACTCAAAATCTGGTTCTTTATATTTTCTCCTATTATCTTTATTAAAGTTGTCTTCTTTTTTATTTGAAAAGTTTTTATTGTGATGACCTTTGTTAGATCCATTTCTTGGTCTTTTTTCAAAGTTGTTTTGTTTATTCTCTTCGAATTGAGGTTTTGAGTCAACAGAACTTGTTTCTTGATCAGGATTTTTTGTGATAACATCAATTAAATCTTGCTTTTTCATCCCTTTACTATCTTTTAAACCGATTTGTTCTGCAATTTCAATAAGCTCAGCTAGTTTTTTAGCTTTTAGCATTTTAATATCATACATATTTGGTGGAAATTTTGTTTGAAATGTTAATAGAAATGTACTTCTTGGAAGAAATAGTTATACAAATTTACAAATTTATTTTTAAATTCAGCAAATATCTTAATTAACTGCTTATGACAAGATATTTTATTGAGTTTTCTTATGATGGTTCAAACTATCATGGAATTCAAAAACAGCCTAATTCGTCAACTATTCAGGAAATATTGGAAACTAATATATCAAAGTTTAGCGGATCAAATATTAATTTAACATTAGCAGGAAGAACAGACGCAGGTGTCCATGCTAAACAAATGTTTGCACATTTTGATATGGATTATGACTTTGATAAATCTAATTTCTGTAGGTCTCTAAATATGATGATTCCAAAAGATATATGTGTTGAAAGTTTATCTTTAGTAAACAAAGACTCACATGCAAGATTTGATGCACTTAACAGAACTTATGAGTACTATATAAGCTCGGAGAAAGATCCTTTTAATTTTAAGTTTTCATATTTTTTTAGAGATAAATTAGATATAGATAAAATGAATAAAAGTTGTCAAAGATTGATTAAACATAAAAATTTTAAGTGCTTTTCAAAGTCTAATACAGATGTAAAAACCTATGATTGTGATATTCAATTCGCAGAGTGGAAAATCTCTGACAAAGGTTATAAGTTTTCTATAAGGGCTAATAGATTTTTGAGAAATATGGTAAGATCTATTGTTGGAACAATGATTGAAATTGGAACACAAAAAATAACTGATAAAGATTTTCAGATTATATTAGATTCTGGGGATAGACGAAGAGCAGGGTATTCAGTTCCCGCATCTGGTTTATTTTTAACTGATATTAATTATAAAAAAATTTTTGAGATACGTTGGAGAAAGTAAAAGGTAAAATATTTGATGTTAAATTATTTTCAAAACTTTTAGTTTTTGTTAAGCCATATAATTATACATTTTATGGAGTAATGTTTACAGCTATTCTTATTTCTCTTTTTTCAACTTTAACCCCTTATCTATTGAAGGTGGTTGTAGATGATTATATTCTAGTAAAAAATTTTGAAGGGATGCAATCAATAATTCTACTTATGATATTGGTACTTCTTTTTGAAGTAATATTTATGTATTTATTTACTTTCTATGCAAACTGGTTGGGACAGAAAGTAATCAAAGATTTAAGAGTAAGTGTTTTTAAAAAAATTATAAAATTTAAGATGTCTTTTTTTGATAAAAATTCTGTTGGTAGACTTGTAACTAGAACTGTAAATGATATAGAAACTATTGCAAGTATTTTCTCCCAGGGTTTATTTACAATTATAGCTGATATATTAAAGATGATCACTGTTCTTACTGTTATGACTATAATTAGTCTAGAGCTAACACTAGTTGTTATATCCATATTTCCCCTTTTAATTATTGCTACAAGAATATTTCAAAAAACAATGAAAGTAGCCTTTGAGAAAGTTAGACGAGAGGTTGCAAATCTGAACTCATTTGTACAAGAAAGAATAAGTGGAATAAAAATTGTTCAAATTTTTAATCGTGAAAAAGTTGAAATTAACAATTTCAAAAAAATAAATATTAAACACAGAGATGCTTGGTTACGAACTGTTTGGATTAATTCTATTTTCTTTCCAATTGCCGAAATTTCCACATCAATATGCATCGGACTTCTTGTTTGGTATGGTGGTTATAATAATTTGAATGGTGAAAACATATCCCTAGGTACATTATTTCTTTTTATTTCTATGTCTGGACTGCTATTTAGACCGTTGAGACAAATAGCTGATAGATTTAATACTCTTCAAATGGGAATGGTTTCTACTGAAAGAATTTTTAATATTCTTGAAAATGGACAGCAAATAAGTGATAATGGAAAGCTGAAAGACACACCATTTAATGGTTTAATTGAATTTAATAATGTTAACTTTTCTTATGTTGATAATCAACAAGTTTTAAATAATATCTCATTTAAAATTAATTCTGGAGAATCATTTGCTATTGTAGGTCCGACTGGTAGTGGAAAGACAACCATAACAAATTTAATAACAAAATTCTATGAGGTAGATACTGGCAATATATTAATTGATGGAAAAGATATTAATCATTATACTCTAGAAACTGTAAGAAGTAAAATTGGTGTAATTCTTCAAGATGTTTTTCTCTTTGCCGATACTATTTTTAATAATATTACTTTGTATAATAAAGACATTACGATTGAAAATGTGGAGAATGCCGCTAAAAAACTTGAAATACATGACTTTATTAACTCTCTTCCTGGGGGATATAGTTTTAATGTAAGTGAGAGAGGTGCCACACTTTCTGCTGGTCAAAAGCAGTTAATAGCTTTTCTTCGAGTGTTAGTTAACAATCCTGATATTTTAATTCTTGATGAGGCAACCTCATCAATCGATTCATATTCAGAAGAATTGTTAAAAAATGCTACAAAAAAAATAACTAAGCATAAAACTTCAATTATAATTGCTCATAGACTTTCAACAATTGAATCAGCAGATAAAATTATCTACATGGAAAATGGAAAAATATTAGAGTCTGGAAATCACAAACAGCTTTTAAGTATTCCAAACGGAAAGTTCAAAAAACTATATGAAGAACAATTTGTCGAAGAATTAGTATAATTTTTTTAATAGACTTATGCATTGTAATGCCTCTTTTGCATCATGAACTCTTAAAATATTTGCTCCTCTTTCCAATGCTAAAATGTTAAGGGCAGTAGTACCATTTAGAGATTCTTCAGGAGTAATGTTAAGAGTTTTATATATCATTGATTTTCTAGATAAACCAACTATTATTGGTTTATTAAGAGTTTGGAATGACTCTAGTTCTTTTAATATTTTAAAATTATCATCAATTGATTTGCCAAATCCAAATCCTGGATCTATAATAATATTATCAAAACCTGATTCTTGAAGTTTCTGAATTTTAGTTTTTAAAAATATTTGAATCGATTTGATCACATTATCATATTTTGGATTTTCCTGCATATTTTCTGGATCACCTAACATGTGCATTAATATATATCCTGCATTATAATCTTTAACAACGTTAAACATATTTTCATCATATCTCCCCGCGCTTATATCATTAATTATTGAGAAACCTTTTGATAAGGCAAATTCAGCTACATTTGAGTTATAAGTGTCAATTGATAAATGAATATTTCTAAAATTATTAGATAGTTCAATTATATAATCTGATACTATATCAAGTTCTTTTTTTGAATCTATCAATTTAGATCCTGGCTTTGAGCTAGCAGCTCCAATATCAATTATTTCAGCTCCATTTGAAACCAAATTGGAAATTTGGGCATTTACCTTGTCAATTGAATCATATCTTCCCCCGTCATAAAAAGAATCTTGGGATAGATTTATTATTCCCATAATTTTTTTTGTATGTAAATCAAGGATTTTTCCGTTACAATTTAATGTCATACTTTTAACTACTTTTCCAAATTTACATTAAAATTAATATGGAAGATACAAAGGAACAATATCATAATGTAATAAGTAAGTCAAGAGAGATTTTTATTGATAAAAATGCTGATTATGGCTCTTCATGGAGAGTTTTAAGAATAATTTCATTGGTTGATCAGATTAATATTAAAGCACAAAGAATAAGAAATCTTCAAAATAATATTGCTAATAAAATTGACGAGGATCAAACTGCTGAGTTTTATGGAATTATTAATTACTCGATCATGGCGCTTATTCAAATTAAAAAAGGTATTGTGGATGAACCTGATTTAGATGCAGATGAAATAATTAAGCTGTATGATAAAAATGTGAACGAAACTTTTGAATTAATGCTTAATAAAAATCATGACTATGGAGAAGCTTGGAGAGAAATGGAAGTTGTAAGTCTTACTGATTTAATAATACAAAAAATATATAGAATGAAAAGTATATTAAAAAATGAAGGAAAGACAAATGTAAGTGAGGGAATTGATGCAAATTTTCAGGATATCCTAAATTATTCAGTTTTTGCTCAAATTTTATTAAAAGAATAAAAAATGAAACAAAAAATTATAATTGGTAATTGGAAAAACTATTTGGGTCACAAAGAATCAATTTCCCTAGCTCATC
>Ga0208390_1000109_pt1 | contig 25008 bp, 19 predicted proteins | sample Knorr_S7_td_Surf_FD_185594 | JGI IMG/M metagenome (GOLD analysis project Ga0208390, IMG submission 185594) | Marine microbial communities from Southern Atlantic Ocean transect - Knorr_S7_td_SurfaceA_ad_6m_LV_A (SPAdes) (version 2) | ecosystem: Environmental > Aquatic > Marine > Oceanic | place...
GTTCTGCACCAACTCCATTATTATCAAAATCACCAGTAGATCCCCAACCATTTGAGTAATCTATAACTGAAGAAATTGATGTTCTAATTCCTTGCTCTAACATATCTTTAGCACTCTCACTTGAGAAACCGTCAAGAGCAGCCTCAGCTCTCATGAAGTATACATTAGCAGCCATTAGCATTGGAGCATGTCCATCACCACCAGCACCCATAGTACCACCTTGCTGAGTGTGTATCGTTGGAGCTAAACCAGCTTCAACTGCACCGTCAGTTTCAGTAGCAGCGTCTCCGTCGTCATAAGCACCCGCAGCAGGATAAATACCTCTGTGTGTTCTCTTCTGACCATCAGGTGGGATACCTTCATTATTTCCATGATCTCTACCCCAGTATCCTTTTGCATATGATGCGTCCACAGTAGTTAAAGAACTACCAGCACAGAAAGGCCAAATTTTTGTCTCTCCGTATGCATTAGTGTACTGGTTGTCGTACCAGACAGGTCTAGTATCAGGAACAACGCAATCTATTGTAAACAAGTCTTCACCAACAATTTGTAAATCTTGTCTCTTGTAATAATATCTAAGTCTAGGATCAGCAAATGGCTTCTCTTCCATCAACTCCCACATGAAGTAGTTTGACTGGTATGGTCCTGAGAAGGACTCATACGCGCCACCATACCATGGGTGTCTAGAATCAGGATTTTGTCTGTTACTTCCGTAAGTAAAGACCCAATCTTCAGCCTGCTCATCAATAACACCTGCACTTAATGCAGCAGCAACTCCAGCAGCATTACCTTCGTTAAGAGCAAGTCTAAACTTAAGGGTATTTGCAAGAGTAATCCACTTACCTTTGTCGCTACCATAAAAGATATCAACAGCAGGAGCACCGATAGCAGTTTTATTTAAGTCAGCGATAGCTTCGTCATATAATGCATTAATTGCTGCATATACTGACTGTGCGCCATCAACTTTTGGACTTAAATTAGCTGTACCTTGCCAAGCTTCAGAAAAAGGTATATCACCATGCTTGTCAACAAGCATTTGAATTGCATAGGCTTTGATAATTTTACCTGCACCAACGTGAATCCAAGATTCAGCTTCAGTAGCAGCAGAAACCATCGCATCCACATCAGGAACAATTCCAGCGTATACACCATTCCAAGAACCATTGAATCCTGAAGGAGTATAAGCTTCTGCATAATCAGCTCCACCAGTCATACAAGCAACTCTGGCTAGTTGTAGCATAGGGTATTGATTACCATACCACCAACCAGGGAATGAAGTTTGGACAGCGTTCCAATACAGGTCAACACCCGCATTCTCTAGAGTAACCGCATTAGGGTTATTCAACTGATCTAAATCAGTAATCTCACAAGAGTAACCAACAAACATGAAGGCAACTATCAAGTATAATTTATTTAATTTTTTCATAATATATATTATTTAAAAAATTAGAAAGTAAGACTTAATGTAGCACCATATTTCTTAGCAGTAGGACCAGTCATTTCATCAAAACCTCTAGCATTTGAACCAGCACCGTAACTAATAACCTCAGGATCAAAGTTAGTTCCTGATGGAGTGTTCCATGCATAGTGCCAAATGTTTTGAGCTGATAAAGTTAAACTAGCATTACCAAATGGTGTACCGTTTAAGAACGACTTAGGTGCAACAAATGACAACGAAACCTCTCTAAGTCTCATAACTGAAGCATCATATATTGAGTTTTCATCATAGAAAACACCAGTATTTGGCCAGTAGTGAGCGTTAGCAGTAGTCTGAGTTGTATTTGGAGTACCATCCGCTGATAAACCGTTTGTTACAACAGGGACAAACCTGTCGAAATCAGTCTCTTGTAAAATACCTCTACCAAGTAATGTAGAGTTAGTAGTTGAGAATACATCACCTCCAACTTGAGAGTCGAACTGAACTCTTAACGTAGCCCATTTGTAAGAAAGTGTATTAGTTACACCATATACAAAATCTGGCTGCGGGTTACCGATAACTCCGTAACCTAAGAATTGATATCCACCATTTGCGTTAACAATTGGAGTATATCCTGTTCTGTCATCCCAATGTACCTGAGTGTGATCAGTACCATCTAAAGAACCGTAGTCTCTTCTGATAAGTTCACCCTCAAGGATACCGTAAGGTAAACCAGGGATAGCAATATTTCCTCTACCAACATAACCACCAACATATATTTGATCAATACCATCAGCAATTGAAATAACTTCACTTCTCAGTATTGAGAAAGATGCAGTTATGTCCCAAGTGAAATCTCTCGATTGAACTGGAATTACATTAAGTATTGCCTCAACACCTTTGTTATTAATAGAAGCTGAGTTTACTGTTGACTGGGTATAACCTGTAGAGTTATCTAAATCTAGATCAATAATAAGATCTTCAGAGTCTTTAGTAAATAAAGACACGTCCACACCTACTCTGTTCTTTAAGAACTTAGCCTCGATACCGAGTTCAAGCTCCTTGTGAATTTCAGGAGTAAGATCTGGATTAGCATAAAAATTACTTACTGCATTAGAGTTAAGAATAGTTCCTCCAGAAGTCTGGAATATTTTTGTACTAGTTGCCAAAGATCCTCTCGTAGAATATGGAGAAGGATAACCAGCAGATGTACCAAATCCAAATCTAACTTTCAAGAAGTTAAGGTTTTGGTTGCTGACTGACAATGCGTCAAAAGGTAGAACTGAAATCGATACAGAAGGATATAGGAATGATCTGTTCTCTGGCTCGAGAGTCGAAGTCCAGTCATTTCTAGCAGATGCTGATAAGAATCCCCAGTCTTTGTAGCCAAGGGTTACGTTAGCATAAGCTCCGTATACATTTTCTCTAGAGACATAAGAGTCTGCAGTAGTAGTAGTAAAGTTACTGTGATCAAAGAAGTTGAATATAAACATATCAGTACTCGTGATTTGCTGATAAGCATACTCTCTAGATTTCAAGTTAGCTCCAACTAGGAAGTCTAAATCAAGATCTTCAGATAATTCAACTGCACCGTTAAGGTTAACAATTTGATCATAATTCATTACATTTCTTACAGTTGTTTCATATAAACCAAGAACCGCAGAACCCTGAACTCCATTCTTATTAATCATGTAGTTGTTGTCCATATTAGTCCTATCCATACCTATTCTATAAGTAAGGTTTAAGAAATCAGCAATCTCATAGCTTAACTGAACATTACCAATAAATCTGTTGACAGCATCACTATCTCTAGTGTGATTTAGCGTCCACAGTGGATGTTGCATACCATTGTTACCTCTGTAGTAAACACTACCATTGGTATCAGGTCTTTCATATTCTAAGCCGAATAGATTCCAACTTCTTGGAGTATACATAACATTACCGAATAAAGAAACGTTGGTTGCGTTTGAGTTTCTACTTGGATTAACAGGTGGCTTAGTTGCGTCAGACTCAATATAATTGAATGAAGCATTAATTTTTAACCCGTTAGCAAGTTGCGTGGCAGCACCTAATGAAAAGTTGTGCTTCTTGTACTCATTAAATGGTACATAACCCGCGTCTTTTGTCCAACCATAGTTAGCTTTAATAGATGTTGCCCCAACGTTAGCATTAACACCAATAGAGGTGTTTTGCTGAGCACCGTCCACAAAAAAGTTTTGTAGATTATCATATGCCTGATATTTCCATCTAGCACCAACGTGCTGAGGGAATACACCATTCCATATTGCTCTATCGTATGGGTGTTTAATAGTACCTTCAGCATCTAGTCCGTTTCTACCTGGCATATCGAATGGAGCACCCCAGTTACTGAAAGCAGCTGCAGCTCTATTTTGCCATCCGTTACCATATCTATCCTGATCATCTGGTAAACTAGCTACCTGATTGACAAAATATGATTGACTAAATGAAACCTCAAGTCCCTTATTAACACCTGGACCACCGATTTGGCCAGTTTTAGTTGTAATAAGTACAACACCATTTCTACCAGCCTCACCGTATAGAACGGTAGCAGCAAGTCCTTTTAGCACACTAACTTCGGCTACGTTGTTTGGATCAAGATCTAAAAACCTACTAGAAGCAGTAGCACCACCACTAGTAAAACCTCTGTCTTTATAAGTATTCGCATCAATTGGAACACCATCTAAAACAAATAAAGGTTGGTTAGAACCTGAAATTGAGGTATATCCCCTAATAATAATATTAGTACCAGTTCCAGAAACACCACTTTGTGAAGTGATATCTACTCCAGGAACTTTACCTCTTAACAACCTAGCTATGTCTGCCTCGGGTCTAGCTTCAAGCTGTTCACCACCAACTGAGGTTACCGCGTATCCTAACGCAGCTTTCTCTTTGGTGATACCCAATGCAGTTACAACAACCTCCTGAAGTTCTTCAACATCAGAGCTCATAACTACATCCACCACTGATCTCGCACCAACTTCAACTTCTTGTGATGCTAAACCAATAAATGAAAATACTAAGGTACCTCCGTCACTTGGAATATCAAGTGAGTATGAACCGTTGACATCTGTAGTAGTACCAACAGTCGTACCTTGAAGGATAACGTTAACTCCAGGTAGACCACTTCCGTCGTCGTCTGATGTTACGTTACCTGTGATAGTTCTGTCTTGAGCCCAAACATTGGAGGCCAAGAACAAGAAACTAACTAGTAAAAATCTAAACATAGTTTAATTGTGTTTATTTAACAATTGTTTAAAAAATATAAAATGTCTATAAATGCACACTTTTTTAAAAAAAATGTTAAAAATGCGCACATACATAGACACGAATCCCAACCCAAAACAAGCGTTTTAAGCGAGGAAACGTACATTTAAGGGTTTTTTCGCAAAAACCCGTCAGCTATTTTAATAACTTATCATGAGAAAACAATGATATTTCTTAATTTTTTCACAAATTATTTAACATGGATTTAACCCAATTTTAACACAAAATCAGGTCGAAAAATTTCTATCAAAAAACTGTTATTTCAATCCTTCTATTTTTTGGTCCATCGTAGCCCTCAGCAACTGGAATTTTATCTCCAAAACCAATCGCTTTCATTCTATTTTTTAATATACCCTCAGACACAAAAAAATTTAAAACCTCGTTAGCCCTATTTTCAGATAAGGTCATGTTATAATTATCAGAACCAACACTATCTGTATGACCTTCAATTCTAATATTAATCTCATCATTTTGTTTCAACCACTGAGCGTAAAGAAAAAGAAAATTCTTAACGCTTTCCGTGAGCTTATAGCTATCGTAATCAAACAGAAGATCTTCCAAAATATACTTTTGATCTAACTTGGTCATATCAATAATGTAACTATCAGAATTATTCAGTTTAATTTTTTCTGGATAATACCCTTCTGAGGAAATTATTAGATGCTGAGAATCAATCAAGCTTCTATCAATAGACACAGAACCAGTTATTGTTAATTGGTACCGATTTGATTTTTCAGGATCTATACAATTAATACTTGATTCGAGAGGTCGACCTGATACCTTATCTCTCACTAAAAAGTTTATCAATTTGTCCCCAAAATTGTTTTGAGATTTAATCTTACTAAGGACAATCTTACTAATTACCTCAGATTCATCCTTCAATTCCTCACTGATCATAAAAAATTTATCATTGATTAAAAATGAGGATTGATCTTTGTAGTTATTAATTTTAGCTCCTAAGTTTCTTACATATTGATTTTCTACGCTGGAACCATTACTATAAAAGATGTCATAACCTCCAAAAGATTCAATTCTGTTAGATGCAAAATAGATCACATTATCAAATATGAAAGGAGATACATCATCGTAGGCAGAATTAATATCATCGTAATTCTTAGCTTTTTCCCACTGACCATCTTCTCCCAATCTTGAAAACCAAATATCTCTCTTTCCCTTTCCACCTGGCCTGTTTGAAACAAATAATAGAAGGCTGTCTCCGTACAGATGTGGCTGAGAATCCCAATAATCTGAATTAATTCTATCGTCTAACCTAGTAGGTAAATTAAATTTCACACCATCAAAGTAAGAGATAAAAAGATCACACGAATTTTTTTTAAAATTCATTTTACAAGATGTATATATCAAAAAGTCTCTACTATCAGAAAATGTAATTGACCCTTCATTATTATCAGTATTAAGAGCTTTAAGACTTGAAACTTTATTCCCAAAACCATTCTCCCCTATCGGAATTGAGTATATATTCTCGTCATCAAACATTTTATTACCTCTTCTTGCAGTAAAATAAATTTGATTTCCTTCGGTATTATAAGCAGGTGAATATTGAAGAGGGAAGTAATCTATTGAATCTATTTTTTCAAAATCTAAAACTAAATTTTCATTGTAGTTTAAAATGAAAGATATTCTCTTCTTAAGTTCACCATAATCATTAAAATTTTCTGCTGTCTTAATCTCATTCAAATGATAATTAGATAACATTATTTTTCCATTTCTAAGAAAATGATTAGATAAATCAAAGTGCACCTGATCTATATGCTGTGTACAATTTAATTTAGTATACTGAATGAAATATCTTTCATAGTCATAATAGTTATTTAATTTTTTATAGGCTAAGCCTATCCTGTACAAAGCATTACAATTATCTGGTTCAGACTTTAATATCTTATCATAAATTTCAATTGCATTTTCAAACTCACCTATATTATAATTATCCTTAGCTTCTTGAAATAATTTGATACTTCTCTTGGACTGTCCTATTAATTCTTGATGTAGAAAAAATATTAGTAAAAAAGAAAATAATCTAATCAACTTTTAGGTATTTGTGTGTTTGCAAAGAAATTCTCCAATTAGGATTAAGCTTTATATAGCTCAAAATTTTTGGGTTTATTCTTTTCTCTACAGACCATTCTGGTTGTAAGATTCTGACGGCATCTTTTTTTACTTTGGATGAAATTCTTTCAGCCCACCTAAAATCTGAATCCTGATAAACAATCACCTTTAATTCATTAGCCATATCATAATATTCTTCAAGAGGTTTTTTAAATCTTTTTGGAGATAAACATATCCAATCGAATTCTCCTGAATACTTCTCAGTTCCTGATGTTTCCACATGTACTAATTTATTATTTCCCTTGAGCATACTAGTGAGCGGACCTAAATCGTGATAGAAAGGCTCACCGCCAGTAATAATTACCAAATCAGTAGAGTGTTTATTAATTTTTTCTACAATTTCTTCAATTTTTACAAATTGATTTTCATAAATGGACCATGATTCTTTTACATCACACCATGTGCATTTAACATTACAACCAGCTAGTCTAACAAAGAATGCAGGCTTTCCTGAATGATATCCCTCACCCTGAATACTATAAAAAGACTCCATAACAGGGAGTATATGACTACCTCTTTTCATTATTTCTGTAAGCTCTCAAAGTGTTTTGAATTAAAGATGCGATAGTCATTGGTCCAACTCCGCCCGGCACAGGAGTAATTAGACTTACTTTTGGTAGAACATTATCATAATCAACGTCACCAACAATTCTATAACCAGATTTTTTTGAATCATCCCTTATCCTAGAAATACCAACATCTATTATCACAGCTCCTTCTTTAACCATGTCAGATGTCACTAGGTTTGGTTTACCAACTGCTGAAATAATTATATCAGCATTACTAGTGATCTCTTTGAGGTTCTTAGTTTTACTATTACAAACTGTAACGGTAACTTGTTCTTTTTGCATCAGCATTTGAGCAATTGCAGCGCCTACATTTCTACTTGAACCTAAAATGGCGCAGCTCTTAGACTCAATATCTATATTGTACCTTTCAATGAGGGTCATTACACCCAATCCTGTTGCAGGAAGCAATTTTTTAACCTCAGAGGTAATACTTCCTATGTTATCATTTGTAAATCCATCAACATCCTTTGCAGGACTAATAGAATCAATTACATTTTGTACATTGACCTGAGGAGGGAGTGGAAGTTGTACAATAAACCCATCCAAGTCACTTTTATTATTTAATTCACTTATGATTTCAAGTAAATCTAACTCAGAAATGTTATCGTTTAAATTAATTAAATTTACATCAATTCCCACGTCTTTACATGCTCTTACTTTTGCATTTACATAAATGGAACTTGCTGTATGGTTTCCAACTAGCACAATACTTAATGATGGCACTCTTTTTCCATCCTTTTTAAAAGAAGAAATTTCTTTTTTTATTTCAGATTTAATATCTGAAGAAACTTTAATACCATCTATTATTTTATTCATCTATTTTTAATACGGCAAGAAAGGCAGACTGTGGAATTTCAACATTACCAACTTGTCTCATCTTCTTCTTTCCCTTTTTCTGCTTTTCTAATAATTTTCGTTTTCTAGTTATATCTCCCCCATAACATCTAGCTGTTACATTTTTTCTTAAAGCCCGTACAGTTTCTCGAGCAATAATTTTAGTTCCAATTGAGGCTTGAATGGCAATTTCAAACATTTGTCTAGGTAAAAGTTCTTTTAACTTTTCACATAATTTTTTACCCCATGTATATGCTTTTTCTCTATGTACGATCGCTGACAAGGCATCAACTCTCTCACCGTTTAACATGATATCTAATTTTGACATTTTTGACTGCTTAAAATCTGAAAATTCGTAATCTAGAGAAGCATAACCCCTTGAAATAGATTTTAATTTATCATAAAAATCAAATACTATTTCAGCAAGCGGAAGGACAAATGATAACTCGACTCTATCCTTAGAAAGATAAATTTGGTTAATTAAACTTCCTCTCCTGTCAATACATAACTTAATTATACCTCCAATATACTCTGATTTAGTTATTATCTGAGCAGATATCATTGGCTCCTCAATCCTTATGATTTCATTTGGCTCAGGCATCTCTGATGGAGCATAAATACTAATTACATCTTTATTTGTTTTGTGACACAGAAACTCAACCGAAGGAACAGTTGTTATAACAGACATGTCAAACTCTCTATCAAGCCTTTCTTGGATAATATCCATGTGTAACATACCTAAAAAACCACACCTAAATCCAAATCCAAGAGCAGCAGAGGTCTCAGGTTCCCAAACTAAAGATGCATCATTTAGTTGAAGTTTTTCCAAAGAATTCCTTAGGTCTTCATAGTCTGAACTGTCAACAGGGTATATTCCAGCAAATACCATTGGTTTCACGTCCTCAAAGCCTTTTATTACTTCAATATCATTATTTTGTGTATGTGTTATTGTATCACCTACCTTAACTTCTTTAGCATTTTTAATTCCGGAAATAAGATAGCCAACATTTCCAGCTGATATCTCTTCACAAGAAGCCTTATCAAATTTTAATATACCTATCTCATCAACATCATATTCTTTTCCTGTATTGACAAACTTAACTTTATCTCCTTTTCTTATTTTTCCATTAAATACTCTGAAAAGAACTTCAATTCCTCTGAAAGAGTTAAAAACTGAGTCAAAAATCATTGCTTGTAGATCTCCTGAGGAATCGCCTTTTGGGCTCGGTATTTTATCTATTATTGTTTCAAGAAGTAAATCAATTCCAATTCCATCTTTTGCACTTACCTCCAGTATATCATCAACACTGCAGCCTATTAAATCAACAATTTGATCAGAAACTTCCTCAATCATTGCACCTGGAAGATCAATTTTATTCAAAACTGGGATTACCTCAAGTCCTTGTTCAAGAGCAAGGTAAAGATTTGAAATTGTTTGTGCTTGAATACCTTGTGAAGCATCAACAACTAAAATTGCTCCCTCACATGAAGCAATGGACCTTGATACCTCATAAGAAAAATCAACGTGTCCAGGAGTATCAATCAAATTTAAAATATAATGCTCAGATTTATAACTATGATTCATCTGGATAGCATGAGACTTAATGGTTATACCTCTCTCTCTTTCTAAATCCATGTCATCAAGAAGCTGATTAGTCATGTCTCTTTTGTCAACGGTTCTGGTGAACTCCAGAAGACGATCTGCCAAAGTACTTTTTCCGTGATCAATGTGGGCTATAATGCAAAAATTTCTAATGTTTTTCATATTGAGAGAACCAAAATTAGATAATTTATACTTAAAAAATTATATATCTTCTCTTGTATATTTCCACCTCTTGTGCGTCCACAACCATTCATCTGGTTTTTGTTTTATTTGGTGTTCTAATTTCCAAACATATTCGGACAAAATATCTTTATTAAGGTTTTGATTTGGTGTACTTATTAAATCAAACTTGACAGAATACTTTCCCCTAGAAAGTCTTTCCATAGAAGCAAAATAGACGTGAGAGTTCAATAATCTAGGCAAATACTCCACTGACTTAAAAAATGCGGTATCTTGATTCAATAATACTCTCCAAGATTTCTTATTTTTTTTTATAGGAGACTGATCAGCCACTAGGGCTATTATTCCTATTTTTTTTATATTTCTTCTGATATGGAGCAATGCCTTCTTTGATTCAATCAATTTTGAGCCAAACCGAGAACGAGATTTTATCAAAGATTTATCAATATTTCTATTAGATATTGATTTATATATAACATTTAAAGGTTGATTAAAATTAAGTTGTGAGGCTAAAAGAAGCCACTCCCAATTACACTGATGTGAGGTTAGGACCAGTACTTTTTCCTTTTTTTCTAACTTATGATTTAGTTCATCAATATTTAAGAAAATAACTCTTTTTTTAAGTTCTTTAGAAGAGATTGAATATGACTTAATTGTCTCAAAAAATATATCACAAAAATGAGCGTAAAAATTACCAACTAAATTTTCAAGCTCAAGCTTTGAAATTTTAGGAAATGAATTTACTAGATTTTTTTTTACAACTTTTCTTCTGTAAACATGTGGAAGAAATATTGACACGAACGATGATAAAATGTATAAAAAATTTAAAGGAAGGTAGGATAAAAGTAGGTATACGCGTGTCATTAAAAAGATTGATTTACATTTAAAATTAGATATTATACTCTCATAAATGAACTTATCTAAAGTATATTTGCTGGATCATGAAAATATCAGCTTCATTATATTCTAATAAGACAAAAAAAATAGAAACTTTAACGGAGGAACTAGATTCAGTTAATATTGACATGTTACATGTCGACTTCAACGATAAAAAAATTAATGCTGATAAAATAGAAGATGACATAAGAAGAATAAGAAAAGTAAGTAAAACTCCAATTGATTTACATATAATATCAGAAACACCATCGGTTTATAATAATCTGATCGAGAGGAATAAAATAGAGAGAGTTGCTTTTCAAATAGAAAATATTAATGAAGAAAAATTTCAAATTCCTAACAATAAATACACTGAATTTGGAATAGCGGTAACAACAAATACCAGCATCAATGAATTTAACAAATATTCGTCTTACTGTAAATATATTTTAATGATGACCACTACTCCTGGTGAGAGTGGGGGAGATTTTAATAATGCTAATTTCAAAAAAATAAGAGACTTCAAGAAGTTGTATCCAGAAAAATCAATTCATGTTGATGGAGGGATAAACGATGAAATAGGATTTATAATGAGAATATTAGGTGTGCAATCTGTGGTATCTGGATCATTTCTTGTTAAAAATGATATCGCTAAATCATTACTTAAACTTAAATCATCTGTTTTCAACTCAAAGTTAAAAGTTAAAGAATTCATGATGACAAAAGATGAAACTCCAATTATCAAAGAATTTTCCTCTTTCCAAGAAGTCCTAGTTAAAATAAATGAGTTTGGTTTTGGTTACGTACTTATAGAGAATCAGAATAAAGAATTTGTTGGAATAATAAGTATGGCAGATATTAGGAAAGGATTAATTAGTAATGATTTTGATATTGACAATATCAAAATTAAAGATATCATAAACTATAAACCAGTAAGTGTTGAAAGCGATAGAGACATTAATTATATGTTAAAAACTATTCAAAATCATGAATTTCTAATATCTTTCATACCAATAATTGACAATAGAAAAATTAGAGGTTCTATTACTTTTTTTAATCTAATAAATAGCGAGTCATGATAATTCATCTAAAAGAAAACATAGATAAGGTATCTGCAAATAATATTGCAAAAGAGGTAAGCGGAAGGTTAATATTCGATGAAAAAAAATTCATAATTATAACATCTTCAAAAAATAAAGAGGTACCTGAAAAAATTAGAGAGAAAATAGATGAATCATTTATCATAGACAGTGATATTCAATTGTCTAGCAGGAAGTATATCAATAAAACAAGAAATATTAAAATTAATAAAATTGAATTGGGTGGAAGCACAAAAAACACCCTGATGATTACAGGGCCATGCTCCATTGAGAGTAAAGATCAGATTGAAAAATGTGCAGAATTATTAAAAAGTAATGGATTAACAACTCTTAGAGCAGGGTGTTTTAAACCAAGGACATCTCCATATTCATTTCAAGGATTAGGTCTTGAAGGACTTAAAATGTTATCGGATATAAGAGATAAGTATGGTTTTAATATTATTTCAGAGGTAAAGGATGCATCTCACGTAGATGATGTAATAGAATACACTGATATTATTCAAATAGGCGCTAAAGCAATGTATGATCATGGAATACTTAGAGAAACTGGAAGACAAAGAAAGCCAGTACTGCTTAAAAGAGGATTTGGTTCAAATCTTCAAGAATTTGTACAAGCTGCAGAGTTCATTTTATCAGAGGGTAACCCAAATGTGATGCTGTGTGAAAGAGGAATAAGGACATTTGAAACAAAAACAAGGTTTACTCTTGATCTCTGTGGCGTCTCTTTCCTCAAGGAACATACAAATCTGCCAATTATTCTAGATACCAGTCACGCAATGGGATACAGTTATGGTGTTCCAGATCTAACAAGAGCATGTGTTGCGATGGGAATTGATGGACTCTTAATAGAAAGTCATCCAAATCCATCTGAGGCAAAATCAGATGCGTCTCAACAACTTAATTTTGATGAATTTAATAAAATGTTTGAATCACTTAAACCTATTTGCAATGCGGTTAACAGAAATCTCATATGAATATTCCTAAAATTAAAATGTTAATTCTTGATGTAGACGGGACAATGACCGATAACGGTATTTATATTGACGAGAATGGGGTTGAATCAAAAAGGTACAATGCAAAGGATGGTGTGGGTATATATGAATTAATTAAAAATAATATCAAAATAGGAATAATAAGTCATTCTGAAAAAGGAGATGGAATAAAATCAAGGGCATCATACCTCGGTATCAAATACTGCTATGTGGGGAATGAACCTAAAGATAAAATTTTACTCGAGTGGATGAATCAAGAGAATATCACAAAGGATAATATAGCTTTTATAGGTGACGATATAAATGATTTAAGTATAATAAATATTGTAGGTTTTAGCGCATGTCCAAGTGACGCATCAAATAAAGTCAAAGATAAAGTTTCTTTAATTCTGAAATCAAAGGGTGGATACGGTTGTGTTAGGGAATTTAGTGACTTATATTTGAGTCAAAATATTTAAATGAGCATACTAGTTAATAAAGACTCAAAAGTTATTGTACAGGGTTTTACGGGATCTGAGGGAACTTTTCATGCAACTCAAATGATTGATTATGGAACAAATGTTGTTGGAGGTGTAACACCAGGTAAAGGTGGTAACAAGCATCTGGATAAGCCTGTGTTTAATACCGTTTACGATGCAAAAAAAGAGACTGGAGCTAATGTATCAATAATTTTTGTTCCACCTGCATTCGCTGGTGATGCAATACTTGAATCCATTGACTCTGATATCGAAGTAATCGTTGCAATTACTGAAGGAATTCCTGTAAAAGATATGATTAAAGTAAAGTCTCAACTTAAAACAAAAAAAAGCAAATTAATCGGACCAAACTGTCCTGGAATCATAACTCCAGATGAAGCTAAGGTTGGAATAATGCCTGGATTTGTATTTAAAAAAGGAAATATTGGTATAATATCTAAGTCAGGAACTTTAACATATGAAGCTGCTGATCAAGTTGTTAAATCAGGTTTTGGTATATCGACAGCAATTGGAATTGGTGGAGATCCAATAGTTGGGACTTCAACACTCGACGCAATAAAATTATTTATGGATGATGATGAAACAGAAGGAATTGTTATGATTGGTGAAATAGGAGGAAGCTACGAAGCTGATGCCTCAAAATGGATTAAAAAAAATGGAAATAAAAAGCCTGTTATTGGATTTATTGCCGGACAAACTGCACCAAAAGGGAAAAGAATGGGACACGCAGGTGCAATCATAGGCGGAAAAGACGATACGGCAGCTGCCAAAATGAAGATAATGAGGGAATGTGGTCTTATTGTAGCTGAATCTCCAGCTAACATTGGTAACGAAGTTAAAAATAATCTATAAATGGATAACCTCATCATATGCGGCAGCAGTAGCCTCCATAATGGCTTCTGACATAGTCGGATGAGGATGAACAGACTTAATAATTTCATGAGCGGTTGTCTCTAACTTTCTGGCAGCTACAACCTCAGCAATCATTTCAGTAACATTATAACCTATCATATGACATCCTAACCACTCACCATATTTTTTGTCAAAAATAACTTTTACAAATCCATCTGAATGTCCCGAAGCGTTGGCTTTACCTGATGCTGAAAATGGAAACTTACCGACTTTAATATCATATCCTAAGTCGATTGCTTGTTTCTCAGAAAATCCAACAGATGCAACCTCAGGGCTACAGTAAGTGCAAGAAGGTATATTATCATAATTCAAAATACTTGGACTAAGACCAGCAATTTTTTCTACACATATTATTCCTTCTGCAGATGCAACATGAGCCAATGCAGGTCCCTTCACAACATCTCCAATGGCATATACACCATCAATATTTGTCTGATAATAATCATCAACATTGATCTTACCATTCTCTACAATAATTCCCATTTCCTCTAAACCAATATTGTCGACATTAGTTTGTACTCCTACAGCTGAAAGTACAATATCACACTCAATTATTTCTTCTTTATCTCCGCTTTTATATTTTACCTTACAACCCTTTCCCTTTGTATCTACAGAAAGAACTTCTGTATTTGTCATTATATTAACCCCTGCTTTCTTAAAAGATTTTTCTAATTGTTTTGAAACATCAATATCTTCAAGAGGTAATATATTAGGCAGATACTCAACTAAGATCACTTCCGTTCCAATACTATTATAAAAATATGCAAACTCAGAACCAATAGCACCCGAACCAACTACAACCATTTTTTTTGGTTGTTTTTCTAGTGTCATAGCTTTTCTATACTCAATTACTTTCTTATTATCAATTTTAAGATTAGCAAGTTCTCTTGACCTTCCACCAGTTGCAATTATTATATTATCTGATTTGTGAATTTCTTTTTTGTTCTCTTCAGTAGTTACTTCAACCTCATTTTTAGATATGATTTTACCAAAGCCATTTAATATATCAATTTTATTTTTTTTCATTAAAAAGTTTACCCCTTTACTCATACCATCAGCGACACCTCTGCTCCTACTAATAATGGAATCAAAATCAACACTTGACTTGCTAATTTTAATACCATAGTTTTCAGAATGATTAACATAATCGAAAACCTGAGCACTCTTTAGTAAAGCTTTCGTAGGTATACATCCCCAATTAAGACATATTCCTCCGAGTGATTCTTTCTCTACAATTGCTACTTTCATTCCCAATTGTGAGGCTCTAATTGCAGCTACATAACCGCCAGGTCCTGATCCAATAACAATTAAATTATATGACATATCTTTTTTCAACAAATTTAAAGTCTAATTACTTATAATAAAACTATTGATTATTATATCTTCTTTATATTTTTATGAAAACTATTATCTATTATGTCCTATAATTTAAATAATAAAACAGCTTTAATAACAGGTGGTTCAAAAGGGATTGGAAAAGACATTGTCAAGAAGTTTATAAATTCTAACTGCAACGTAGCCTTTACATACCTTAGCAGTGACGAAGAGGCAGAAAAAATTGAAAAAGAATTTGGGAGGAATAATTTAAAAATTAAAAAATATAAATCTGATGCATCTAACTTTGAGGCTAGTTCAAAACTTGTTGAAGATGTAATCAAAGACTTTGGTGGGTTCGATATTCTTATAAATAATGCAGGAATTACTAAGGATAATCTAATACTTAGAATGGATCAAGACGCCTGGAAAAAAGTTATAGATATAAATTTAAACTCTTGCTTTAATTTAACTAAATGTTCAGTAAGAGAGTTTATTAAGAAAAAAGAAGGTGTAATAATTAATATCAGCTCAATTGTAGGTGTAAAAGGTAACGCTGGCCAATCGAACTACGCCGCGTCGAAAGCAGGAGTAAATGGTTTTACAAAATCAATAGCACTCGAATTAGCTTCTAGAAATATAAGGTGCAATGCAATAGCACCTGGTTTTATTGAAACTGATATGACTAGTAAAGACGGCTCAGGACTATTAGATAAGTGGATAGAATCGATACCTCTAAAGAGGGCTGGAATTGTTGATGACGTATCAGAGTTGTGCTTATTTCTAGCTTCTGACAAGGCAAGCTACATCACTGGCCAAATTATAAATGTTGATGGTGGATTAGTTACTTAATCTTTTTCTTGGAGTCCAACTTCTTAATTTTGATTTCCTCTTTTTTTGAATCAAAATCCGCACTAATAATATCACCTTTCTTTAAATTTCCCGAAAGTATCTCTTCTGCTAAGACATCTTCAAGATATTTTTGAATAGCTCGTTCTAGTGGCCTTGCTCCGTATTTAGGATTATAACCCTTCTTGATTAAAAAGTCTTTACACTCTTTTGATAGTTTAATGGTATAACCTATTTCATTAGCTTTTTTGTAGAGTTTTTCAAGGTTGATATCAATGATCTTATAAAGATTATCTCTAGTTAATGAATTAAAAATAATTATATCATCAAGTCTATTTATAAACTCAGGATTAAAAGTTCTTTGTAATGCTTTATCAATAGTTGAGTTGAGGTTATCATTGAGGTTATCAGCTCTTGATTTTGTTTCAAACCCAATACCCGCACCAAAATCTTGAACGTCTCTTGCCCCAATATTAGATGTCATGATCATAATTGTGTTTCTGAAATCAACCCTATGTCCTAATCCATCTGTAAGGAACCCTTCATCAAGTATTTGAAGTAATAAATTAAATACATCAGGGTGTGCTTTCTCAATTTCATCAAGCAGTATGATGCTATATGGTTTTCTTCTCACCTTTTCACTTAATTGACCACCTTCCTCATAACCTACATAACCAGGAGGAGCACCTACCAATCTAGAGATTGAGAATTTTTCCATATATTCTGACATATCTACTCGAATTAGTGAGTCATCTTTATCAAAAAGGTATTTTGATAGAACTTTGGCCAGCTCAGTTTTACCAACACCTGTGGGGCCAAGGAAGATAAATGAGCCAATAGGTTTTTTAGGGTCTTTCAGACCTACCCTATTTCTTTTGATTGCTCTAACCAGCTTATCAATAGCATCGTCTTGTCCAATAACTTTTTTCGATAATTCCTTAGACATGCCCAAGAGCCTACTACTCTCGTTCTGAGCTATTCTTTCTACAGGAATGCCGGTCACCATAGATACTACTTCAGAAATATTTTTTTCATTCACCTTATGTCTTTTCTTCTTAGATTCTTCTAACCATTTTTTCTTTTGTACATCAAGTTCAGATAATAATTTTTTTTCAGTATCTCTAAGTTGAGCTGCTTCCTCATACTTTTGATTTTGTACAACTTGATTTTTTTGACTTTTTATCTCTTCAATCTTATTTTCGATCTCAATTATTACCTCTGGAACATCTAAATTATGCATATGTACTCTAGAACCAGCTTCATCCATTAAATCAATTGCCTTGTCTGGTAGAAATCTATCACTAATATATCTATCAGAGAGAGTTACACAAGCTTCAATAGCTTGTTGAGAATATGAAACGTTATGATGTGATTCGTATTTATCCTTAATATTATCTAATATGGTTTTAGTCTCTTCAGTCGTAGTTGGATCGACTACCACAACCTGAAACCTTCTAGCTAGTGCCCCATCTTTTTCTACATATTGTCTGTATTCGTCTAATGTAGTGGCTCCAATACATTGTAATTCACCTCTAGCTAATGCAGGTTTAAACATGTTTGATGCGTCAAGAGAACCTGAAGCACCTCCAGCTCCGACAATTGTGTGAAGCTCATCTATAAATAAAATTACATCATCTGACTTCTCAATTTCTGTCATTATAGCCTTCATTCTCTCCTCGAACTGACCTCTGTATTTAGTTCCAGCAACAAGTGAAGCAAGGTCAAGAGTAACAACTCTTTTATTATGTAAAATTCTAGAAACTTTCTTCTGAGTAATCCTTAATGCTAGGGCTTCAGCAATAGCAGTTTTTCCAACTCCTGGCTCACCAATAAGAATTGGATTATTCTTTTTCCTTCTCGTGAGAATCTGAGCTACTCTGTCAATTTCTTTTTGTCTACCAATTACTGGGTCTAATTTATCTTTAGCAGCAAGTTCTGTAAGGTCTTTACCAAAATTATCAAGAATAGGAGTTTTAGACTTTTCCTTAGATTTAGATGTCTTAGAAGTTGAAGTTGATCCTTTAGGTTTTGGCAAATCGTCATCAAGTGGTTCTGATGAGGTAGTACCTTGCGGCTTACTGGTTTGATACTCTAGTAATTCTTTTACCACATCATATGTGACATCAAATTTATCTAAAATCTGAGTAGCTATATTATCTTCATCTCTAAGTATTGATAAAAGTAGGTGTTCAGTACCAATAAGTTTACTCTTAAAAATTTTAGCTTCTAGGTAAGTGATTTTAAGTACTTTCTCAGTTTGTCTTGTTAGAGGGATATTTGACATATTCTTGAGATTGCTAACGCTAGTATTTTTAGTATTGTGTTCAACTGAAGCTCTTAAATCCTCAAGACTAATTCCAAGTTTTTTTAGGAGGCTAATTGCAACGCCTTCACCCTCACGTATTACACCCAAAAGTAAATGTTCAGTGCCAATGTAATCGTGCCCAAGCCTAAGGGCCTCTTCCCTGCTAAGAGAAATTACTTCTTTTACTCTATTTGAAAATTTTGCTTCCATACTTTATATACGTAAGGATAATCTATTTTAATAAAAAAAACACAATATTTTTTTTTAAAAGTTTCTTATGTAGTATCCTGTTTCTGGTCCTTTTAAAAAAAGTAAGTCAACTACACTTAATCTATAATCAAAATTCTTGCCAAGAAGAAAATCATCTCTCATTTTGACAATGTTATCTACACTCATTAAACTATAATTAGATTTCAATATTGTCTTTTTATTATTAATTATGTTATCTGATGTATTTTTTACTGGTTTTTGATCATAATTAAGCAGCTCTAAAAAAAGTGACAATAAGTCATAATTTAAATCTATCATAAATGTATGATTAGTATTCAGAACATTTAAAATAGGGTCTAAATAGAATATAAAGTAGGGAAATTTACCGTAAGCCGACTGAAGTGAATGAGTATGACTCTTAATCCAATTATTATTATAATCAATTTTAATATCTCTCTGAAAATTAGATTTATTTTTATTTGTTGTTGGAACCTTTACTTTAAAGACACCATTTTCATTACTCATATAAGTTTCATCAAAATAATCAGATTCATCTAATCCTAAATTAATATTATAAACTAAATCATTATCATTAAAATCTTTAAAATAATTAACTGAGGGTAAATATGCTGGTTGAACAAAAATCATCTTATTATCTTTACTAGTAAATATAAAGTATGTCCAAAAAAAAAATTTTAATACCTTTTATAATTTTCTCAACATTACTTACTACCACTAGTGTTTATGTTTATCAAATGCTATTTGCACCAAATTTTTTGATTAATCAAAAAGATAAATTTGTGATTATTGAAGATAATACATCTTTCGAAGAGTTAAGAGAAAACCTAATTGAAGATACTCTTTTAAATGATGTGATATCCTTTAGTGTTCTAAGTAAACTTATGAGTTATGATCAAAATATTAAGATTGGCGCTTATAAAGTAAAAATGAATATGTCAAACTACGATATGATAAGCATGCTAAGGTCTGGAAATCAGACCCCAATTAAATTAACATTTAGCTATGCAAGAAAGATCGATGACCTAGCTGAAAAGTTAACAGATAAATTAAGAATGACTAAAGAAGACCTCACAACATATTTATATAACAACTTGAATAAATATGAAGGTTTTAACAAACTAAACATTATTAGTATCTTCTTACCAGATACATACGAAGTTTATTGGAATATATCCCCAAAAAAACTTGTTGATAAAATGTATTCAGAATATGAAAGGTTCTGGAATGATAATAGAAAGAGAAAGCTAAATAATACAAATTTAGATCAGAGTGAAGCTATAGTATTAGCTTCGATAGTTGCTTCTGAAACAAGAAAAATAGATGAAGCAGATAGAATAGCAGGGGTTTATATTAATAGGCTCAATATGAACATGAGACTTCAAGCTGATCCTACTTTGGTTTTTGCAGCTAATGACTTTACAATAAGAAGAGTTTTAAATAAACACAAAAGAATCAAATCACCTTACAATACCTACATAAATAAAGGTCTCCCGCCTGGCCCTATCAGAGTGGCACCTAAAGATTACATTGATGCAGTTTTAAATTATGAGAAACATAAATATATTTTTTTCTGTGCTAAAGAAGACTTTTCTGGTTACCATTCATTCGCCACGAACCTTGCTGATCATAATAGAAACGCAAGAAAATTTCAAAGAGCTCTTGACAAAAGAAATATCTACAGATAATGATAAGTGGAGAAATAAAATTTAGAGTCAGATATTCGCACATAGATAAAATGGGGTATCTATATTACGGCAGATATGCAAATTTTTATGAGGCTGCAAGGGTTGAATTATTTAGAAGTCTTGGGTTCTCATATAAAAAATTAGAGGATGAAGGAATTGGAATGCCAGTCGTTAATATGAAATCTAAATTTTTACACCCAATAATGTACGATGAAATGATTAAAGTTAAAACTTACATTAAAAAGATACCAGCTTCAATAATTACTTTTCATTACGAAATTTTTAATGAGGATGAAATTTTAGCAAATATTGGAGAAACTGATCTTACATTTGTTAACCTAACAACAAATAAAGCTGTTAGGTTGCCCAGAAAATTACAAGAAATAATTAAGACAAATTTTGATTAAAAAATTTAAAAAATTAATTGATTTTATAAGATCACTGTTCAAAAGGTTATACCTAGTTGACAATAAAATAACCTACTACAACATCTATAAAATATTTATTAAAAAATTATCTGAGGATGAAATATTTGAAAGATCACTTGCCGTGGCTTTTAGCTTTACTATTGCCACATTTCCTCTTATAATATTTCTTTTCACATTAATACCTTACATTAACTCACTTATACCTGAAATCGATTCAACCAAAATTCTTTTTTTTCTTGAGGAAATAATGCCACCAAACATGTATAGTATTGCAGAAAATACTATCCTTGACTTAGTAGAAACAAAAAGAGGAGGCTTACTTTCTTTTGGTGTTATATTTTCTCTTTTACTATCCTCAAATGGATTTAATACTCTAATCAAAACTTTCAACAGCTGTCATAAAATACGAGAAAATAGAAGTTTTTATGAAACGAGATTGATAGCTATAGCACTAACGTTGATTTTTTTTGTAGTTATTATTGTTGCAATCGTATTATCAACACTTGGAGACTACCTCATAAATATTATCTTAAATTATAATCTATTTGATAATGTCGAATACTATACCATCATGTTAATAAAAATTATTATTCTTTTCATATCATTTTATCTCGGGATATCTTCCATTTTCTATTTTGCTCCAGTCACACACAATAGATGGACCTTCATTTCAACTGGCTCGATAATTTCAGCTATTGGATGTGTTTTAATTTCATTAGCTTTTGCGTTTTACATAAATAATTTCCCTACTTACAATAAGCTTTATGGATCAATTGGAATCTTGATAGCATACATGGGTTGGGTATACTTTATCTCCTCCATTATACTTATTGGATTTGAATGGAACACCAGTATTGACATTGCTATAAAAAGAATTAAAGGAAAAATTTAAAATGGTATTTTTGGCAAGTCTACTAATTAGTATATTTTTGCTGCCAAGATAAAACAGAGGAGTGGCAGAGTGGTCGAATGCGGCGGTCTTGAAAACCGTTGTACCGCAAGGTACCGGGGGTTCGAATCCCTCCTCCTCTGCAAATATCCCAATCCATTGAAAAAATCTAATTTTTACGAAGACGTATATGAAGTAGTCAGAATGATTCCAGAAGGAAGAGTCACATCCTATGGAGCAATAGCAAATTATTTGGGTTTAACTAAAAGTGCAAGAGTTGTTGGATGGGCTATGAAAAATTCACATGGTGATAAGTCTGTCCCGGCTCACAGAGTTGTAAATAGAGAGGGCTTACTTACAGGCAAACATCATTTTATTAAAGAGGGAATGGAAGAACTTTTAGTTAAAGAGGGAATTGTAATTGAAAATAATCAAATAATTAACTTCAATAAGGTTTTTTGGAATCCAATAAATGAACTAGAATTGTAGCTAATTATGTATAGATCAACTCTATTTTTCATACTGTTTTTTTTACCATTTCTAGTTAAGTCTCAAGAAAATTTACCGAAGCTTTTTATAAAATGTGATAGGTGTGATCAAACCTATTTAAGAAAAGAAATAAATTATGTAGATCATGTAAGAGATCAAGCCTTAGCCAATATTCAACTTTTTATATACAGAAATAGAAATGCAAATAACGGGAACAGATATTCCCTTGATTTTATTGGAAATGAAAATTTTAAAGAAAAAAATATCTCCCTAAACCTTGACACTAACCCTAAAATGACTCGTGACGAGATCAGAAACGAATTAAAAAAAAAGATAGAACTAGGATTAGTATACTTTCTTATTGAAACTGAAATTTCAAAGAAAATAAATATAAATTATGACAGCTCTTTCCTTAGTGACGAAATAGAATCCAGTTCTGACAGATGGAAAAATTGGGTTTTTCAAAGTTCAGGTGATGCATACTTTGAAAATGAAACCAGCCGAAAAAAATCTAATATCAATCTTCAATTTGATGCTGACAAAGTAACAGACAAAATCAAATTACAATTTGATTTAGATTTTGAAAGAGCTAATAACAGATATGAAAATGATGATGATATTTTTATAAGCAAAAGAAATAGAAAATCATTTTCAATGAAAAGTGTTTGGAGTTTAAATCAAAAATGGTCTGCTGGATTTTCAGCAGGTGCAAGTAGTGACACATATCAAAATATTGATTTTAGATACCATATTTTACCTGCAATTGAATACAGTTTCTTCCCTTATAATGAGTTTGTAAGAAGAGAAATGGTAATCAATTACAGAATTGGTTATGGATATAGGAATTATATAGAAAGAACTATCTATGATAAACTCAAAGAAGATGTTTATGTCCATTTTCTAAATTTTGAGACTAGATTTAGACAACCTTGGGGTGAAATAAATACCAATTTATCTGGAAAATCTTTCCTTCAAGATCCAGATAAATATAGTATAAGACTGGATAGTTGGTTCTCCATAAGAGTTTTTGAAGGATTGTCAGTGAGGCTAGGTGGAGAATTGGAATTTATAAGAGATCAACTAAGTTTACCCATGAGAAATGCATCGATTGAAGACTTACTTCTCCAACAGAAAGAGATTGCAACAGATTTTTACACTGAATTTAGAATTGGACTAAGTTATACTTTTGGCTCTGCATTTAATAATTATCTTAACAGCAGACTTTAATACTACTTCCTTATAATAAATAATCCAATAAATGTTAGAAGTCCATTTAATAGTAAAATTTCAAATCCAAATTTATACCCAAATAGTAATTCTTCAGAGTAATTGTTTATTATGTAACTCAAAATGGGTGAAGTAAAACAGACAAGAATTGAATACTTATCTATAATCTTGTACCTGGTAAAAATACCAAAGAAAAATAAACCAAGTAATGGTCCATATGTATATCCAGCTGCCTTAAAAATAGAATTAATAACACTTTGGTCATTTATTTCATTAAAAAGTAGAATGACCATAAATAATATTAAAGAAAACATGATATGAACATAAAGTCTTACTCTTTTTTTTGATTTGTATTTCTCAATATCAAGAAAATCAATACAAAAAGAAGTTGTCAAAGATGTCAGGGCAGAATCGGCACTAGAATATGCAGCTGCAATAATACCCAGAATAAATACTATCCCAGCAAATTCTCCCATATGATTGATTGCAAGTAGTGGAAAAAGGGTGTCCGTTCTATTTGGAATCTCAAATTGAATAAAATCACTATAAATGTATAAAAGAGCTCCTAAAGTTAGGAATAATAAGTTTGCAAAGACAAGTATGATACAAAACCAAAAAATATTTTTTTGTGATTCTTGCAAATTTTTACATGTTAGATTTTTCTGCATCATATCCTGATCCAGACCTGTCATAACAATAGCAATAAAGGCTCCTGAGGCAAATTGTTTTAAGAAAAAATTACTTTCCCTCCATTCATAGACAAAAATATTAGATAGCTCACTGGAAATAATTAAATCTTTCATCTGCACAAAAGAAATATTCATTTCGAAAAGAATAAAGTATATTGTTATGATTACTGATGATAACATAAATATAGTTTGCAGCGCATCAGTCCAGACTATTGTTTTTATTCCACCTCTTATAGTATAAATCCAAATTAAAACTATGGTGATAAATACTGAAAAATAAAAAGGTAAGTTAAGTTGATCAAATACAGCTATTTGCAGCACGCCAGCAACTAAAAATAATCTAAATGAAGCACCAACCGTTCTTGACAATAAAAAGAAAAATGCTCCAGACTTATAACTGTAGATTCCAAATCTATTTTTAAGATAGGTGTAAATCGATATTAAATTATACTTATAATAGAGTGGGAGCAATATTTTAGCTATGAAATAATAGCCAAATAAATAACCTATTACTAACTGAAAATAAGTAAA